>Ga0307474_10000295_pt1 | contig 36824 bp, 26 predicted proteins | sample atmos_gasesECM1C_2_FD_203312 | JGI IMG/M metagenome (GOLD analysis project Ga0307474, IMG submission 203312) | Hardwood forest soil microbial communities from Morgan-Monroe State Forest, Indiana, United States - atmos_gasesECM1C_05 | ecosystem: Environmental > Terrestrial > Soil > Temperate... | reverse complement strand
CGTGTACACATGTTGTCCCGTCGGATCGGTGGCCACCGTATAGGCCTCAGAGGCGGAGAATGGCGACCCCGGCACCGCCGTCAGCGCCCCCACTCCCTGGTCCAGCAGGTATCCGGAAACTGTACTGCCACCCGCATTGGCCACGTACACGAAGCGCGGCGATGACCCGCCTCCCGTCCCCGCCGCTACCGTCAGGGTGGCGGTGCCTTGCACACTGCCCGATGTCGCCGTGATCGTCACCGTGCCCGCGCCAGCTGTGTGGGCAAGACCGGTTGAATCAACCGAGGAGATCGTGGTATCCGACGTCGACCAGTTCACAAGATTGCTAATGTTTAAGCTGGTACCATTTGTATATTTGCCCGTAGCAGAAAATCGCACGTACGAGCCGACAGAAACCGTCGCCGATGTAGGCGTGACCGTAATGGAGACAAGTCCAGGGGCGTTCACCGTCAGTGTGGTCGAGGCAACTTGCCCTCCGGATGCGACTGCGGTAATCACTGTGCTGCCCTGCGATAGCGAACTGGCAAGTCCATTCGTACTAACCACGGCAACTGTGGCGTTCGAAGATGACCAAGTTACTGAACTCGTGACGTCCTGAGTGCTGCCATCGCTGTACAGTGCCGTGGCGGTGAATTGCTGCGTCAGGCCAAGTGCCACGGTTGGGTTCCCGGGACTGACGCTAATGGAAACCAAAGTAGGAACAGGAGTGGTGGCGCTAACTTCCGCCGAATTTGCGCTCTGAGTAAGTGAGTTTGTGGCGCTAACTACGTAGTAATAAGTGGCGCCGGCGGCGAGGCCAGAATCCACATACGGGGGAATTGTTGTCGTCGCAAGCGGCGCGAAGGGTCCGCCCGAGGTTGCACTACGAGAAACATTGTAGCCCGTTGCTCCGGGAACCGAATTCCAGTTCAGCGTGATCTGGCTGGGCGCCGGTGTTGCACTTACACCCGTTGGAGCAGACAGAGCGACAACTGTCAAATTTGCTGTGGCCGAGACCGGCCCCATTCTTGCAGTCATGGTCGCAGTGCCTTGACCGGAGCTAGTCGCGAGACCGTTTGAACCTATATTGTTGCTGATGACCGCCACCAGAGCGTTCGACGTGCTCCACGTTACGTTTGTCGTGATGTCCCTGGTGCTGTTGTCAGTGTACGTACCGGTAGCAGTGAATTGCTGGGACTGGCCGAGCGCGATGCTGGGTGCGGATGGGGTGATTGCAACGGACACAAGTGCCGCAGGCGTTATGGTAAGGCTTGCTGTGCCGGAGACAGAGCCAGAGTTCGCGCTGATCGTTGCTGTTCCTGTTCCAACCGACGTAGCCAGTCCAATCGTGGACGTTGCCATACTAATTGTGGCAACTGTGGCATCTGACGATGTCCATTGAACGGAAGCGGTAAGATCCTGTGTGCTGCCGTCGCTGTAAGTACCGGTCGCGGTGAATTGTTGAGTCGTGCCCATCGGGATGGAGACGGACGATGGGGAAATAGCGATCGAAGCCAAAACTGCCGGAGTCACCTGAACGCTGATCGCGCCCGTTACTCCAGAGCTGGCGGCAGTGATAGTAGTTGTCCCTACCTTCACAGCCGTCGCTGCTCCGCTTGTGCTTACTGACGCTATCGTGTCATTCGCGGATGACCAGGTTGCGGTATTCGTGATGTCTTTCGTGCTGTTGTCAGAGTAGGTCGCGACAGCTGACAGCTGTTGTGTCGTTCCTTTTGCGAAGGACAACGGAGAGGGCGCAACCGCGATCGAAACGATCACGGCTGGGCTTACGGTGAGCGTCGTGTTTCCGCTGATTCCAGACAAACTTGCCGTGATCACTGTTGCGCCAGTGGCCAGGGCTTGAGCCAGACCTCGGGTCGGACTCGTCATGCTGATGGTTGCCGCAGTCGAATCCGAAGAACTCCATTTGACCGTATTGGTGATGTCCTGAATGCTGCCGTCCGTGAATGTACCTGTAGCGGTGAATTGCTGGGTTTCGCCTAGAGGCAAAGACGGGATCGCTGGTGTCACGGCGATCGAGACCAGGGTGGCTTGCGTCACAGTCCAGTTCGTTGATCCGACAATGGAACCGGAGGTAGCGCTGATCGTTGTAAGACCAGCGGCCTTGGTGCTGGCCTGTCCAGACGCGCCGATCGTCGCAACTGTCGTGTTGGACGATCTCCACAGAGCGGAAGCGGTGAGGTCTTGTGTGCTGCCATCGGTGTAAGTTCCGGTTGCCGCAAACTGCTGAGCCGTGCCGAGGGCGCCTGAAGAATTTGGTGGCGTGACGGCGATGCTCGCCAATGCGGCTGGACTCACTGTTATCGTGCTCTGGCCGAAGATGCCCGTTGCGGCTGCAGTTGCGATGACCTGCGCATTTCCGCTCGAAACGGCGAACCCGTCTCCAAGACTGTTTACGGTCACAATTGACGGATTACTGGACTTCCACTGAACCGATGAAGTCAAGTTCTGCGATGTTCCGTCCGTGTAAGTTCCAGTCGCAGCAAATTGCTGACTCAAGCCTTTGGGTACCGTTGGACTTAGGGGCATCACAGTGATGCTGACAAGCGCCGCAGGCGTAACAGAAAGTGTCGCAGTACCCGAAATTGAGCCAGAAGTCGCGGTGATCGTGGCGCTCCCGACGGATTGACTGCTAGCTACGCCACTGCTGCCTACCGTTGCCACTGCCGGGGTAGATGAGGACCACGAAACAAATGTCGTGATCACCTTTGTGCTACCGTTCGTGTAAGTGCCGGTCGCGCTGAACTGTTGTAAGGTGCCGAGTGCGATGGCTCCCGTGTGCGGCGAGACCGCAATGGATATCAACGCCGGCGAGGTGATGGTCAACTGCGCCGGGGCGGTGGTAAGGCCTTGATAGGAAGCGGTGATATTGGTTATTCCCGTCGCAACCGACGTTGCCATCCCCGGGCTTCCTGCGGAATTGCTGATGGTTGCGACCGCAGGGGCAGAGGAAGTCCAACGCACGAGAGTGGTGATGTCGCCGGTCGCCCCGTTCGCGTAATTAGCTACGACCTTGAATTGTTGAGTCAATCCGAGCGGAACAGATGCATAGCCTGGCGAAAGTGAAATGGAAGAGATCGTTCGTGTAGTCGTATTGTTGGACTTGCTGGCCCCGCCGCAACTGGCGAGTCCGGCAACGACCGAGATCGCCAGTACCAGAGAGAGGAATCGGCTCTTCATTGTTTTTGATCCCCTATGGTCACGGTCGCAAAGGGCGTGCGTCTTAAAGCCGCAAGACGTACGGTGTCGCCGAACAGAATTTGCGAGTCGCTCACCGCTGGAATGCCTTGCGCCATGTTCGCCTGCGCTCGCAGCTTGACTAATAGGGAAATGTCTACCTGCACAGCGAAGCTAGCCACCTGCCCATCGAACGGACGCCCTGCGGCCTTCAGCAAATGAGCACTCGATCGTTCTCGCGGAAGGCGTATTGCATCTTTGCCCTCGCAAACAGGACGGAAGCCCGTAGTCTTTGGTCTGCTGTTGCGTGCCGTCGATGTACCGATCGTCGTAGGCGACTGCGGAAGAAGCACACGTGTGCACACTGTTCCGTTCATGTTTTCCTTTGTTCGTTGTGAGCAGTTGCGTCCCGGTGAGCTGGCTTTGACGCAAGGCGAGATTGCCAGATCAAACTGGAACTTGGCAAGAAACGTTGGTAACGTCAATCAAGTGGATGATGATTTGATATCGGGGCCGAAAGGAGCCTGAGCAGCGGTCGCGAGGGCGTAATCCACAACCGACCTTTACTTCGGGATTGCCCGTTTGATCGGCAGAGGGGCGGCGGTCACCCGCAGAGCGCCGAGTCGGCCCGGGGAATTTCGCCCCGAGCCGCTCACAGAGCCGGACGTGAATCTCTCGATTCATCCGGCTGGTGCCACCCTTGAAAGGCTGCCGCCTTGCGGCAAGACAATGAGTTCCTCCGGTTACCCGTTGACTCAATCTCGCCGAGGGTGACCTGCCCCCGTCGCTCCACGGGAATTACCCCGCTTCCTCGCTACTACGAGGCAGTTCGCCCCTGTCGGTGCTTCGGTACTTTCGGCCTCGTGGGATGTCCACTTGTGCCTTTTCCCTTCGCATCACCGCCCAGGTTCTCAAGTTCCGTACGAAAGCCCGGACTAGAGTCACGCCCTCCTCGACGCCGGACATCGCACCGACAGTAAGTAGGTTGCTTCCGTGCTCCTCCCGGCCCTGGCAGGCAGTTCCGGTTCTGATGTCGTCTCGGTGGTGTTTCGACGTGTCGTCGGAGGTTCATTTGCATTCGTCTCTCTAATCCCCACATGACGTGATCTAGCGTCACACCTTTTAACCGTGGACGTTCACCACCCCAGCTTTTGACTGCAGCAGCTCACGGCTGTTTGAAGCCTCCCCCTATAGGGTGGCTCCGATTCCTAAGACCGCTCTGGGGATCCTCAGTCGGGGGACCTATTTCCGGCCAAGGGGTCTAGGGTCAACAAGGCAGTAGGTGGGCAGTTCAGACGATTCGTATTCAATCGCTACTACTTTCCCTTCCTTCGACAAACCAGCGCAGCGTGCGTCGTAACTAATGCCTTCGGAATATTCGGAGTTCAGTACGATTTCCAGCGGCGATTCCAGTTTGGTGTTCAACTGTTCTAAACTTCCCGGCTCAGTGATCCAACCCCGAACATCGACAGCTTTCATGTCAACTGTCTTCATGACGACGTGTTCCCCTATCTATAAAATAGGTAGCCTGCCAGGGCGGGCCGGCAACTTTTCGAGACGCCAGAGACGAAACTCTGCCTCTCCGTGCAGGCGAATGAATTCATCCCACAGCGCCCCGAACTGCTTCGACTGGGAATCCCCCGCATCAAGTCACGCACTTCTCGTCTCCGGCCGAGGATCCACGACAGCTCGCGCATCTCATCCGTTCGTTCGCTCGTCATCACAGGGGGAAGCGGCGAAGCGACAGCTAAATTTCCGCATTCGAAGTAACTCTTGATTCTTCTCGAACGAATCGCGGCTCGGACGGAATCATACTCACAGTCGGGGAGGAACGCGTAGATTAGTTCCCGGATGAACAAATTGTCATCTTCTGGAAAAGAGGCGGTAATGTTGCGGTTGTATCGTGGTTCGGGTGGCGGGTGCGAGACGCTGAGACCACGCTGAATTGCGTTTTACGCGTCAATGCGGATGCCCGATAAAAGTAGCCGCCTCCTGCTGATCTTGCTATTCGGGGGTATTTTGCAATCGATATTGGCAGCCTCCGAGGAGTTGCCCGATGCCCCTCAGCCGTTAGGGTGCGAGTTTGTACACTGCTAAGTGCTCGGATACCGCCGCCGATCCGCCGCAATCGCCTGGTGCGGTACGCTCGATTTCAAACTCCCGATGGGCAAAACGGGGCCTCCGTGACTCGGCCGACATCGATACGGCTCCGCTCCATCGTTCCGAGATTAAGCGGGTAATCGGCTGCAGGCAGTAACTTTGGGGCTGATTGCGATCGATAAACATGGTTCAGGCGCGCTGTCGAGAAACGGCAAAACTGCGAGCACCTACATCTCGAACGTTGATCTCTTCACCTCCGCGGGAACATTGGGCGTGATTTTCCTCGACGGCGCGCTTCGGAGTGATCCTCACGCCCGCGAAACCGGCCTACTCGGAGCCGAGTCCATGGCCAACAGCGGTCTGGTATGCAACTGATCACGGAGCGTCAACGTCCTCTCCAAGATTCAGGTAGAGGATCGTTCTTTCAGAGCAGCGGCTTGGATAATTCATTTCCTTCCGCACATGCGATTATTACGTGGGGGCCACCACCACAATCGCAAACGAATATCCCAAGCCTTCGGTTGAGTGGCTCGCATATGGCACCGCCACCGCCGTCTCTGTTGCGCGATTCACGAGCCTGCAGCACTTCTGGTCCGATGTGGTGGTGGGCAGTAGTCTTCGATACTTGATCCGACGCCATATCTTCCATGCTCACTGCAAGGTTGGTCTCAGTCCGATTTGCAGCACGAGATGATCTAACGTAACAACTATTTGCCATTCTAGAAAGCGTGAGGTGAGTGATGTTGAAGAATTGGATTTGCCGCGGATCTAGTGCTGTCCCGAGTGTCCTCACGTTTTGGTTGCTCGTTCAATTCGCTCCTTTTCTGATGGCTCAGGCAGCGTCAACCGGAGTATTGAGAGGCAGTGTCACCGACACGTCCGGTCGAGCGGTTGCGGATGCTGTTGTGACGGCAGCAAACATAAACACTCAGCAGGCACAAAAGGTGACCATAGGGGCTGACGGTGCCTACAGGTTTGAGCTTCCTCCCGGCAACTATCGGGTGAATTTTGAGGCACCAGGTTTCAAGCCGATCGAGATTCCCTCTGTTACGGTCGGAGGAAGTGAGGCGACGGTTCTGGATGGGAAGTTGGAGGTGGACCAAGAAGTCAAGGGCAATCCAGCATCAATACAACAGGATAATTTACCGAACGCGCCGTCCAGCAGTTCTACTGCACCGTCGCTTTCGGATCTCGGAATCTCTCCGGAGCAGACCCAGGGAAACGCCCGTGAGCAAGCACTGCTGGATAAACGGACACACATGCTGAAGATCCACCAGCGGATGGGTTTGATCACAACTATTCCGTTAATTGCCACGGTTGCCATATCCTTCAATGCCGGGGGCAAGAACACGAGCTCGGCCTCCCGCGACCTGCATGCCGCCCTCGGTGGGCTGACGGGAGATTTGTATGGCATCACAGCGTACTATGCAATCCGCGCGCCCAGGGTACCCGGCACCAAAAAGCGCGGTCCGATAAAATTTCACGAGGCGATGGCTTGGATACACGGCCCCGGAATGATATTGACGCCCATCTTGGGCATTATGGCTTTCGATCAAAAAAACAAGGGCGAAAAGGTTCATGGCATCGCGTCGGCACACAACCCAGTGGCTATTGTCACTGCTGGGGCGTTTGGCGCTGCTCTTCTTTCGGTTTCAGTGAAGTTCTAAAGACAGCATATGAGTAAAAGAATACTGATCGCATTATCGTTCGTGGCGCTCACTGCGTTTGCTGAAGGTGACACCCAATGGATCCTCCAACAAAGCACTCTCAGTTACCATGTGTCCCATCCACTGCACCAGACTGAGGGTGTAAGCCACGCGGCGAAAGGAAAGGGTGTTTGCCACGCGGGCCAATGCGAATTCCTGATTGCTGTACCCGTCAAGTCGTTTGACTCCGGGGACAGCAACCGCGACCTCCACATGATTCAGGTCACGCGCGGTGCGGAGTTTCCGCTGGTCACCGTGCGTACTCGGTTGCGTGAATCAGATGCCGCGGCGTCAACCATCAATGCCGACCTTGAGATTCAATTCGCTGGCCAGACTGCCCACTACAAACAAGTGCCTTTCAAAGTGGAAAAACAGGGCGGCGAGACGCATATCACCGGGACCATTCCGGCCACGCTCTCTGATTTCAAGATCGATCCGCCTTCGCTTCTGACAATGCCGGTCAAAAACGACGTTCCAGTGCGCGTGGACATGATCTGGCGTCCGCAGTGAATGCCGGATTTTCTGGCTTAGGTAAGTTTCCAGCACGCTGTTTCCTGCATCCCATCTGGAGGTGTAAAGTCTTGGACGGGCGGGAATCTCCCATGCGATTGTTGGTGGTCGAAGACGACATTTCCATTCAGCAGTTCCTCAGGCGGGCGCTAACCGAAGCCGGATACCAGGTAGATGTGGCGAGTACGGCAAGAGCTGGCGAATCCCTAGCCCTGGAAGGTATTCACGACGCTTTCATCATCGACCTTGGCCTTCCCGATCTGGATGGATTGGACTTAATTGCGCGTTGCCGCGCCCAAGGTAATGCCGCGCCGGTTTTAATCTTGTCTGCCCGGCGTTCTGTAGACGAACGTGTTCGCGGACTGGAGCAGGGCGGAGACGACTACCTCACGAAACCATTTGCCCTCCCGGAACTGCTGGCAAGATTGAGAAATCTCCTACGCAGGTCCGGGATTTCACAGACTGAATCGGTGCGCCTGCAAGCTGCTGACTTACAGCTCGATCTGGTACGTCGGGAAGCGAGACGGGGCGATCATTTGCTGCAACTGACCCCGCAGGAATTTTCTCTGCTGGAATATCTTTGCCGCAATGAAGGTCGGGTTGTGACCAGGACCATGATCCTCGATCATGTCTGGAAGATGAGGATTGATCCTGCTACCAACGTAGTGGATGTCCATATCTACCGCCTTCGCAGCAAAGTGGATCACGACACCCCGCGACCCCTGATTCATACGATTCGTGGTGTTGGTTACGTTCTCAAACATGCCTAGGAACTTACGTACCACCGCCGCTTGGCGGATCTCGATCTGGACAACTCTGGCGTTTGCGCTCGGAACCGCTGGGGCGTTTTCCATCGTCTATTTCCTTGTCGCTCAGGGTCTTAGGGAGCGGAGTGACACTTGGCTTAGCGGCGAAGCTGAAGTCCTCGCTCAGGTCTCAGCAGATACTCCGAGCGATCACCTCTACGAGCAGATAGTCCGCGAGGTAGCGGAACTTGCTACGCAGGAAGTACCGGACGAGCGTAATGCTCGCGGGGAGAGGCTAAATTCCGTTTTCTTCTTGGCAACAAACCCCAACAACACCGAGGGTCTGTTGTGGGTTGGCCCTGGCTCAAAGGATGCTTTCGCTAAGGCGATTCAACAGACAAAGCTGGCGCCGGGACCTCCGAAATCCGTGACAGTCGAAGGGTATCACCAAACGTTTCGAGTCGTTGTGAAGGCCCAAAACGGAAGAACTACTTATCTCGGACTATCCGATCATGGCGCCAGGCATGTGCTGCACACACTAGCTCGTCGTTTTCTGATGGTTTGGGGCGGTATGTTCCTGCTCGGTTTTGTCATCTCCTACTGGAGCGCGCGTCGTACGCTGCATCGGGTTGAACTGATCACGGAAACCGTCGCGCGAATTGGCACTGAGGGGTTAGAGGAACGTTTGCCTGAACCCGTGAATTCCGATGAAATTTCGCGATTGGCGAAGACTTTTAATCACATGCTGGATCGTATGCAGTCTTCGGTGAATCAGCTCAGAACGGTTACTGGCAGTGTCGCGCACGACCTCAAAAGCCCGGTGACCTTGATTCGAGGAACACTGGAATCGGCATTATGCCTTGAAGGAAATGACAAGTGGCGTGACTCGGTTGGGGAAGCGATCGAACACCTGGACAGCCTCTTGCAGTTGTTGAACACAACTCTGGACCTGGCGGAGGCAGAGGCTGGCGCCCTTCACATCGAACGCGGCCCGGTTGACCTCTCGGATATTGTGAGACAGCTGGTTGACATTTACCAACCGGCGATGGCAGAGCACCGTCATGAAGTGACAACTGACATCGAAGAGCATGTGGTCGTGGATGCTGACGTGACCTTGCTGAATCGTGTGATAAGCAATTTGCTTGAAAATGAATTGACTCACTTGCCGGCCGGATGCCGCGTAGATATCAGGCTCCACTCCCATCAAGGATCAGCAGCACTGGTGATTGAAGACAATGGTCCGGGATTTCCACCTGATATCGGCAGCCGGGTTTTCAAAAGATTCGTAAAGGGCAAGCATTCTCCCGGTCACGGCCTCGGACTTGCGTTTGTGGATGCAGTTGCCCAAGCGCATGGCGGCGGGGCGCGGGTCGCCGATCGTCCGGGAGGCGGTGCCGTTATAACGTTGTCGCTACCCCTTAGCGTGCTGCAAGCGGCATAAGCGACACTTCTGCGGGAGTTGAGTATTCCTCAGGCGCCACCTCAACAGCATTGACTATCGGTGCGCCGATCACACGCTCGCTCCGTCGGGGACATCCGGTGCCGCGACTGCCCCATAAGCATCCTGCGCGACCGGATTTGTTGGTGGCGTTCGGCGGCCAAAGAAAGCTTCTCTTAGCAGTGTAAAAATGGTCTTGCGGTTTTGAGCGACAACTTTTAACCACGCCATTTTCCCCATCATGGGGAAATATATCCCGCGAAAGCAAAGGCGCGCGAGGAAGATGTTGATTCGATAACCAAGAGGCTGGTCACTGAGCGAGTCAACCGCTTGGGCCAGGGCGTCTGGGCTATAGGCTTGCTCCCAACCGTATTTTACTTCGGCGTGAGCTTGTTCAATACTCATCTTGAGCGGCGTGTGGGCCATCGCAAACGGGATGAACTCCTGCCAGTGTTTGGGGCGTGTGAGCCGGCCCGAGGTTTCCAGGCGCTTGTAGAGCGGAGTTGCGGGTAAGGGTGTGAGCAGACCGAAAATGGGAAGCCCCGGAGGCCAGGCTCGGACCTGCGCGAGCGTGCGCTCAGCCACGCCGGAAGTATCGTTGTCCATACCGAAGATAAATGATGTGATCGCATACACGTTGCGTTGTGCGAGGCGTTCGAGCACGGCGGCATACTCCCCCGGTTTGTTGAATCCCTTGTTCACGTCTTTGAGATTGGTCGGGTCGATCGATTCCATGCCGATGAAGATCCACTTGCCACCGGACGCGGCGATCAAGTCGAGAAGTTCTTCATCACGCAACAGGTTGGCGCTGATCTGCGCCACCCAGTGAACCTGGGCTTTGGCCGCGATGATATCGCGCAGCAACGACTTGGTCCGCTTAACATTGATGGCGAAATTGTCGTCGATAAAAAAGACCGCCATCTGGCCTCTCTCTTTACGAGCGCGTGCTTTCAACAGGAGCAGTTCGTTGACCACACTTTCGTTGGTCCGAAAGCGAATGGAATCGCCGAAAAATCCGGTGACTGTGCAAAACTCGCAGCCGTAGGGGCATCCCCGTCCGGACTCGACGGGGACGATGCGAAAGGTTCCCCAACCTTCACCAACTTTCCGCAGGAGTGCCGCGGCGGACTTAGGAACAAGATTGAACTGATCAAGATCGATTGAGTCCCAAGGAATAACGGGGTATCGCTTCAACGACGGCTTGCGCTCTTTTCCCATGTCGTCGATCGGGGCATATTTCTCCTTAAGCTGACCATTAACAGCATCGTTCACAATTTGCGGCCACGTTTCGTCGGCTTCTCCAAGGGCGACAGCGTCGGCGTGACGTGGACCGCCGTCGCGCCCGAGGGCCTCGTCGGCCAGCTCGGTGACGTGAGGGCCCCCCATCACGACCGGAACCCCAGTCGTACGAATGGCATCGGCGATACGATACGCCTTCGCGATCATTCGGGTCATGGCGCCGATGCCGACCAGTCCGACGTTTTGTTCGCGGACGTATTGCGCGATTTGATGCTCGTCCATAGGCTGGGCGTTACCGTCAATCAGCAGAACTTCATGACCAGGAGGAGTCAGGGCCTTGAGCAAAAACATCCAAAGGTGCGGCATGAAGTTGCGAGTTACACCGTTGTCGGGGTTGTAGAGCAAAATTCTCATGACAGTCCTTACTTGAATTGTCTTGGATTCACCGCACGGGGCAGTCGCGAGCGATGCCGATCTGCTGATTGTTTCCTCGCATCCTTGCCTCCGCGAGATCCTGCCAGGAGCAGCCAGGAGAACGGAGCACTCATTCAGCCCTGGCGAGATCGGATATCAGCAAGAACGAAAGCAAATGCATGCTAGCCAGATTGTCTGTGCACACGCTGACAAACTCGGGGCTCGTTGCGTACGCCTGCGATCGATCAGTAGAGATCGGACTTGTTCGTGGCACGGTCGTTTGTCCTCTCTCCTCACCCTTCGACCCTCTGCATCAGCCAACAATGTGAGTCTTAGGCGCTCAGTGCGTGAACAACTTTTTGCGCACGTCCGGCCAGAATTCTTTAGTCACGTTGAAAAAGGTATCGAGGGCAATTTGCTGTCCCCACTTGTCTGCGGTATTTCCAAATGATCGATCCGAGGTCGGGTAGTAGAAATTGGAAATCCCTGCCGCTACAGCATTTCCAGCCAGTTCCGACGTGTTGAAGTGGTCGCGACCGTCATCGCCCCGAGTGACAAATTCCCGGCTGATGGAGTACCCAGTTCGCTTCCAAAACCCACCCGTGCCTTTCACGAAATAGCGAGGGTCTTGGTGGAGGGCGACCGGAAATAACCCCTCGGTCATAATGTTGCCAATTGCTTGATCTGCGAAGGCTCCTCCGTAGTATTTGCCAAACCCTTGTGCTCCAGTGCCGAAAGATGTGTACTGACGCTCCGCCATCGAGATACCAGCAAAAATGCCGGCCACCAGAAAGGCCGAGGGATCGAAAGAATCGTCGAACGAAACTTTCATCTTTTGGGCAGGCGTCAACGGTTTAATCTGTTCCGAGTTTTCGTCCGAGCGATAGTTTGGAATGATCCAAAAAATGTGGTTCTTACTCGGTTCATGCTGTTTGTCGTGCTGTATGAGGTTTGAAGGCTTCGATTCAGTTTGACTGGCGCTCGGGGCATCGGGCAGCGCTGACGTTTCCTGACCAACAGCTCTGGCCACCGCGAACATGAAATTAGCAGAGATTAGTACGCGGCAAACCATTGGAACGAATGAACACCCCGACAACCTCCGCATACTACGGTTGATGCAAATCGAGGTTCCTCCTGGGGGAACATGAACAACTTGTCATCTGTTTGCCACGCTAAATTCATTTTGTAGCTGATAATCTTCCTCATGGGTTGTTGTAACTCCGATCCGATGATGAGTTGCCGTCATCTCGCGATCACGTTTCTGCTCCTAACCTTGATCGTGGCTGCAACTCTCGCCCGTGCTCAAGACAACCCCGAAATCCAGGTATACGGATCTGATCTGGTCGATCCTGGACAATCCCGGACAGACCGTGGCTGAACTCAATAGCAATTTCACGGTCGATGGTTCTAAGACAATCGTGGATGCGGTTTATCCGACCAATCATGCCGAGCATGAAACGGCGGAGATCACTCACGGCTTCAATGACTGGTTTGAGTGCGGCTTTTACATCTTCACTCTCACAACTTTCATCTCGGGCCTGCGGCCCGCGAAGCTTGATGAAAACGAGAGTAGGCCATTACGTGTTTTCAACGGTTTAGTCCACGTTTTCGACCCTGAGGGCCAGAGCTGGCAGACCGGGTGATCATCTCGACCGCCGCAAGCATAACAACAGCACGGCGCCACCAACGCGAAAAAGTGCAGCTCGGTGCGGCCGAGTGTGCGATTTAAGCGAACCGGTCCCGCTGCGGCAGGATTCAGTGCATCCAACATGCAAGGGGCATGGAGAACAGCAAGGAATGACGGCGCTAGATCTTTCCGCCGACGTCGGGTTGCTAACTGTCTTTCTGGCGACGGCGAACATTTGTCTGGGACTGCTGATCGCGGTGCGTTACAGTCCCTCGCGGCTGTGGCCTCATCGTAGAGCCAACATCTTCGCGGTCCACACCTGGACCGCCTACTTCCTAATGACGTTCCTTCTGATCCATCCGGTCATCCTGTTGTTTTCGACGCAAACTCATTGGCGTCTGTTGGACCTCGCTCTTCCGATGTGGTCTCCCGTTCAACCGATCGCGAACACGATCGGTGCGGTCAGCTTATACCTAATCGTGGTAGTTGTAGTTACTTCATATTTTCGGGTTCGGATCGGACGCCACCGGTGGAAGCTGTTCCATTACCTCGTCTATGTAGCTGCGGTCGGTGCGTTCATTCACGGCATTCTCGCGGATCCCGCCTTGAAGGGGAATGCAGTCGATCCGTTGGATGGAGAAAAACTAATCGTCGAGTCGTGCCTTTTCGTCGTAGTGCTGACAACGGTTTGGGCTTGGCGCTATCGACGGCAGAAGGATCGTGAGGAGCGGGCACGGGGAATAGGCCGCTATCGACTGCTTAAAAGTGCGAATGCGAGCGATTGACCGGATTTATCGGGAACCACGCCCGACATCGAGGAGGCAACATGAACCGAACACGCACCTCCTGGGCCTTACTGCTCTCGGCGTTTGTCGCGATCGAAGCTAGCGCACAGACCTCGCTGTCGTCGCGTTCGAACTCTGCGACCAACGTGCCAGCGGTGCGGACCATCGCTCTTTCTGTGCCCACGGGAACGCCCCTCCAGATTGCGCTTGATCGCGAGGTCCGTGTAAAAAAGGTCGGCCAAACCGTCCACGCGCGATTGATGCAGTCGGTGTACGCTTTCGATCAGCTGGTTTTGCCCACGGGCGCTGAAGTGAACGGGCACATCGCCAGGATCGGCAGCCCGGGCGGCAAGCGGCTCATTCTGTCCGTTCTCAATGCCGAATTCACACCGATGCGACCTATCGAAGTTGCGTTTGACGAAGTTGTGCTTGCGGACGGCAGACATCTACCCTTGCGCGTCGGGGTAGTCCCCGGCTCCGGACAGGTCATTCGACTGGTGGATTCGAGTTCGGCAAAGGGCGCGCGCGCGAAGAACCCTTTGTCGGCCAAGATCGACGAGGCCAAGCAGCAATGGAAGCAGGCGATGTCGCAGGTAAAACAACCCGGGAAAATGCATCGAGCGTTGCGGATCGGAATCGCGCAACTGCCCGTCCACCCCCAATACATCGATGCGGGAACTCTTTATTTTGCGGAATTACAGGAGCCGCTGAAGTTCGGGGACGAGACCCGCAAAGAAGAGGCGTTTCAGGCTATCGGTACTCTGCCGCCGCCGGGGAGCCTGGTGCGCGCTTCTCTGGTGACGCCGCTTGATTCCGCCGCGACGAAGTATGGCGCCCAGGTGGAGGCCGTTGTCTCCAAGCCGCTATTCGATGGGGATCGCCTGATTCTGCCGCAGGGAACGCGACTCGAGGGATCGGTGCTGCAGGTAAGGCCGGCTCGCCGTCTGAAGCGCAACGGCGCGCTTCGCATCGGATTTCATGACCTGGTTCTGCCGAGCGGATCATCCGCCAGAGTAGAGACGACTATCGAAGGCATGCAAAGTGGCCAGGGCGATAACGCCAGGCTTGATCCCGAGGGCGGAGCCAAAGCCACCAGTCCGAAATCGCGATTTGTAACAACCGGCCTTTCGGTCAGCCTGGCGATCGTCGGTAGCGGTGGGAAAAACGACGTGCAAGACGCCGGTCCAGCTGCGGGCGGAGCAACGGCCTTCAGGCTGGTGGGAATTGCCGTGGGGCTCGCGGTTCGCTCTCATACCCTAGCCATTCTGATGAGCGCCTACGGCGGAAGCAAATCCATCTACACGAACTTTTTCGGTCGCGGTCGCAACATCTCTTTTCCAAAAGACACGACGATGGAGATTGGCTTTGGCGGTCGAACCATAACTCCAGTCTCAAGCGGTCCCTAGCATCTCCCCATGTATGAATGCACGTTTCCTCGATTGCCACGCAACTTCCCGGTCAGTGCGACTTTTACATCTTCACTTCCATAACTGAGGGCCGGAGTTGGCAGTTGGTGGGAGATCACATCCGGCCGCGGGTTGCCGTGCCGAAGAAATGGCACTGGCCGGTTTGGAAGAGCCTTTGGGAATGAAACCGGTTACCAAAGGCGGCAGTACTCGGTGGATACCTGGACTTGGGAGATCCTTCCCAATCCTGGACCAAAAAATCGGGCGATGGTATTGGTCACTGAATCCGAACGCTGGGGCCGGTCTTTTCACGACGAGAGCGTGTACCAAGGCGTTGTCTTCTCGCCGAACTTCAAATTCAGTTACGATTTCACACCGAGAGGTGCGGGAGGTCTGGAATACTACGGATCGGTCGGCGCGGTGACCGGGTTCGCTGCGGTCTCCCAACAGCAGCATCAGATTTTCCCGGCAATCGATTTGAATGTCGCTCCGCAGTGGGAGATCAATTTCGGTCTCGGCGGCCTCACGGCGCGACCGAGCATCATCTTGCCAAGATGATTCTGGGGCATCGCTTTAATTTCTGATCAATGAAACGACAGGAGCGCACAAGTGATATAGGGTATCGTGATCGGTTTTATCCTGGCCATTGCGATTCAGTGGGTTGTGTCTTCCTTTCTATGGCGACGAATTTCGCTGTCGAGTCCAATCGCTGGGAATAGAGGAAGTCATTACCTCCCCCGGAGTCCTTGGCAGAATGCATTCGCGGACAGGCTGATCGGCTCGATTCGGCGTGAGTGTTTGGACCATGTGGTAGTTCCCAGCCGACGGCACCTACGCCATCTCCTGAAGAATTATCTAACCTACTACCACCGCTCGCGGACGCATCTGGCGTTGACGAAGGACGCACCCGCACCGCGCCATCATGCGTCGAGTCGAGATTATGGGGATTCCGCAAGTGGGCGGGTTACACCACCGCTAGGTACGGCGAGCCGCGTGAGGGCGGAGGACAACATGTCCACGTTGAACCGGTCAGCGATCGTGGTCACGCCTAAACAGCCTTTTCTAGATTGGCTGCATGCGGCCGATCCCACCAGCCTTGGACTTACATTGCTGACCTTGCGCGGGAGCCGACGATCTACCTCATCCCAGAATGGGACACTGATAAAGACGTAGCCGAAGTTATGTGCGATTTGTGCGAGGAGATCTTCGAGGGACAGCTGGTGGGTTGGTAGACGGACATGTCGACTTGGCCGCGCGACCGGACCTTCGACGTCTTTTGCCGTTGGTGCCGCTATCAGCACCAGATCGCGCTTCTGCCGGGGCCGCTTTCGCCGCAATCTTGTTCAGTCAAGGTCGTGGATCAGTGGTTCATCGCAAAGATCAGCCAGCATAGAGTGAGTTTTGGCGAACCACGGAGAGATTCAATCCTGCAGGTGCACCGCAATCGCTCCACGTTCAAGGCTGCGGAAACCTTGATGCGGCGGGCCTCCGCAGGCGCGCTGCAAGGAGTCCATATACCGACACCGCCATCAGCCTGTCGACACTGTGACGGTGGACCTCCTTCACATAGCTAACCTAACCGTCTTGAAAGGCTCGACTTAGCACCATGGACGTTTGGAAAGCCGCATGCGGCTATCCGCACTGACCTAGCCGCGGAAAAGTGACGGCCGAAACAGCAAGTCGCTGAAATCCATTTGGATTCACGAAACCACGTCCGTTTAGAAGAGCCGCGATCTCCGACCTAGAGAGCAGGCGGGTGTCTGTTGGTCGGCGATGCCAAGCAATCCACGAGTGCGGAGAAAGGCGTTGCTGGAGCGAGCTGAAGCATGAAGAACTTCATCACTCTTTCAGAACGCGAGATTCTGGCCCTGGCCATTTCGCTTGAAGAAGAGGACGAGCGTGTTTATGCCGATTTTGCCGAAGGCCTCAAACAGGATTTCCCTGCCTCGGCTTCGGTGTTTGACGCTATGCGCGGTGACGAATCGGGCCACCGTCGAAGGCTTATCGAGCTGTATCGGCAAAAGTTTGGTGAGCACATTCCGTTGATTCGCAGGCAGGACGTGAAGGGTTTTGTGTCGCGGAAGCCGGTGTGGCTGGTGCGGCCACTCGGGCTGGAGGCGGTCCGGAGGGAAGCCAGCGCAATCGAAGTCGAAACTAGGCGATTCTATGAAAAGGCCGCGATGCGGGCTCAAGATGCCAGCGTTCGACAACTGCTCGATGACCTGGCGCAGGAGGAACGAACCCACGAGGACCGGGCGCAGGAGTTAACTGAAGAAAAGCTGCGCCCAAAGGTCAAGGAAGATGAAGATAAGGCTCGGCGGCGACTTTTTGTTTTGCAGATCGTACAACCGGGTCTTGCGGGACTCATGGATGGCTCGGTATCGACTCTGGCCCCAGTGTTTGCGGCTGCTCTTGCAACTCGAAACTCCTGGGACGCGTTTCTTGTCGGATTGGCCGCATCGCTCGGTGCAGGAATTAGCATGGGTTTCGCCGAGGCACTGTCTGACGACGGCAGCCTCACCGGACGTGGCCACCCTTGGGCCCGCGGATTGGTCTGCGGTGTCATGACAGCTCTCGGCGGGATCGGCCATACGCTGCCTTTCCTGATCCCCCGGTTCCACGCAGCAATGACGATAGCTTTTCTTGTTGTTCTGGTTGAGCTCGCGGTCATCACCTGGATTCGACATCGATACATGGAGACGCCCATCATGTCGGCTGCAACGCAGGTGGCGCTGGGAGGTGCCTTGGTCTTTGGGACTGGAGTGCTGATTGGCAGTTCTTGAAAGTGGGCAGGCTGAGTAATTTTCGGTGGATAGCCTTTTCTGATCATTGAAGTGTAAGAAGGCGGAGGGCGAATGAGACACGCGGCGACCGCGGTCAGCAACAGAGTTGCGGTGCTGAAGGAGGCCTGGCACGTGAATGTCGTCGGCGAATCACCGGCGCGCAGATTCATCCTGGGGTTCCTGACGGGATCGGCGGGTTTACTCATCGTTGGGGCTGTGGTGCTTCTTGGTCGCCCTTTGCTTCTTTCGGCACAGACGCTCCACTACGCGAAAATTCCGGATGTGAGCAATGGAGAGAAGGTCTACAAGGGTGGCTGCATCGCATGTCACGGGAGCAGGGGGAAGGGCGCTCCGATAACGAGCACGGTTTTTGAACGGCCAGACACCTTTCCGGATTTTACGGATTGCGCCGGGACGACGCCTGAGCCGAACGGCAATTGGAAGGCAGTCATCGTGCATGGCGGGCCATCGCGCGGACTCTCGCAGATTATGCCTGCGTTTGGGGATCTGCTGACCGACGAGCAGATCAACGATGTGATCGCGTACATGCGCGGATTCTGCAAGAATGCCCACCACGATCCCCTGGGCGAGCTAAATCTGCCACGGGCATTGGTAACGGAGAAGGCGTTTCCAGAGAACGAGATTGTTATTTCTACGGCGGCAAGTGCATCAGGAGCGCCGGCGTGGACTACAGATGTCATTGATGAACGGACGATCATTGATGCCCGAACTCAGCTTGAAACCGATGTTCCGGTGAACTATGCGGACCAGGCGCACAACTGGACTGAGGGTCTTGGGGACATCACGCTGGGGCTGAAGCGGGAGATGCTTTCCAGTCTGCGGACGGGTTCGATCCTGAGTCTGCAGGGCGGCATTTTGCTGCCGACCGGAAACCGCAAGCGAGGGTTCGGTGCGGGTACGACGCAGTTCGAACCCTTTGCAGCTTTCGATCAGCTGTTTAAGGAGAACACATTCTTGCAGACCCAGTTAGGGGCGGACCTGCCGGTGGATACAAGCGTGGCTCCGCGCAGCATGTTCTGGCGGGTGACAGTAGGACAGGCAATGGCTCCGGATCACATGTTGGGTCGGCTCTTTTCGCCCATGGTCGAGTTTCTGGCGGTACGCGATTTCAAGCCAGGGACGAGTACGGACTGTGATGTTCTGCCGGAGATGCAGATCACCGTGAGCAGGCGGCAGCATGTCCGCGTTGGCTTTGGCGTAAGAAAGCCTTTTACGAATACTGCGGGACGAACTTCGCAGGTGCTGTTCTATCTACTCTGGGACCGGGCGGATGGGAAGTTATGGGAGGGTTGGCGATGAGGCTCCTGTGGGGCGGTACGATCGTTCTAGGGCTTGCGCTCATCGGGGTTCCGGCAATGCTCCGCGGCCAATTGCAAACGGAGAACGCGAAGGGCGATAAGATACCTCCAGGACCTTTTTTTTGCACATCGGAACGATGTGTTGCTTGTCATAACGGGATGAAGACAAGTTCTGGCGAAGATGTTTCGATTGGGTTGGAGTGGCGCGCGAGCATCATGGCCAATTCGTCCCGCGATCCTTATTGGCAAGGAAGCGTTCGGCGCGAATCCATTGATCATCCGGAGTCGAAGCAGGCGATCGAGGATGAATGCTCGATCTGCCATATGCCGGCCGTCCGGATGGCCGATCGGGACGCTGGAAGACACACGCAAGTGTTTTCCCGCTTTCCGTTGCAGAAGTTTCCCAAGGGAGATCGCGCGGCGGAAGACGGCGTCACCTGCTCGGTCTGCCACCAGATTGAGAAAACGGGTCTGGGGACGGACGCGACTTTCGTTGGAAATGTTGTGATAGCGAAGACGGTCCAGAACGACCAGCGGCCCGAGTATGGGCCCTTCGACATCGACAAAGGGCATCAGACCGTGATGCACTCTTCGACAGCGACGTATATCCCAACAAGGGGCGACCATATACGCGATTCGGGCCTTTGCGGGAGCTGCCATACGCTGATCACTTCGGCGCTTGGGCCAAATGGTGAAAAGGTGGCAAGGTTTCCGGAGCAAGTGCCATTCCAGGAGTGGCAGCACAGCGATTACGCGAATAAGCAGACATGTCAGGACTGCCATATGCCGGTGGTGAATGAGGCCGTACCGGTGACGGCTCTCTATGGTCCGCCACGCGAGGGTATGCACCGGCACGTGTTTGTCGGATCGAATTTCGTTATGGAAGGGATGCTGCAGGATCATAGCGACGAATTGGCGACGGTGGCGCTGCCCGAGGAGATGGATGCAGCGATGAAGCGCACGACGGAGTTTTTGAAGACACAGGCAGCCAAGATCACGATTACGCGGGTGGATGCGACGACGAATGGGCTTGCCGTGGATGTGCAGGTTGAAAATCTGGGCGGGCATAAGCTGCCGACGGCTTATCCTTCGCGGCGGGCGTGGCTGCATTTTGCGGTAAAAGACGGCAATGGGCGCGTGCTGTTTGAGTCGGGTGCCCTCAATCCGGATGGGTCGATTGTCGGCAACGACAACGACGAAGACCCTCTGAAGTTCGAGCCGCATTACCGCGAGATCACGAGTTCACAGCAGGTAGAGATTTACGAACCTATCCTCAAGGATTCGGAGGGAAAGGTCACGACAGGGCTACTGCACGCTGTCGGGTACCTGAAGGACAACCGGCTGTTACCGCACGGCTTCGATAAGGCTACCGCAGAGAAAGACATCGCCGTGACCGGCGAGGCGGCCGACGATCCCGGGTTCACCGACAGCGGAAGCTCGGTCCGGTATGTGGTCTCGACCGCTAATGCAACGGGACCGTTCAAGGTGGAAGCTGAGCTTTGGTTTCAGCCGATCGGGTTTCGGTGGGCGCACAATCTGGCGCCTTACACAGCGGAGGAGCCGCAACGCATGGTGCGATATTACGAGGAAGCGGCTCGGAGGTCGGCTTTCGTGCTGGCTAAGGCAGAGGCTACGTGGTGAGGACCAAACGGGGAATGGCCAGTGACGAGCTAACCGCAAGTTGACCAGAGCACTTGCTGGTATTCGTTGCGCGGCGGCACTCCGATATTTCAGCTATTTCAACCAGTCCTGGATTGCAATTACTAATCGCCGTAAGCCTGCATCAGATTACTTCCGTGTCCACCCGGAACGTTTCGGGCGTGAAAGACCCTTCTACGGAGCACCGGACCTTCCCCCGGCAGGTTCTGGAAATTCCTTGAAACGCGGTGGTTTCCCCGGCCCTTCCAACACGGAGCTTGCATGGATCGCCTTCCTTAGGCTTAGTGTGTTCAAGTTTGGAGTACAAAGCAGTGTGCTGTTGGCGTTGACGGAGCCTGGATCACTATCCTGTTAATTCCGGCTCTGATTTTTATGATGCGTTCCGTCAAGCATGATTACTCACAGGTCGGCCAGGAGCTCAACATCACAACACTCATTCACTACCCCGCAAGTGTTAACAGTATGTTTCAATACTTTAACAGTTGATGCCCTGCAAATGGTGCAGTCTGAGGGCATCTTCTCTGCCCCACAACGTGAGAGAATTGGATCATGACAAAGACCAGCCCACCCCAGACGCATGAGCAGCGCAAGCTTGAAAAACTGCTCTTGAGACTTTCGAAAGTGAAACCGATCTCTGCTAAGCCGGCCCCGATTGTGCTAGGAGAATCTGCAATTCGTGCAGCCTGCGCCGCGACCTCGCAGGTCTTTTTCTCGACATAACGAATAGGTCAATCCGAGGCCCCCACCCGACGAAAAGCGCGTTGGGTGGGGGCCGATTCAGCGAACAATAGTCTACAACGGGTGCTTTTGAGCGGCACGGGAATCGCTCCGAATGTCGTCTTGAGCGCAAGCGAACTTAGGTTCGCTCATCAGCTCATCAACACAACCAGCGGCAGTCAGGCGGCCACAATCACAAACAAGGGTATGGCAGGTCTGACTATTTCAGCCCTGACCGTTAGGAAGACTTCGCGCAGACGAATCACTGCGGAACGACGCTGGCGATGGGCTCTACCTGCACTGTCAACATCACGTTCACTCGAACGGCTGTCGGAACCCGCACCGGAACTCTATCGCTCACAGATAACACTCCCAACAACGTCCCGGCGAATCGAATGTCCGATGTCGCATCTCTAGGCCGAAGGCGGCCCGCTCGACACTTTCTAACCAAAAGACGGCGGCCCACTTGGCATTTGCCGTCAATGAGCTCCAGACGGCCACGGACAGGCGATGAAGGGCGGCCACTGGTCAGGGCCAGTTTCCAGAGCGCTAATGAAAAGCCCTTATCGTTGGGAGCGTAATTTCCTGCGGCTGGGACTGAACCATTTTTGATCCAGCCCCAGAAGGATTCGGGCTATTTCGGCTGCGTGAGCGTAACTAGACCCCCAAGAGCGGGATCCGAGATGCTGTCCCTCCCCGTTTCAACGTGGCCGGCAAGTCGATAGTTGAAGGTCGGATCTCCAGCAACCGTGACGATCAGGTCGTACCAGCCACCCAAGTCCTCCGATTCCGATCTACGTTCAAAGCTCTGCCCTGACTGGAGGTGCCTGGTTCGAGTGTTGCCCCTATAGGCATCCAGCACCGTAACGTCGGCTGGACTCGTTGCGAGGTTCGTGATCTTCAACTCGATCGAGCCGCTGTCTTCGCCTCGGACGTAATTGGAAATAACGTCGAGGGATGCGGTGCCCAAGCCGACGCTTCCGTTAAAGTAACGCACGAACCCGTTGGGGCCGTATACCGACAAATCATAGGAAGGAGCCGCGTTCCAGGAATCTGCCAGCTGCCTGCCAGGTTCGACAGTGTAGGTCCGCACATTGTCGGCTGGATTGCCGGAACGCACGTGAAACACAACGGTCGCGCTTCCCGTGTTGAAGAACGTCAGCGAAACGGTCGACGCGCCGACGCTAGCATGAACATTCAACTCATAGGGCAAGGCGCGCGCCGGGCGAACGCCGATTTCCTGCTGTGGAACGCCAACGATCACGGAACTCAACGAGGGAATGAAGTCCGTGCCGCCTCCGCCTGCGAGTTCGGCAATCGAAGGCAGGAAGCCAGACGTGTCCGGCAGGTCGACATGAACGTGCTGATTCGGATTGGCAAAGTTAAACGCCGAGGTCAGATCACCGGCTACCGCGCGGCGCCACGGCGAGATATTTGGCTCGAATACTCCGAAGCGCTTTTCGATGAACTGGATGGTCGACGTGTGATCGAACACCTGGGAATTTACATACCCTCCCTTGCTCCATGGCGAGATGACCAGGAAAGGCACGCGCGTGCCGAGGCCGATTGGGCCGCTCAGGAAGGGCTGAGGCTCGCCGCTCCCCGTCACGATCTCGTTCTCGATGCTCACGGTCGAGGCGCCATAGGCAGCATTCTGCGCCGGGTACGGTGACACGAGGTGATCGAAGCTGCCATCGGCTTCGTCGTAGTTGATGATGAAGACCGTCTTGCTGAACACGTCCGGGTTCGACACCAGTATGTTGAAAACCTGTGAGATGTACCAGGCCCCGTAGTTGAGCGGGTAATCGGCGTGTTCCGTATACCCGGCAGGCGCCACGATCCAGGAAACCTGCGGCAACGTGCCACCCTGCACGTCGTTACGGAACTGGTCGAACAGATGTTCTGCCCATGCTAGCCAAGCCGATTCCGGCGCCGATGTCGAAGGGATAATGTTGACTATTTCAGTTCCAGTACAACCGTTCTGGAAAAGAGGCGAATTCGTCGCAGCTGTTGCGTACTGATTGAAGTAGAGCACCGCGTTATCGGTGAAGTTGCCTGCGTAGTTGTTCCCCGTCCCATCCCCGAAATCCGGAGCAAACGTGGCGCCCGCCAGGTCCTGGTAAATTTTCCAGGTTATTCCCGCAGCCTGCAGCACCTCGGGGAAAGTCGGGAACGTCCAGTACGCATTGTTGAGGCTGAGGCCATTGTAGGTCATCGGACCAGCACCCTGACCGTCCGTGCCACCCCCTCCCAGATTGCTCAAGTTCCCGATGCACCCTGACCACATATACGTGCGATTCGGATTCGTTGGTCCCATGATCGAGCAGAAATAGGCATCTCCGACCGTAAAGGCGTCCGCCAGCGCGTAGTGGTACGGAAGGTCGGAGCGGTTCATGTATGACATCGCCAGTGGCCCCTTCTGAATGGCCCACTGGTCATACTGACCGTTATTCCAGGCGGCGTGAGTGCCCCCCCAGCCATGATCCGTTCCGTTGAAATAGGTTCCGCCCAAAGTCGTCAAGCCCGGGCTGATGGCGGCGGGGTTCACGCGGAACGGCGGTATAACGTCCGCTCCATCTGCCGGACCACCCACACTACCGGGAGACACTGCGAATCCTGCCGCGACGTTCGAGGCACCGGCCGGCTGAAAGAACACCGGAGCCGGAGTTGTGCCGTTGCCGTTCTGCAGCGGCAAGTTGATGTTTACAGCCCGCGGATCGTTAAATCCGCGCACCCCACGAAGCGTTCCGAAATGATGGTCGAATGGACGGTTTTCCTGCATCAGGATTACGATGTGCTCAACATCATGAATCGAGCGCGTGCGGACGTTTGCTGGAATCGTCAGCGCTTTGGCGATGTTCGCCTTGAAAGTAGTTAGCATCGTTGCGGCTGTCAGGCCCATCAACTCGAGGAAAGTGCGTCGATCGGTATTGCCCATTAGGAAGCTCCTCTCTATCAGGATTTCGCGGTTCAGAACCCCAACGTTGCGAGCTGAGCTAACCGTAGCTCGCGACTTCTTGCGGTGACGTCGTAAGAGGAGCAAATGTTATCGCAGGCAAATGACGCCATGATGAACTGCCAATGACAGGCAGGTGACGACAATGTGAATCAATTGAGAAAAACTGTTTGCTCCTGCGTTACAAACTTGAGAAAAGTCAGATCCAAAGCGCCGTTCCCTCTTCAAGACAGGCAAATACGTTAGGTATCTCTCGTCGCAGCAGCGGTAGGATTGTGACTTTCCAACCAAGACATTGCAGCCGTTCTATGAAGCATCGCTCGAGCCGGTCTCTCATTGATGGATGATCTCTGCTAAGAACTTGCCTCCCCAGTGTCCGACGGCCCCTTGCGAAGTCTTCCGCATGTGGAAAAATCGGCATCACATTGGTTTTCATTGCGTGCGATTTCAACTTCGCCGTGATTGGCTGGATCAGTCGCCACTATAATCGGGAACCGTGTCAAGCCATGCCGCTCCCTCCCCGATTGAATTGGAAGTGAGTCGCATCCGTGCATTGAGCAAGAATGGCCGACACAATGAAGCGCTGGCTGCTGCCGAAGCTCTTGCGATTGCGGCGCCGCAGAACCGTGACGCACTCTACCTGATCGCGGCCAATCAGCGATGTTTGAATCGGATCGGTGAAGCGCTGACCACTTTGGGGCGCCTGGAGCAACACTATCCTCAGTTCAGCCTTCTGCATCAGGAGCGCGGTCACTGTTTCTCGGCACAACGGGATGCGCCACGCGCAATTGAAGCTTTCCTTCTGGCTGTGACTCTAAACCCAGCTCTGGTGGCGAGCTGGACGATGCTCGAACGCCTTTACCGATTCCAGGGAGAAACAAAAGGCGCTGCTACAGCGGCCGAAAAAGTCTCGGTTCTGAGAAATCTACCACCGGAGGTCGCGCGGGCTGGGAGCCTTTTCTCTGACGGCGATCTGTCTGCGGCCGCGGACTTGCTCCGCGCTTATCGGCACAACGGCGGCAACCACGTTGAGGCCCTCCGGTTGCTCGCCAGGATCGAGCATCAATGCAATGAACGCGAGGAAGCGGAACGGCTGCTCGAGGATGCTCTCAAGCTCTCGCCGAATTATCGGGCTGCACGTATAGACTACGTCCGCGTATTGCTCGACCAGCAGAAGTATTTGCAGGCGAATGAAACGACCATCAATCTGCTGAAGCTTGACCCTAACAATAGGGAGCTTCTTTCATTGCATGCCACGGCTCACGTCGGACTTGGCCGATACACGGCGGCAATTGAGCTATACCGCCAGTTGCTGGCCACGTCGCCAGAATCCTTCGAACTCCACATGTCGCTCGGCCATTCTCTTAAGAGCAGCGGACGGCAGAAGGAAGCGATCGAGTCCTACAAGGCAGCAGCTGCCGTCAGACCTGGCTTAGGCGATGCCTACTGGAGCCTCGCCAATCTCAAGACCTATCGTTTTTCCGACGGCGAGATCGCGCGCATGCGTGCTGAGGAATCCGCACCCGGGGCTCGGCCGGTTGATCGCTATCATCTATGCTTCGCGCTAGGCAAGGCGTGTGAGGACCGGAAGGAGTACGCGGAGTCTTGGCGTTTCTACCAGCGCGGCAACGTGCTCAAGCGTGCGGAAAGCCGCTATCGTCCGGAGATTAGTGAAACCAACACGCACAAGCAGATCGAGGTCTGCACGGTGGAGTTCTTCGCGGCACGTGTGGGTGTTGGCGCACCGAACCCGGATCCGATCTTCATTATCGGGTTGCCGCGGTCCGGGTCAACCCTTGTTGAGCAAATCCTCGCCTCCCATTCGCAGGTGGAAGGCACGCAGGAACTTCCGGATATCTCGCGCATGGTCCGCGAATTGGAGGGACCGCGATCAAACCCCGACAATCCGTGTTATCCCGCGGTGCTGGCCGAGCTTGCGCTGGGAGATTTCCGCAAACGCGGCGAGCGTTACATCACCGACACACGGGCTTATCGCGGCAATAAACCCTTTTTCATCGACAAAATGCCAAACAACTTTCGCCACGTTGGGTTCATCCATCTCATGCTGCCGAACGCCAAGATCATCGATGTACGCCGTGAGCCCATGGCTTGCTGCTTCAGCAATTTGAAGCAGTTGTTTGCCAGCGGGCAGGAGTTCACTTATAGCATCGAGGACGTCGCTCGCTACTACCGAACGTATCTCGAACTGATGCGACACTGGGACGCCGTGCTTCCCGGAAAATGCCTTCGAGTCTGGTACGAGGACGTCGTGGACAATCTGGCGGGGAATGTAAGGCGAATTCTGGAATACTGCGGTCTCGAATTCGAACCAGCATGCATGGCGTTCTACAAGACTAAGCGCAGCGTGCGAACGGCAAGCTCAGAACAGGTTCGCCAACCGATTTTCCGCGAGGGGCTCGGCCAGTGGCGAAATTTTGAGCCATGGCTATACCCGCTCAGGGAAGCTCTGGGCGATGCGCTGGTCCGCTACCGTGAATAGAATTCAGCATTTGTACTCGAAGAACTGACTTGTGAACTTCAGGTAGCGACGCTCTGCCAAATCCAGAGTCTCGGCGAATTCGGGTTGCTTCCGAAGAGGCTAGAGCCACACCCCAGCGCTCTTCGCTCCATGCGGCCAGCCCCCGCCAGCGAACCTCCGGTCCGTTCTCCAGCACGATCGCTTCCCGACCGCAGCGTACTGAGCACCCGACACCAGCAGTTTCGCCTTAGTCAGGTTGGTACCATCGCTGATCAACCACAACACTGACCAAGCGCGGTAGTCGTCCAGACTATAAGGTGGACCAGAAGTACTCCCGGCTGCTCGTAAGCTGGGGAACGAGAGCTCTGCCGTGGTTCCATTCCACAGATGAGCCTCGTCGCAGGGGAAGGCGTTGCGTGTACAGCCTGCGGCTGCTGGGAAATTCGATCCAGGGCCACCTCTATCGGACGGCTACTTGGTTCACGATTTCGACTTCACTCGCGATTGTGCTGGCAATGCCCGTTAACCACGGGGACTCTGCTCTTTCAACCTGTCGTCAACGAGTTTAGAGGATCTCAGCTATCACGGAAATCCGGTGCTCAAGCCGCCAACCTGGACGTGGCAAGTTCCCCAGTACTTTCTTGTGGGTGGAGTTGCTGGTATTTCCACAGTAATCGCCGTGGTGGCCCATCTCTTCGGCATTGCTGGCCTGATGCGGGCTGGGTTGTGGGTAGGATTCTTAGGCGCCCGGTGCAGGGCGTCGCGACGCGTCGCCTAACGGAACCATGCCTCCCATGCCGTGTTCCTCCGTTCAGCGTGGTGAACGCCAGATTTCAGCGGGCACACCTGCCCCGAGGCGTCGCATCCTTGCTCGCGTGGCTGAGCCCGTTCTCCGTCAAATGTTGCCGCGACCCACTAGGCAGCCAACTTCGACGCGATCGTGTCCGTTGCCTTGCGCACCGTCAAGGACAGCATCAAGCGCGCGACGCCGCTGATGATCATGCTGACGCCAACCAGCGTGCCTATCGCCCAAGCCGAACTCGACGGCCATTGCATGTAAATCATCAGCCCCAATAACAGCGTAACGATCCCGTCGATCAGGAACCAACTGGATCCTTGCACTGAGCGCACCTTAAAGAAGAGGGCGATGTTCAAGATGCCCTCAACCAGAAAGAGCGATGCCAGTACCAAAGTGAGCGACGCCACACCCACTGCTGGACGCGCAATCAGGTAAACGCCAAAGCAGACATAGGCGAGCCCTACCAGCAGTCTCCAGATCAGACTGCCCGCTTCGCGTGTGTGAAAAGCGACCGTCAAGTGAACCACGCCTGCCAAAATGATGAGCCAGGCAATGACCACGTTGACCGCGACGGCGGCGATAAACGGCGATCCCACCGCCAGCATGCCCAGGATGATGAGCGAAACGGCCCACAGGATAGACAATGTCGAAGCCTGCCGCACAATGCCGGACGGGGTTTGCTGTGCCATAGAGACCTCCTCAAAAAGGGACGGATAGGTATCTTACGGAGGGAGTCTATCTCAAAGAAATACAAGAGCGCTACCACGGCCTCCATGATTCGACTTCTTAGAGAGGTGGGAACTAGTTAGGACCACTTTTACCGCGGTCGTGAACGTGATCAGGAAATTGCTGGTCGAAGAGGCGGCGCTCAACGAGTCACAGCAACAGACTGATCAAGACTTGAAAAGACTCGACTAGCAAGTCGTGATCGAGTTCGCTGAGACAAAGCAGCCCCGCAATGATCCAGGGCCTTTTTCCTTTGTCCACCACCGCATACCGGCTTAACGCCTCAGGCCGGCAGCCACGAAGAGGACGCCGCCCGCAGACTAGAACGATTCTGAGAAACGGGATCCCAGGAACTCGCCCAGCTTGGCTGTAGCCTGGAATTGTGGAATCGGATCCAGTTCCTTGAACGCCGACGTGTACGCGTCGGAGAGATTCCAGCTCGTCCGCGGCCGGAATTCCTCGTACTTGGGCTCTAAAGTAGAGGTCATGCACGGTGCGTGCGAGGTGTTTGGGAGCCTCCCCGTCTGCCCTCGACGAATGCCTCGTAGATGACCACCTTCGCAGTCACATCGGTGAGTTCACTTCGTTGCCATGCCTCAACCTGCTTTCGCATCGGCTCGAAGTTGCGCTGCATTCGATCCACACCGACCGAAACACAGTCGATTAGCGAGTACGACTTCGAGTGTTTTGCGAGCACGGGCGTAAGCGCACTGGGTACGATCTTTCCAGATGCGGATGCGGTGGCTTCGAAAGCTTGGGTTAGGAGTGCGGAGAAGCACCCGAATAGCGAACATTTCGAGGAAAGCACGCCAATTCGATGAACGGCAAAAAAGAGAAGTCTAGAAAACGGTCATTCCTTCAGTCCATCGGCCCAACAATGTTATGTAGTTGCCTGTCTTCCCTTGGGGGCAAATCTTCCACCCGCCATTCGCCCTGAGGGCGCCGAAGGCTACGACACAAGACGACTGAAACGCTTAGCCCATTGTCCAGTCTCATAAATGACGCACACTGCGGGAGCGACTTCGTGTTTCATTCGGGTGCCTCGGCTTTGGTGGGTAGGGTGAAACAAAAACATGCGCCGCGCGGAGAGTTGTCGGCAGCCCACAAGCGGCCACCATGCGATTCGACAATCGAGCGGCTGATGTGAAGTCCCATGCCGGTGCCGTGGGTCTTGGTGGTAAAGAAGGCGTTAAAGATCTCATCTGCCTGCTGCCGGGGCAATCCAACACCGGTATCGCTGACCGACAGCAGCAGTTCATTGTTTTGGGCTGGCTGCGACTTGATGGTTAGCTCACGCGGCCCATCCATGTCGTGCATCGCATCGACGCCATTCACGATAAGGTTCATCAACACCTGCTGCAATTGCACGCGATCTCCTATGACATGGGGAAGATCTTCCGCCAGCTCCGTTCGAACTGATATGGAGTGCCGCGCTGCCTCGTCTCCCAGGAGGACGATCATCTCTCGAGCAAGCTCGTTTACGTCGACCAACTCCCGTTGCGGTGTGCCCTTCTTGAAGAGCAGGCGGACCCGGTTGATGATTTCCGAGGCGCGCTTTGCATCTTTGACAATTCGCCAAGCAGCCTGGCGCGCCTCGCTCAGATCTGGTTCATCGCGCGTAATCCATCGCACGCAGGTATTGGCGTCTGTGACTATTGCGGCGATCGGTTGTTTCACTTCGTGCGCGAGAGAGGCAGTGAACTCTCCCACGGTGGTCAGCCGACTGGCGTGCGCTAGATCCGTCTGCGCCTGACGCAGCGCTTCTTCGGCACGTTTGCGTTCGGTTATGTCCCGCGCCAGTTTCGATGCCCCAACCACGCGGCCCGAGGCATCCTTCATCGGGGAAATCGTCAGCGAAACGTCGATCAGGCTGCCATCCTTGCGCTTTCGCACGGTCTCGAAGTGGTCAATCCGCTCGCCGCGCGTGAGCTGGTCAACAATCGTTCTTTCTTCGTCACGACGCTCAGGAGGAATAATCAGTGTGATGTTCTGGCCAACCGCTTCTTCCGCAGCGTAGCCGAACAGCCGTTCTGCGCCCTTATTCCAACTGGTAATGACACCATTCAGACTTTTGCTCACGATTGCATCGTGCGACGATTCCACAATCGCAGCCAGCAAACGGGTCGCCTGCTCTGCCCGCTTGCGCTCGGTGATGTCCGTCGAGCTACCCACAAATTGCACTAAATCTCCGGATGCGTTCAAAACAGGATGGCCGACGGTGTGGATGTATTTGGTTGTGGCGTCCGGGAGAAGGATTCGGACTTCCACTTCGTAGTCCGACTTTCGGTCGATGGCTTGGTCGATTGCCCCTTTCCACTTGGCTCGATCCTCCGGATGAGTGCGCTGCAGAAGTTGTTCAAAAGCGGGCGGGCCATTTTCTGGATTGAAGCCATAAATTCGGTACCATTCCTCGGATAGATGCAAGGCGTCCAATCCCGCTACCCGCCAGGCCCAACTCCCTGTGTGCGTGAGCCTCTGCGCCTCCGCCAAGTACGCTTCGCTTCGCTGCAGCTTCTCTTCCTGCAGCTCCAAGGTCTGGGCAGCGAATCGCCTATCCACCGAAGACGTCAGTAGAGCGAGCCCCAGCACGACAAAAGTGACGGCGGTAATTCCGGCGGTGCCAAGTGTGGTGATGCTCACCGCGTGAGACAGATCCACCGGTGTGCCCGAGGTCGTGAAACTGGCAGCGGCCATACCCGTGTAATGCATCACCGGGATCGCGATACCCATCACGACCGCTCCGGCCAACTTTTCCCAGCCGATCCCCTTTTTCTCATCCCGGAAGTGAAAGGTAATCCATAGCGCTGCGAAAGAAATCAGAACAGCGAACACGACGGACATGACGACGAGGGAGGAATTAAGCTGGCACATAGCCGGTAAACGCATCGCGGCCATGCCGATGTAATGCATGCTCGCAATACCCGCACCCATCAGGAGACTTCCAGCGACCGCTCGGGAGGCACCCATTTTCTGTCGGCTCACCACGTCTAGGGCAACGACCGAAGCGAGAATGGCCGCAAGCAGTGAGAGCAGAACGGTTGGCCAATGGTAGGCCACGGGAATCGGCAGGATGAACGCCAGCATCCCAATGTAGTGCATGGACCAAATGCCAGTCCCCATCGCACCAGCGCCGCCCAGCAGCCAAACCACGCGAGTCCAACCGCCCGCCGCAGTTACGCGACCCGCAAGATCCAGAGCAGCGTACGACGCAAACATGGCGATCAACACCGAAAGTGCCACGAGCGCGTAGTTGTACGAGCCAATCAAGTTCATGGCAGCCATGTGACTCGCTCAATCAGATCAACCGGTCTTGAGACACTGCCAATCGCTCGGTGGGTATCGTGATTAGCGCAGACGTAGCCCATGCTTACGGCCATAAGTCAGTAAATTTAGCTCACCGCGGTGAAGATTAACAGACCCGAGTTCGGACTTGAATCCAATGGAGGGTTTAGAAGCAACAAAAGTGAGCGAGGATCAGCAACCCGCATCTGCAGATCACGGTCGTCAACGACCAGCTGAAATCCAAGCCTAACCATAGTTCAAGAGCCCAGGAGAAAAATCGCCTATGGTACGCAAGTACTGATGCGGCAGCCGGTGGTTCGACAGCATTTGACGTACAGGAATGGCGGTTGTGTCCTTATGTTGACAGGGCATGTCGAACCTAGGCCACATCGAAGCAATCTTGGCCTGCGGCGGTCAGCCAGCCCCCACATTTTGGGCTGGGAGCACCAGATTCAGGGTCCTCTAGGTGCCGCAACGGGTGGCGTGCAAAGTGCAGTATGGTGCGTGCGATTTATGGGAACCATTTAGTACTTGAAATTGGCAAAGTCCAGAATTACTCGTTTACAAAGCGACAAACACAAATGAGGATCAGCACTCCGCATCCGGGCACGTCGCGTCTTCAACCGGTAATGAAAGTCCAAGCATAACAATAGTTTGAGATCCCCGGGGAGACCCCAATATGGTTAAGGAAATACTGACGCGCTGGCCGGTGGTTCGACAGCTTTTGACCCACAGCGATGGCACCGGCGTGGAAGCCATGAGCGATCGAACCCGCAATCTTGCTCCCAAGCATCGCGATGCTCAGGTTACGCGCTCGGTGTGTCCCTACTGTGCCGTAGGGTGCGGCCAGCTTGTGTATCACAAAGATGGAAAGCTTGTTTCAATTGAAGGCGATCCAGATTCGTTTATTTCCCGCGGTCGCCTCTGCCCAAAAGGTTCCGATAGCTTCGAACTGTTGACGCACGCGAACCGAGAGACACACGTCAAGTATCGCAGGCCGTACTCGACCCGATGGGAAGACCTAGAACTGGAGACGGCGATGGACATGATCGCCGATCGCGTCTGGGACACGCGGGAGCGCACCTTCGTGGAGGAGCGGGACGGAGAGGTCGTAATGCATACGACTGCCATGGCCCACCTTGGTGGCGCTACTCTCGATAACGAAGAAAACTACCTGATCAAAAAGCTCTTTGCCGCCGGCCTGGGCATGGTCTGCATCAGCAACCAGGCCCGTATATGACACAGCTCAACGGTGCCCGGTCTGGGCACCTCCTTCGGTCGAGGCGGAGCGACAACTGCGCCGAGCGATCTCGTGAATTCTGATGCCATTTTGATTATGGGCTCGAACATGGCGGAGAATCACCCCGTCGGTTTCCAGTGGGTGATCGAAGCGCGAGAACGCGGTGCGAAGGTCATTCACGTCGATCCGCGTTTCAGCCGCACCTCTGCTATGGCGGACATCTGGGCTCCCCTGCGCGCCGGATCGGACATCCTGTTTCTTGGGGGGCTCATTCATTACGTTCTCGAAAACGAAAAAGATTTTCGCGAGTACGTGATCCACTACACGAACGCTTCGATCATTCTTCCTGAGGAGTTCAAGGATACCGAGGATTTGGGAGGCGTCTTCTCTGGTTGGGACGCTAACAATAGGCGTTATGACGCAAGCACATGGCTTTACGGGGCTTGCGTCCAGGGTGGCCAAGTGGCGCCCCAGAGCGCCGGACCTCATTCCGGTCACTGCAAAGATGGCACTGGGGCCGCCGCCGACCTCGGGGATTGCGAGTGCGACCCCACGCTCAGCCATCCACGATGTGTATACCAAGTTTTGAAGAGGCATTATGCGCGATACACGCCTGAGTTGGTGGAACGGTTTTGCGGGGTTCCCCGCGAGCGGTTCCTGAAAATTGCGGAGACATTTTGCTCGGCATCAGGCCCGGAAAAGACAGGAGCAATTTGCTATGCGCTGGGTTGGACGCAGCAGTCGAAAGGTCCGCAGATCATTCGCGCGGCTGCGATCCTTCAGCTGCTTCTCGGCAACATCGGACGGCCTGGAGGAGGCATTCTCGCTCTGCGCGGGCATGCCTCGATTCAAGGTTCAACCGATATCCCGACCCTTTACGACATTCTGCCCGGCTACTTGCCCATGCCGAATCTAGGGCTGGACTCACACAATCTTGCGGATTACGTTGCAGCCCATCGCGATCCGACGGGTTGGTGGTGGAACTTCGACAAATACATGGTCAGTTTGCTCAAGGCCTATTACGGCGAGGGAGCGAAGAAAGAGAACGACTGGGGCTTCAATTGGCTTCCGCGTGTGACCGGTGACCATTCGCATCAGGGCTATTTCTTGGAAATGATGGACGGCAAAGTTGAGGGTCTGTTTGTAATGGGACAAAACCCGGCCGTGGCGGGCCCCAACTCCCGATTGGAGCGCAAGGCGCTCTCCAAGCTGAAGTGGCTCGTAGTGCGGGATCTGGTAGAGCTGGAGACCGCCTCTTTCTGGTACGACTCGCCCGAGGTAGAGCGCGGTGAACTTCGACCGGAGGAGATCGCAACGGAAGTCTATCTTCTTCCCGCCGCCGGGCATGCCGAAAAAGACGGCTGCTTCACCAATACGCAGCGTCTGCTGCAGTGGCACCAGAAAGCCGTCGATCCTCCAGGGGACGCCCGCAACGAAACCTGGTTCATGTACCACTTGGGCCGTCGCCTGAAGGAGAAGGCGAAGCAAGATCCGCGGCCGCGCAATGCCGGGTTGCGCGCCCTGACTTGGGACTATTCCCTGGAGGGAACGATGCAAGAGCCCAAGGTGGAGGAAGTCCTCGAAGAGATCAACGGCTACCAAGTGACCGACCACACTCTAGTAAGTGGATTCAATGAATTGAAAGCTGACGGATCCACCGCTTGCGGTTGCTGGATCTACTCCGGCGTCTACCCCCGCCCGGGTGAGAACCGCGCTAACCAGCGGAACTCGCAGGACCTTTGGGGACACGGCTGGGGCTTTGCTTGGCCTTCAGACCGCCGCATCCTCTATAACCGGGCTTCGGCCCGTCCTGATGGACGGCCATGGAGCGAGCGTAAGAAACTAGTTTGGTGGGATGAGCAGAACAAAGAGTGGACGGGGCTGGACGTCCCGGACTTCACGAGGACGAAAGCGCCGAATTACCAGCCGCCTAAACACGCGCAGGGTGATGAGGCTCTCGCCGGGGATAAACCTTTCATCCTGCACCCCGATGGGACGGGCTGGATTTTCGCCCCAAAGGGATTGGCAGACGGCCCCCTGCCAACACACTACGAAGGATTGGAAGCTCCGGTTAGCAACCCACTCTATCCGGACCATCAAAGCAATCCGGCCGCAATGCGAGACGAGCGGCCGGAAAACCGTTACGCCAGTTCTCCTGATGATCGCTTCCCCTATGTCATGAGCACGTATCGGTTGACGGAGCACCACACCTCCGGCGCAATGTCGCGCATGCTTCCGCACCTGGCTGAGCTTCAGCCCGAGTTCTTCTGTGAAATATCCCCTGAGCTGGCCTCAGAACGCGGAATCGAAAACGGAGGCTGGGTGACCCTGATGACTCCGCGGGGAATCGTTGAGGCTAGAGCGCTGGTGACTCGGCGCATGCGACCGCTACTGATCAACGGAAAGATGGTGCATCAGGTAGGCGTGCCATATCACTGGGGCTATCGCGGCCTGGTCAAAGGAGACTCGGCTAATGACCTAGTGGCTATCTCGGAGGAACCGAATGTCCGGATCATGGAGGCTAAAGGCATTCTTTGCGATGTTTCTCCAGGACGTCGGGCTCGGGGAAAGGCCGCTCTCGATCAATTGAATGCCCATTTGGGGAGGAAGTGATGCCGATCAGTGCTTTTCTAACAGACGCTTCAGTTTGCATAGGTTGCAAGGCCTGTGAAGTGGCCTGCAAGGAGTGGAACCACATTCCCGACGATGGGTTCGAGTGGTCTGGTCAGTCGTACGACAACACCCACGCACTAGGAGCATCGACGTGGCGGCACGTGCTGTTTTTGGAAGAGAAACAGCCCATGGGCCCGCAACTCGCAGGACTAGAAGAGCCGTTCCGTTGGCAGTTCCTCTCCGATGTCTGCAAGCATTGCGAGAACGCCGGATGCCTGGAAGCGTGTCCCACGGGCGCAATCATTCGGACCGAACTTGAATCGGTATACGTGCAGCCCGATGTCTGCAATGGCTGCGGCTATTGCGTCGTTTCGTGTCCCTTTGGGGTGGTCGACAAAAGTCATGAGGTCGGAACCGCCTTCAAGTGCACGTTCTGTTACGACCGGCAGCGGGACGGGTTAATGCCCGCCTGTGCGAAGGCCTGCCCGACGCAATCGATCCGATTTGGCGAACTAGAAGAGCTACGGCGGGAAGGCCGGGTGCGTGTCAAAGAGTTACAGGATCGCGGATACAACGATGCCCAAATCTACGATCCAACAGGATCCAGTGTGGGCGGCACTCACGCGATCTTTGTGATTCTCGGCCAGCCGGAGGCCTACAATTTTCCCCCTGCTCCCGAAGTACCCACGATTCACATCAAGTCAGCCTGGACCGCAGCCCTGGTTTCGGCGCTCGTGGTTGTGCTGGTGGTATTCCTGGCTTTCGTAGCTGGATAAGGATTCTTTCGCGTAGATCTCAAACGAGGTTGAATATGGCTGCAGATCCGCAAATCACGGAAGGTCGCCTGGATGCCCTAAGAGAGGAGGCCGCGCGAACTGGAAAAGTACAGGATTACGGGATCGCCCCCGTGGGCAGCCCTTTTCCAAGACCGGCTTCCGCGGTCAGCTATCACGGAAATCCGGTGCTCAAGCCGCCAACCTGGACGTGGCAAGTTCCCCTGTACTTTTTTGTGGGTGGAGTCGCTGGTATTTCCACAGTAATTGCCGTGGTGGCCCATCTCTTCGGCAATGCTGGCCTGATGCGGGCTGGGCTGTGGATAGGAT
>Ga0307474_10000294_pt1 | contig 36837 bp, 48 predicted proteins | sample atmos_gasesECM1C_2_FD_203312 | JGI IMG/M metagenome (GOLD analysis project Ga0307474, IMG submission 203312) | Hardwood forest soil microbial communities from Morgan-Monroe State Forest, Indiana, United States - atmos_gasesECM1C_05 | ecosystem: Environmental > Terrestrial > Soil > Temperate... | reverse complement strand
TCCGGCAAGCCGAACGTGAACTCGCCGCGGCGAACGCGCGGATTGGCGCGTCCATCGCCGACCTCTTCCCTACCGTTGCCGTGACCGCCGGTGTCGGAGCGCAGGGCGGGCCGGGGCTGCAAAACAGTACGCCGTCAATTCATGGTCCGATCTGGTCAATCGGGTCAAGCGGCAACCTGCCTGTCCTCGATTTCGGACGGCTGGATGCGCTCATCGACGCGCAGCAGCTGCGAACGCACGAACTCCTGCTGAACTACAAGAAGACCATCCTCGTAGCGGTCGCTGAGGTGGACGATGCAATCAAGGGATATCGGGCGGCGCGACAAAGGCTAAAGGATGTGGAAACCGCGCTTGCTGAAAGTCGCCATGCGCTCGATCTCGCCAAGGGTCGTTATGACCGCGGGCTGACCGAATTCCTGAACGTCGTGGATGCCGAACGGGTGCTATACGCGAAGGAGGACGAGAGAATCGTTGCCCAGGAGGCGGTCGCATTGCAGTTCGTCTTGTTGTACAAGGCGCTCGGCCGCGGTTGGGAGCGCTATGAACTGCTGCCGCCGATCCGCGAGCCAGAGCCGGCGATCGTCGCGATGTTCCGCCGACTGTCGAACCAGTGGCAGTAGCGAACTTGGCTGCCAGGCCAGCGACATTTCTCGGTTTGGCACTTAGTTAGGCGCGTCGGCAACTCCGAGAGCCCGGCCACCAACAAGCCGCCTGGTCCAACCCCCAAGGCCTATCTCGGCGAGCCCCTGCTTCCCTCTGCCTTTTTCGGAATCCTGAAACGGAATTTAATAGGATAGCGCGTTAGCGGCTTAGGTCAATTCATCCGAGCATTCGGATGCTCCCAATACGAAAGCTCGCTTCGACAATGCGGGGCGCTGTGCGTTCCGAAAAAGGCTAAGGATCTCTATTTTGGCAGGATGTTCAACCAGGTGCATGGCGGCTTGAGCTGCGGCTTTTTTCAGCACCGCAACATCGATCCCTTCGGTTGGCGTGCGCTTCCGCTTCTGTCATGTCGTGTCCCAAAGCATCATCCGCCACGATGGGGAGACACTCGATGTCGAAACGATATTGGTTCCCATTCCCCCGCGGGCATCGCAATGATCATTTCGGCCGGGCAGCGACAGCTATTGGGATTTGACAACGGCGTCGAGCTCGATGAGCACTGGCTGCCTGGAGCCGCTCGTACAATCCGTCGAAAATGTTTATTGGCTGGGAGGATTTTCGAGGGGTGGGAGCGGGCAGCGGTTCGTTCACATGTGCTTAATGAAATTGGGATCAATCTCCATTGACGGAGGCGTCGCGTCACTCACGAATACCGGCCGGAGTGTGTGTGATTTGAATCGCCACACGTTGTCTTTGCTCAATACACACTCATTGATCAAATCTGCCACCATCATCGGGGGATTTGAACGACGCTTCGATGGATAGGTTGGACCACCATAGAAAATGACTATTCCCAGCACTGTCGCGCAGCGTTCGCTGCTCGACACTACATATAGATTGGTGATCAGGTGACGCAATGCCTTCACGCCGTTAATCCCTAGTTCACGCACTGCTATCTCGCCGTTTTGACGAGCACGCCATTCATAAAATGCTCGAATCTTCTCACGCCCTTCAAACCGGTTCTGACCCACCATCTTCACGCCGTCCGGGGTAAAGAATTCATGGGCAGTGCGCCCTTCGTTGAAGTCAACGTCGTACCAATATGCTACCTCAAGACGATGAAGAGCGTGCCAGAGGAGGAGTTCGTCGTGAGGATTCATTGGCACTTCAGGCAACTTGTGATTGGTCGCAATTTCCTTATCTGTCATCGAACGGGCCTTTCGATTGGGCAACGAGCTGCCTCGCTGCGGTGATTGGGGTTGTACCTTTCCCTGGGTTCGAGTGGAACTCACGGGCGGTTGAGCAGTCGCCTCGCAAAGGCCATAGCAGCCGCTGCCAGTCTGTATGGCGTCAGACACGATCCATGGAATCGGCTTTGAATTGCAATCCAGGCTGCGCCGCTGCAACAGCCATCCTCATCCGCATGGAAATTCATGCGGATCGCTGCAATTGGTGTCTCTAGTGAGATCGGGCATAGCAGCGTGGATTCCCAGAGTTATGTCGCGTTCGTGATCGAGGTCAGAGGAACCCAGGCTTGAGCCTCGGCCCAAACATCACACGGAATGAAATCACACTCGATAGCACCGATGAGCCGATCACCACGGGAATCGTGCGGAAGCTGGTGGTTGCCCGAGTACCCCCGGGGGGACGAGAGACGACCGAGCCCATACGGAAAACCACTCGCGGAGCGCAATGAGCGCGCCGCCCCACCTTGATCCAAATCAAGGTCAGTGATGACTGAAATGTCGCGGGCCGACGTCCCAGAAGGCAACGCTGGCCCACCTGCTGCTTAAGCCCGCCAAAACGGCTGCTCGGTCTTCGTGAACAATGTCGCTCCGGGATATGCCGACATCGCGCTCCAATCTTTACGCCCCAATTGGCGGATTCCGGTAGCCGCAAAGACATGAAAGCACTGTTTCCCGAGAGTGATTAATCACATGAGACTTATCGCGATCGTGATCCTGCTCGTCCTCCTTGTGATCGAGCTCGGTGACATCGAGTCCAACCTCGCCGACATCGGCCACGCTGCGCGCGAGGGGCGACTCGGTACCACCATCTAAGGCCAACGCCTGCGCCGCGCCTGACGGCCACGCCTAGGCACAAGGAGATGCGCCAAATTGTCGTCCAGATGGTTTGGAGCTCTGGCGGGGCCGGCTCAGGATCGCCTTCAAAAGTGACTGACCGCACCCTTGCGAATCAGCTTGGGGCGCTTGCGGAGGACTGCGAGCGGCGAGCTGAGCAAGCCGCGCAGGCTGATGCCGTCGAGGCATCGGCGCGGAAAGGGATGAACTCATCCCCCCAAAATCTCGCTCTAGCGCGCGATTGCAGGCCGCACGAGCAGTGCGGCTCGCTGAAAGGACGCTTGAAAGGATTGAAGACGAGCAGCCCCGTCGCAGCAGCGCGCTCAGCGGCAAAACATGAGCAATGGCGCAGCATCCAATATGAACGCCAGTTCCGATAGTGGTTATCGCTGCGTTCGGGCGAATCTGAAATACGCTCGCGCGTAGTTAGACTATTGAAACTCTGACGGCTCGCAGCCTAATGGACTTTCGATATGTCACGTGCACTGGCACTCCGCGCGCTTAGACTTATCGACGCTCTAGTAGCTGTCTCCGCCATTGCATTTTCGAATAACGAGGGCTTCGCGCAGTCTTCTGAAAAGACACAAGGGCGCACGGCGCGATGGGCAACGCCAGGCGGACCGGCGTGAGTCTCAAGGACGTGCTCGATTGCGCCGCATCAGGCCGGGCGCGGTTCAGGTTCGCTCCCAGGGGTTGGACGAGCCGGTCGTGCCCGACGCTCCCCAGCCCAAGGCAGGCGCCGCGCGACTCTCTATGGCAATCGACGTTTTAGGGCCAAACGATCGAGCTGACGATGCCTGAAGAGATCACGAGGGCGAAACATGGAGCATGGCGAGACGAGCGCAATCAAGACACGCGACCTCGGCGGCGATCGACTCCGCATCACCAAAGAACAGCGCGAAGAGATTTTGCGGCTCTATGTAAGTGGCGAGCCTCGGAAGGCACAGCTGTACGCCATGAGCTTAGGTTTGCGCGAACAATACGCCTACCGACTGGCAAGAGAGCGCGGTGCGATTCCGTTTACGAGTAGCGGCCACTCGCACCGAGAGCAAGCGAAAAATCTATTCCCATTCAGCTACGCACTGGCTGGCCCAATTTTCAAAGGTGCAGCTGCAGAGCCTGCCACCGCCGTCGCCTTGGGGCTTGAGGTGATCGAGCTGGCAAGAGCCTCCACGTCATGATGCCGAACGGGTCCTGTCACACCATGCGCGATCTCGTGCGGGCGCCGGCAATTCCGCGCCGTCGAAGTTTTTCGGGAAATGAAAAGGTGAGCTGATGCGACGGCGGTTGTGGTTGTGCCTGGTGGGCGGGCTGATCTCAGGGGCTTTCTCTCATGATGCCGTGCATGCGCATGACCACGAGCATCTCGAGCTCAACAAGTGGTTCGAGAGCCTGAAAAGCGGCAAGGGGCCGTGCTGCGATGGTACCGACGCTGTGCATGTGGCCGATCCTGATTGGGAAACCAAGGACGGCCACTACCGCGTGCGCATCGATGTGTCTTCGGAGAAGGGCAAGGTCGATATGGAATGGCTAGATGTGCCCGATGAGGCCGTGATCACCGAGCCGAACCTTTCCGGCCACACACTGGTGTGGCCGCTCAGGGGTTATCTCGGCGTTACAATCCGCTGCTTCATGCCAGGGACGATGACTTAAACTCCGTCGCCCGTGTGGGGGGAGGTGCGTCGCTTCGCGTACGCGCAAACATCGCCTCAATCCTGACTTCGACTGTTGTGGTAGGAGCCTCGGTTGTCTATTGGGTGAATAAGCGATCAGGGCGTATAGCGCCGCCCATACTCATTGTAGAAGCGCAGGATCGCCTCGTCGTCCGCTTTAATGATGTAATCCAGCGCGGTTGCGACGCCCTCTAACGTGGTCGGTGCCGTTCGGGCCAGCTGCCGAGCCGCCGTTCTTGCCGCTTCAGCTTTTTTCTGTAACACAGAATTACTATCACACATTATTCCGTCAATTGAATCGGAGCACACATGCGTCGCGTGGTCGGGATCGGACCAAGGGTCAAGACCAATGAAAGACAGTATCGAGGCGGTGCGCGAGATCATCTGCGTCCTCGACGACCTAATTCTGATGGCAAAGCTTGATCGCGCGCCGATACGAGCCGTCTCAATTCTAGTGAGGCTTCGCCTCAGGCCGACGAGACATGTTGTGTCGCAAAAACTTGACACATTTCCACCAACTCCAGTCAGTCAAGCAAAGCTAGAGCGGGCGAAAGCTGAGGCGAAGGCTTGCCTCGATAAATTCGAGCGCCCGTCAAGAGAATAGCCTAGCGCCGCCGCGTGCGGATTCGAAATATCGTCCTCACCTCCTAAGGTAATGTTGCCGACACAGACCCAGGAGGAAATCGATATGAGCAAATTGGCGATGCTTGCAGTGGCGGTAGCCGTCGTTGTCGCACCGGCTGTCGTAGCGGAGGAGAGCACGGTGCCTCTCGGTCAAGGCGAGGCCATCATGATCAGGCCGGATGGGACCGTGCAAAAGTCGAATGACAAAGGCTCGGCCGCACAACACGAGGCTGCGATTGCGCATGGCGCCGTGTAAGTCCCGCGCAGTATTGTATTCTATACGCATGAGGGAAAACTCTACAACGTGAGTTGCGCCGGTAGCTATCTCGGCGGTTGGAAGCAGGGATATCCCGGTACCAAGGGAGACTGCTGAGACAGCCGGGTATAAGCTTCTTCGGTTCGGCGCCCACTCACCGGTGTAAGCGCTCCTGCTCCGATCCGCCTCTACTTGATGCGGTGTTCCGAGGCTGCAAGGCGCAAGCCGACCGTGGCGGTCGGCTTGCGAGAACGAAAGAGAAGGTTGACCTCCTCTCCTCATTTGAAGGTTCAACGCTACTTCCCTGCATCTCACCGCGGACATCCGGATCATTTGGGATGATCATCTGAGATGGAATTCAATGACTCTAGAAGTAGTATCTAAGCGAACTAAAAGCGACAGTGTCGTCGGTCGACGGCGCGCCGCCGATGCCGCTGAAGGCGTAACGTTTGATATATTCTAACTCCATGCCGAAAACGAATCGGCCCATGGGGCCTTTGTAGAGGTTCTGCCAGAAGCCGATCTTGGCATCCACGATTTGCCTGTTGTCGGCGACGCACGTCGGCGTCGTGCCGGTGGTGAAGCTCTCCAGCGTCGGGGTCAAGCAGCCGCTGTTGTCAGAGGCGGGGTTGCCATAGCCGAACGTGCCGAAGCAGCTCGCCTGATTTTGCTCGATGCCGGCATAGCCGTAGAGTGTCAAATCCTCCCACGGATAAATTTGTATGCCCGCCCAGGCATGGAGCGCGGTGAGGGGGGGTGAGCGAACCGTCAGGGGCAATGGTCACATCAGGCAACGCCCCCGCCCCGTAGCGACCGATTCAACGGCCGTAAAACACGCCCCCCATCAGCTCGAGATACTTCGGAATAGGCCCGCACCAGGAAGTTTCCGCCCGCACCCCAGCCGAAGGTGGTCTTCTGGCTGGCCGTTCCGACGGCGCAGCCGGTCGGCGCCGCGGTCACGCACAGAACGTTGTCTGCAAAAAACCGTTGTATCGCGAGCCCCTCCAAATGCCCCCAGCCCGGGTCCCATGCAACCTTTTCGACAATGTCGGGCGTTACGCTTGGCGTGACTGGCACGGCCTCGAGGAAACCTCCTGTGCCGGTATTGGTGACGTTGACGGCCAAGCCGTTGACGGTGGCGGGAATGCCGGGCGCGAGGTTTGTCGCGGGGTTTTCGAGTGAAAGACCCAGCCAGACTGTTTTGTCGAAATCCTTCACGAACCGGACCTGCCAGTTGTCCGTAAACTGATACCCGACGAGATAGTTCGCGTTGATCGTTAGCGGAATAAGCTCCTTTCGGGGCACGATCCCGACCTCGTTCGGCATCATCATGCTCCATTGCTGCCCGGCGAGGACGTGGAAGCCCCAGGAGTCATTGTCGTAGGTGCTATAGACGTGCCGCAGGCGGGCCGGCCAGTCGTTGGTAATCCAAGTAGTTGGATTCAGTCCCAATGGCCAGAAAGTCCATTTCCAAATAGCCCGACAGCTTCTGCGCGTCATCGATGTTGCCCTCGGCCAATACAGAGATTTGGCTCTGCCGCGCGGTGCCGTGAAATTCGTTCTCCTTGTAGAGCGGCGAGTAGGGATAGGGGATCGCGTTGAAGACGGTCAACATATCGTTGACTGTATTGTGCTCGCGGAACACCCCTGCCGCTTCGAGCCAGCCCCAAAACGAGAACTTGACTCCGCCGAATTGCGGCAGCGTCGCGACCACCGCCGGCTGCGTGCCGCGGATGATTTCTGCCTCCGTTGGCGGGGGCCGCCACTCCACTTTGCTGCGGACCGATGGCTCACCGCTGCTATGGACCGACGGCTCAGCACTCGTCTGTGTGCTATTGACCGGTGGATCAGCCCTCTTCGCCTGCTGGGTCTCCTTCTCGTTGCTATTGACCGACGGCTCAGATCTCTTCGCCAGATCGGTCTCCTTCTTTTCGGGTTTCTTTCTCGCTTGCGCGATCTCCTGCTGCAGCCCTCTTATCAGCTCATTTTGGCGATCCAGCTGCTTCTGCAATAGCTCGCTCTGCCGTTCCAGGCGCTCAATCTTCTCGGTGTCGGATGGCGGCTCCGCCGCGGCGGAGTCCCAGGTCAGCAGGCAGCTCGCGACGAGCGCACCACCCATCAAGCCCTGTCTGACCAGCGCTGCCCCGGCTGAAACACCTTCTCCACGCCCGCCAGGCAGGCTGAAGCCGGGCGCAAGCTGCGAGTGTCGCAAAGAATGATTTGTCATGCGATCTTCCTCCATGAAGTTTTCAGATTCAAATTATCAGAAATCGTTGAGTCGCGAACTGAACGCCATTGTCGGCATCGACGATGCCTTCCCATTACCCGACCACGTCGCGGATATGGTCGTAGCTGCCAAGTCCGTGCAAAGCAGCCTTTTGAGGCCACGGCGCTGCAAGAAGCTGAGACCGCAGTGGGGCGTTTGGACGGCAGCGGCCGGCGCGTTCGCAGCTTGGCGCGCGCCCCCTTTACCCCAGATTTTCGAGGTAAGGTCGGAAGTCTGCCCGAGATGGCTGCGGGCATATAGCTGTACCAGCTTCGATTTGCGGTCCGTAGCCAACCGCAGCCGCCTCACCGAACGTGCATCCGGCTCGGCAAAGCGGCTGCGCCGTCAACCGCGTGCCCAAAGGACGAAGTGAACCGGTTCACGTTGAGGGAAGCGAGCCCGGCGTCTGCTTTCACCGGGCTCGCTTAATAGCACTGGCGTCCGGCAGAACGCTGCGCCTCCCCCTCTCCGACTCCATCCGTCGCGGGAACATGACAACCCGCGCCAACGCATCAAGCTCTTAAGCAGCGACTCCGATCAAAGCGCTGATGTCGGCATCGGGGCTGGCCAACAGCTTATCCAGCGCTTGAGTCCATGCGGCCTGTGACTGGAGCGCAGACGGTCTCGGATCGCCGGTACCACTTGCGGCGCCATGACGGTGCATCGCGATTTCCGCGTAAGGCGTCAGCCTGAACAGCGGGATCTCAAGAGCACGGTGCCCGGCTTCGCCGAGCAATGCGCTCTTAATGCCAACAAGACGGTCGTACACCAAGCAGAGGTCTGCGATGCGATCAGAATACTCCGCCATAACGTTGCGCGCATCGGTGATGAGCTGGGCTTTGGCCGCCTCAAACCTCGGTTTTCAACTTCACGACTTCGCTATGTGCCGCCTCCAAAGCCTTCTCGGCTTCCGGCAGCGCAAGCCTCGCCAGAGAGCCGTGAGCAATGATCCGGTTCGTCTCAATCGACTCATCAGACGGCTTACCCTCACGGGCGAGCAAGCCGGCAACAGCCTGTGACTCCGCAGTCTTGCCGGCCTCGATCGTTGCTTTTAGCTCTGCGACAGAGCTGATGCAGTCAGCCTCTTCGCTGATCGCAGCCGCGAGTCTTGCATGCGAAGCCCGCAGTTCGCGGCGATTAGTCGGTGTGGCACCCATGTGCATTACCTCACCCGTCCTACGAACAACAGACCATGCGCGACCAGCTCAATCTTGATACGGATGCGCTCTGACGTGTCGAGCCCGCTCGCAGCAAGCGCAGCGTTGACGACGGCAGACGGCAGCATCTGGCCGACAGAATTGAGCGGCTGGCCTGCAGCTGCGGCTGCCTTGATTTCACTCGGCACCGTCACGCCGAGTCGATTGAGCGCATCAAGCAGCGCTTTGGCGTCCAACCTCCAGGGCAAGTGAGTCAGCGGTCGCGGCTCGCACTGCGTCGCGGTGTGCCAGTGTCCGCTTTCCCGGCCTTCACCGGGGAGTCGGCCACGACCAGCCTTACGGCGTGCATGCGATCGATTACAGTAGTCATTGGTAGGAGTCCTTTCGTGTTAGGTCAATTCTGCAAGCAAGCTCGACAACGCGGCGTAATTCGCTGCGTCGCCGCCAGTCGACGGATGGAGCGCGATGATCAGTTTGAGCAGGATCTGCACTTCGGAGGCGTGCTGCTGAAACAATGTCAGCAAGTCGCCGAGCTGCGCGCCATGCGTCTGTACAACGCTTTTAGCCTTGGCCGTTGGTGTGATTGATTTCGTATTTGCGAGAACGGTCATGATGATGTTTTCCTTGCGTTAGGCTGTTGTCTCTTATAGTTGTGGTTAGTAGTTACGAGAGGTTTGCGATCTGCGTGTTCAGCGTGCTGATGTTGGCGGCGTCCCCACCGGGGCGAATACGTCGTTGATTAGGAAGTTGAGCTTGGTGATACATTCCTGGATCGCAAAGCTCGACGTCAGCGCGAGCAAATTCCTCGGAATCGAGGGTGGCATCAAGAAGCTGACACAGGGCTTCGCGGCAAGCTCATCGCTGTCACCGGTGTGTTTCGGTTCAACCGGCGGCACGAAGCCGATGAGCCACTTACAGGCAGGCAGGCAGGCCGATCAGACATCCATTCTGATCGACTGAGAGAACGTCTTCTGACATTGGACCCTGAAGCGGACTTGACGGCTCCGGAGGCTGGGCTCGAACCAGCGACACGGCGATTAACAGTCGCTTGCTCTACCGACTGAGCTACTCCGAAATGACGAGGCTGGCCCTGGCGTGCCAGTGACAGCTTCACCGACAGCTGTACCGATCCCGGAGTTATTTGCCGGAGACCCAAGCCGGATCACCGGCCCCCGATCTGGATTGGCACACTCCGTTGTGAATTGTTCTTGGTATGCCAGATGCGTACCTGCTCTAGCGGGGCTATTAGCCTTGAGGACCCGCGCATCATGAAAAAAACACGGCTATCCGAACTCGGTTGGCAGTGGAATTGGAGAAGTCAAGAGTTCGAGATCCCATGCGCTGACGGCTCTTCGATCGTCCTAACTCCGCCAGAGATGGTCCAGCTGGGTGTGCATCTGATCCTTGAGGGGACCAAGCTCATGAACGAGCAGCCGTGGCAGTAGCTCGTTATCCGCGTATAACTGGTACCGGGGGATGGGATCTAACCGCGATTTCTCGATTTTGTGATTTCACCCCTTCTGGATTCGTGAGGCCGTGGTCAGCATCTCAAGCGTGGTTAAGCGCTGAGGAAGATCGATGAGGAGCGACAGCCTGTACTATTTCTTTTCCCTCGGATCGGGCGCCATTGTGATCGGGTGGCTGCTTTTTGTGACGTTCGCGTAATAAGGCTGGCCAGCCGATCCATGGCACCGAGGGATGGGATCGAACCACCGCAAGACGTGGTTTTGGAGACCATCGCTCTACCGCTGAGCTACCTCGATGTCGCCTGCAGCACGATCGCGATCACCGGGATCATGCCGAACACGAATGCCATGCTAACACCGACGATGAACTCGACGTCGTGGTTACGCATGCTACCTCGAAACTGTATTCAGTGGCTCGACGATGACGCCGGCTGTACGTACGCCATCCCCTCGCCCACCGGCGGCTGTCTCCCTGATCCCGTCGCCTTACCCTCGGCCACAGGTCTTCCGGTGAACTGTTCACGGCTGGCCCGCATGCCGCCATTTAACCAACCAGCCCTATGTCTTTAGGTGACGTACGGTTGGCACCGCGCTGACCTGGCCCGCCGCCCACCAGAGATAGACACGCCGGGAGCCGCAGGTCAGATTGGAGCGGTGTGAGGGAATCGAACCCGTCGTTCTCAGTTTGGAAGACTGTAGCTCTGCCATTGAGCTAACACCGCGAATTTCACGGCTGCCCTGGCGCCTTGAATGCCAGGTGTAAGGCCCCGCGTAACCGTCAGGCGACGCGACAACCAGCTCTGAAAGGGCGAGCACCTTACGGGTGCCAGTCGGCGCATGTGACAGGCCGTCGTCGGCATGCGCTCCGAGCTGAATTGTCGCGCTTCTGCCCCTCTATTGAGGTCGGCGTGCGCGCCGGTTTCTGTCTTCATCCATGCTCGACTACCGGAAAATCGGAAGCGATGGACTAGGCCGGTGGATCTCCGGCCGCTCCGTGAAACTTAGATATCGGTGCCCTTGCGATGGGTCCGGTGATAGCTCTCCTGCTTCTGCAGGGCTTCCCGGCTGATGGTGTCGCCGACGAAGACGACCTCCCAGATGATGCCGGGGAAATCATCGATGGTGATCCGCTTGCCGAGGACGGCCGCATCGGAGTCGATGAAGGACACCATCTCCGAGGCGTCACGGACACGGAGACGGCATTGAGTGACGGTTTCAGGTTTGCTCATGATCAAAGCGGGGAATTGGTCTGAGAGAGGATGGATGCGGCCGAATTTTTGTGGCAGCTTGCGCTCGCCAATGAATTGGGGGGAGGTTGGAATGGGGCGACTGTTTACGCGCGCGACCGTCGTGATGCTGTCCGCTGCAGCGCTGATAATGCCGGCGGATGCGCAGCAAGGCTCTACAATCACACTTTCTTGCAACGGAACGAGCAAGTTCACGGTGGCGGCCGCAGCTGACCTGAAGCCTGACTCGATCACGAATCTCGGCATCATAGTCAACCTGGCCGACCGTACCGTTTCACTTATGCAGTACGTTCTTCCGATTACCACCCTCACCGCCACCCTCGTCGCCTTCGATGGCCTGTCAATCGGCGCTCAAATTTGGCTCTGACTCACTTTTGATGCAGTTCGAGGGATGTCTGGCACTTTGATTGGGGGAGAATCAGCGCCATGCAGCAAGCACTCCACCGCTCCAGTCTGGTGCCGGGTTGGTTTGTTGTAGAGAGTGCGTGCTACGAGGGTGATAAGGCCGTCATCACGGTCCGGGCATCCGGAAGTGTCGGCCTGTGTCCATCGTGCGGGACAGTTTCGCGGCGTATCTATAGCCGGTATCGTCGACGCGTGACCGATCTGCCGCTGTCCGGACGGGTCGTAGAGCTCCTGGTGATCGCCCGCCGCTTCCGCTGCGACGCCGTCCTGTGCGGCCGCCAGATCTTCACCGAGCGTTTCGCCGACGGGATATTGGCTCCATCGGCGCGACGCACAGCGAGGCTGGACTCTATCGTCCATCACCTGGGTCTGGCGCTTGGCGGTCGCCCGGCAGCGGGCTTCGCAAAACGGCTGATGCTACCAGTGAGCAAGGACACGCTTCTGCGCGTGGTCCGACGCCGCAGCCGTTCGCCGGCCGGTTCTCTCAAGGTCATCGGCATCGATGACTGGGCTTGGCGGCGCAATCACCGATACGCCAGCATCATCTGCAACTTGGAGAGGCGCCGGGTGGTCACCTTGCTGCCGGATCGTGAGCCCGCGACCGCCCAAGCCTGGCTGGCTGCGCATCCCACGATCTCGGTCGTCGCCCGCGATCGTGGCGGCGGATATGGCGAAGCGGCAGCAAAGGCCCTGCCGCACGCGGTGCAGGTCGCCGACCGCTGGCATTTGATGGAGAACGCCAGTCGGGCCTTGCTTGATGCCGTCCGCAAATCGATGCGCCAGATCCGCACCGTCATCGGTGCGACCACGATCGATCCCAAACTGCTCACAGGCGCCGAACGCCTCCAGTACGAGGCTATCTGCGCCGCGAGGAGACCAATGCGGCCATCCTGGCTCTGTCGAAGAGCGGCATACCCATCAAGCAGATCGTGCGCCAAACTGGCCAAAGCCGGTACGGCAGGTGATCCGCGGCGAACGCAACGATGTCTTCCGGACCCGGCAAAGTTCGTTGGATCTGCATTTGCCATGGCTCGACGATCAGTGGGCGTCCGGCTGTCGCAGCGGGGCTGAACTTTGGCGCCGTTTTAGGCGCGTGGCTTCCGAGGCTCGCTCCGCGTCATCAGCGAGTGGGCGACCCGCAGACGACGAGCTGAAAAGGCCGATGCACGAAACCTTCAGAGGATTCCGTCGGCCAGGACGATCGCGCGCCTGATGACAATCGGCCGGGACTTGCTCACGAAAGCGGAGACCGTCACGGTCGCGGCGATCGAAGCTGGCGTACCAACCCTGTCGAGGCCCGCGAGATCATCGCCGAATTCCACCTGATGATCCGGCGCAGGACCGAGGCCGGCCTCACCCTATGGATCGAGCGCGCCCGCTCCAGTCTCGTCGCCTCGTTCGCCAACGGCGTCGCGAGGGATGAAGCGGCGGTTCGAACGGCAATCACTTCGCCCTGGTCCAACGGACAGACTGAAGGTCAGATCACGCGCCTCAAGCTTGTCAGACGTCAAATGTACGGTCGCGGGAAAAACGATCTGCTTCAGGCGAGACTAATCGGTGCAGAATAATCCGAGCTGCACCAAAACTGCGTCAGAGCCAATATTGCAGGCCGAATAACAGCAAACCGGTGAGCTTGAAATTCGAGCGGATCAAGGATCTTGCAGCAGAGTGGGCGAAACAGCTAGTGCCCTCTGAATAAGCCCGCGCGAAACGCCTCCCGGATCACCCTATCAGCAACGCGACCAATTACGGGATGAAGACCGCTGCGACCGCCATGTGGGAAGCAACCCGAGACCGATCGCGCCCGCCCTGTAAGCGATAGCTTTGTCGAGTAGCGATTTGGATGGGTGACGCATGACCAAGGCCTCCTCTTGGCCCGACCAGCATCCCCCAGGGTCCGCGCGGTCGGGGCAACCATCAGCGGCGATCATGCACCCGCCGCACAAAATGCGCCAGAGCTTGACCGTGTGGCGGCGCACACCGGAACGGCAAAACGCCGGGGACAACCTACTCTCCGAACCCCCGCTGTTTCCTTGCGGCTATCACAGAAGGACTACTGCTGAGCGGAGGGCTTTGAGCTCAAGGCACGCCGCGCCCGCGCGTTTTTCCGAGGTCTCCGCTGCAGACACCGGGTAAAGTCTCGAGTGCATCATCGCCCAAATGGCGACAGCAGGGCAAGCAGTGTTCGGTGCGGGCCTCGCCCCCGTCGTGTCCGGGCGAGCCTAGCTCGTGTCTGACATCCCGGAGAGAGATCGCTAACCATTGCCAAATGGCAGCTTCTAATATGGTTCACTTCGCTTAAGCGCGCCGGGTCGTACAGATGTCCCCAAGAGCGCTACACCAAGTGGAAGAGCGCCACGGAGCCGAACGCCAGGATCGCGACCATGATGGGCATGACGACCAACAACATGAGCAGTGCGTCTTCGCGGATGTTCACCAGCCTCCGTTTACTACTCACACTAATCAAGCCATCGTAGAATTTTGGTCTATTTGTACTGGATGAAGATCTCGCATGAAGCTTTTGCTCATTTCTTCAGCTGCTGCCTTCGCTTTGGTTGCTGGCGTCAGCGGCATCAGCGGTATCCATCGATCGCGCTCACCCCAGACCCCCGTCGAGAGGGCGGCCATGCCGACGATGCAGGAACTCCACATCGCCGTAGGCGTGGACAAGCTTGCAGTCGCAGATTTTGAAGATCTGTCGTTAGTCTTTCCGAGAGAATCAAAGCAATAGGCGACGACCAGATCGTCGCGGGCTGTCTGGTTTCCTAGTAGATTTTTCCGAGCGCACGGCCGCTGCGGTGCAGATCGCATTCCGATCCTTTACATCAAATCGCTGTACGGCTTTGTCTTAGGGGTTCCGGCGACCTTTACGGCAAGGTCGGCGTCGCGGGCCACGATTGGGCGGTATCCGTCGTATTTTGACTTCATGGAGCCAGTTCGGGGGTCGCCGGGACAACTTTGCCGTTGGTAGGGAGGCAGGGGCGCAACAACGTGCTTCGCGTGAGATGAACATAGGCATCATCGCGCGGAAATGCGAGTTCTAACGCGTCGCGGCCATGAACTCGGTCAAATTGGCCTCGTCGGCGGCAAACCTCTCCCCAAGCCGCGAACTGCCGCATGCAAGTTCTTGCTGATCCTTTGCCTTCCCGTTGCGTCTCCAGCGTGCCCATCGGGATGACAGTATCAATTCCCCACTTCCACATTTCCCAATGCTGAATGCCGATTGACCCGATCTCGAACTCGCCATCCTCGCGTTTGAGGATGGCGCGGTAGTTGTCTGGAGCCTTGGGGGTGGATGACTTTCCGCAAGATTAGAGAGCCATTACCATGACCGTCCGTTGCGGCCTGTTCCGAGGGCACAGGGCTCCAAGGGAGGATGGGACCCTTCTGGAAAGCGGGCATATTGCAGCCACTTGGGTGCACGGTCACACATCCAACCTTGGAATCAGTAACGTTCCGTTCGTCTCCATTCGGCGATTCTAATCAGACCTTCAGAGCGGCGCCTTTAGGCACCAGACCTGTCTCGAGATAGCGCCAGAGCGCAATCAGCAGTTTGCGTGCGACGGCGACGATCGTAATCCGCCGGATACGGCCTTTGAGTTTGCCAACGCGATCGCGGAACCAGACTCTCAAATCGCTGTCGGGCTGATGCCGCAACCACAGCCACACGAGCTCAATCATCACGGTGCGAGCCTTGGCATTGCCCGCCTTGCTGATACCCTGATCAAGGCTCATCGCGCCGCTCTGAAAATGCGCTGGCGTCAGACCCACGTAGCTCGCCAGTTGTTTGCGATTGTCAAAAGAGCGGTAGAACACTTCGCCAACAAGCGTCGTCGTGATGCTCTTGATCTTGGCCAGATGCTGGATCTTTTTTGCGCTCCCGCGCTCCGTCTCAGTGTTGGCCGATGCAATGGCATCGCGCTCGGCCTCGGTCGTTTTGATCATTCCGATGACAATCTCCAACCGCTGCAGTTCGCGCAGAATTTCCGCCTCGAGCCGCGGCGGCAAAGTCCGACCAGACCATCAGCGGTGTGTAATTGTCCCAGCCGCCGTATCCAATCGCGGCGTAGAGGTTGGTAGTCATAGATGCCATGGATCGCGAGCAGTCCTTAATCCGGTTGACGTGTTGGATACGCTCGTTAATCAGCCGGCCACGCTCTCGATGGAGCCGACGGTTGTCCTCTTCGGCGACACTTGGGACGCGCACAACACTCCAAACCTTCGGCTCACCCCGCAGATACGCCATCAGTGATCGCAGCAATCGCTCGGCATCGACGCGGTCCGTTTTGGCTCGGCGCGCTCGACGATCAACCTGCAGACTTGCCGGATCGATGACGTGGTTGCGGATGTCATGTGCTTGGAGCAGACAGTGAAGCCAGAAGCCGTCGTAGCCGACCTCGTAACAAGAAACCATTTCTACGCGTTTCTTCGTTTCTCTGGCAACGCGCGTCCGAATCCGCTCGCAAAGATCCAAGAGCTCCTTCCCATCACCGGGCTTCAACGTGTGGCGACTGATCTTGTCCGACAACGGCGTGTTGACCGCGACAATCCAACTTTTCTTGCTTAATTCAATTGCAAGAACACAGTATATGGCATCATCATGGGTTCCAGCGGGTGGCAGGTTGTTCACTGTCCGGGCTTCCATCAGTATCTCCTATGCACTGGTAGTCATTTGGCACCGTGGGTGGTAGCAGCTTTCCGCCCGCTGCGCCCTGCATAGGATCTGGAAAGCGCCGCCTTCTCACGGCGCACACCCGTTGCGGACGTGGTCGGCTTTAAGCGCCTAACCTTCGTATCGCTCCGCCACACTCTGCGTTCAATTGAGACGCTGATCGCGCTCGTCTTAGTCTGCGTGCATTGAAAAAAAACGCACACCGGCCTACGTCTGAGTTTAACAGCAGATTGAGAGCGAGCCATGTTCAAGCAAGATTGTCTTCGTAATCGTGTTGATTTTCGCGTCGTCATTGCTGGCAAAGATCGGGTTTGCAGAAGACGCTGCGCCACTTCACAATGGACCATGGCCGATTCAACATGGCCACGATTACCAGCCTACCGAGAATGAACTGAGGGACCTGCACGAGAGCGATGTCACGCCCAATCAGGCGCGCGAGGTCGATCGGTTGTACGATCAGCTCCTGGCAAGCGGTAAAAAAGGTAGCGATCGGCGTCCCACGCCAAGAGAGTGATCAACGCCGCGATACGCACTCGACAGCATCTGCTTTCGGTCACGCCAACGGCGCCAGCGAATTAGGGAACGCCGACGTGGGTTGGGCCGCTGTTCACAGTCTTTCCGCTTGGCGTCATGTCCTGATGTCACAGATGTGAGCAATCGTGAAGCCGCTACACTTGGAGCCGTAGCCGTCCGAAATGCTCGACAGCGGGCTGTTTGCACCATCCGCGGTGCTGCCGCTCTTGGATGGTCCGAGCTCGTTCTCAGGCCCCGCGCGGCTGAGGCCGTTTTCTTTTGGTGCGGGGATCGTTCCGGATGTGGTGCGCGAGGCGCTGTGACTTGGACTCATCAGCCGCCCGGTACGTGGATCGTCTTGAGTTTCCAACCGCTCACACTCGTTTAGCGAGGCCGAGCGAAGGAGAAGGCGTATGGCTTCGCCTCTTGCGGGAACTTTCATCATTCTGAGCATGGGCATTCTAATGGCCCACGCGGTAGATGCGTTTCGCTCGAGGTCGTGATCAGGCGTTGCCCCTCCAGCCCTGCCGAGATCGTCGAATAAAGCCGATCAGCAAGACAATTCGAAGATTCTAAACTTTGGTCCGCGGGCATTGTCAGGGAGCCGTGATCGCAAGGACAGCCCTCGCTCCGGTGAGGATCATTTGTCGGCGGCTTGATCTCTCGCGATACGAAATGCGCCGAGAGCGTCCGGACGACTTCCGCAAAAAAATGATCGCCAGTCTCGCGGCTTTAATTTTACTCACTACCTGAGCTTGTCTTGCCGTGGTAGATGTTTACAACATTGTGCGAATAGAACAATGCGCTCAGCCCTCGGAATGCCGGCCTTTGGGTTATTAATTGGGGCCGCAGTCGCGACGACGCCGTCACAATCACGGCTTATCTCAAATTGTGGCCTGATATCGGTCCCGCATGGCCAAGATGAGCCGCAAACAGTCTGGGCCGGCAAACGGCGGCACCGCCCGATTCTCGATCAACTACCAGCAGATTGGATTTGCGATAGGGACAGCTGGCTCCAAGGCGAATTGCACCCACCGAGGTAATGCGGGTGCCGGGATCGCGCTGAAAAATCCGTAGAAAGCACTTCCCGCGGGCTCCTTAATTGGTCGGTATCCCTCAGGCTTCGAGCGTAAGCGGCAAGTGATGCCTTCACGCTTACTCTTCGCGGCAATTCACGCGGCCGTTCTGAACGCTGCACTGCTGCCGCTTGCCCGTCCAGCGGGTCAAGCTACCACGGTCCGCAAAATTACGGCCATCGCAATTTGATTCACCTCAACCGATGGCAATTTGGATCGGTTCCGATTCCCTTTGGGAATATTTGCACCAGTTTGGAATCACTTCAAAGCCAGCTTTTTCTTTTACGTCGGCGTCCCTATTTCAATATCGATCGAGACGCATAACCGAAGGTCTTTCGCGTTTTCATGATTGTTTGCTCCTGCAACATTCTCAGCGACTCCGATGTCCGCAATGCCGTCAATGCCGCTGACGATGCGCTTCGGCACGCCAAGCAGGTCTATGATTGCCTGGGCTGCAGCGCGGAGTGCGGCCGCTGTGCGCGGACGATCAAGACCATCATCAACGATGCACTCGGAGCCTGCGCGCAAGCCTGCCACGCCGGGTGCCCGCACAGCCTGAACGGCTCGGACGAACGGCTTACGAGTTCGTGCTCGCGGCCGACTGAAGCCCTTCCTGAAATCCCTCCGATTCTGTGATTTCGCTCACGCGAAGTTTAAATTGAATGCAGCTGAGTGGCGACAACTCATGGAGGTCGTCATGCAGCGTGTGGGGGATGTCGAAGGTGGCGTCGCGAGCACCGCGGCGGTGACATCGAGACGGTCGAGATTGGCAATAAGATCGCCGTACATAGTCCACCTCGCAGCAGGAAACTCGAGACCCCTACGGGCAAGCGCCCGACGGAACCTTTGGTCGTAAGGCAGACGCGATCGCCTCGCCCCGAAGCGAACGTCAGTGGGTGCCGCCGGGAAGCGACAACGTCGCCAAGCCGCCCGGCGCCGCGCAATGGCAGCGCTTTTTGTCGGATGGGCACGAGGATCCCGGTTCCCGAAATTGCCCGTAGCTCTATCCGTCTTGCTCTTTCGGATCGTTATTTGGCGCTTCTCGAAATCGATATCTCCCCAAATAGGGTTGAATACCTCCTGCCTTCCGATTTTCCCAGAGGCATCGTTCGACCGCTGCGTGAGATCGCGCTCTCCTATACAGCGTCGATCACTCGACAGTCTGTCGGCTCAAGGCCCCGGCGCGGCGATGAGACGCTGGTCGAAATTGCGCGTTCCTATGCCGTCAGCCACATGACGATCTCGCGGCTCAAGGAGCGGCACGCAGCGTCCTGAAGGCCGGGTGCTTAAATTGTCAGCCCTGGCCCTACTCACCGGGGGGCGATTCCGCCGCACCAGCGCCGCGACAATTACGGTTCAGATTTTATATTCAGCAAAACCTCCCCCGCGATAATTTCGGGGTCTCCAAGATAAAGGTCATGCAGGCTTGCTTGAACGAAATCCAGCACTTTATCGTTCGCCGCATTAGCGCTTTCGCGGTCCTCGAATATCATCACAGCGACACCGACGCCTTCGCCCTTATCCAATAAATAATAAGATTTGAATCCGTGCGAGTCCTTTAGGATCTGACAGATGCCGCTTTTGGCGCGGCGAGCAGCATCCGCAATCGAACGAACCTTGGTGTACTTTCGAATGAACATGTACATCGGGCCACCCACGCGCGTCTCAATTCCTGCTTGACGCATCAAATCATATCGGGCCGTTGCTGCACTAGGGCCTACCATCCGAGATGGGTCGCAAGCGTCGTGTTCTGCAAGAGACGGCTGCCCGTCAACTTCCGCTATGCCCCTTTAACGATCGAGTTGGTGTTGCGATGCAATATGTCGCCAAGGGCCCACAAGGCCACATTCACTCGGGCCTTCAAGGGGCGCTCTATTCTTTAAGTTCGATCTCCGCGCTACTTTCCCGGATCAGACCTTAGAATGCAACCTTGGGGCCGCATCACAAGCGCATTGAAATTTGCGCCGGCATCCCCGGAGTTGATGGGATTATCTGCTTAGCGATGGTAGCCATGCATATCGTCAAGCGGGCGTTGCCGTTGACGTACCAGTTCAGCGCGGCCGTATAGATCGTCTGCCGGCCGACGCGTTGGCATCACTACCTGCCCAGCCTGTGCCAGCCCCCTTGGTGAACGTGGGTAAGTGTGAATCAGTCTAGAATCATGTCGCCGGGCCAGGTTCTGCTGGCCGCGTTGGCCCTGGCTTGCCCATGGCTGATCGAGCTGGGAATTTTCACATCGAAAGGGGGTGGACGACAAAACCCGACGTTCTGCTCGCGGCAGATATCATGAGTATCGGGATGCATCGCGCGTGCTGCAAACGCCGGCGTCACATGGCAAATGGCCTTACGATAGTCATCAATCGCATTTTCTCGGTCCTTTGTTAGCGCCTCTGCGTTTCAATAGTTCAAACCGACGGCCGTGCGCGGCGCGCGATGGCTCTTACCCCTCACTACTGACATAGGGTCAAATTTCGCGAACACTGCTAAATTTCTGTTTAGAAACAGTGCGGCTGTGGGATCCGCATGTTTTCGCGCGTAGAGTCCTTCCTAGTTTTGGGTGGAAATCCATCGCGTCGCTAAAGCGTGATAAGATTAGATTTTGGTCATTTCCTGCGTAGCGAAGTAGTTGGCGCATTCGGCGGGTGTGCCGCATCACACCCGGATGAGGTCATTCGAGTCTCGCGAGCAGGTGTTTCGTGGGATCTGTGGGGCAGACCCACCTTTTACTCTTGGAGATCACAAACATGAGATGGACAGCTAGGAGCGCCCGGAGGTGAAATTCCTGCGGGCGACTCGACAATCTCGACAAACTCCAAGTGAGCACAACGAGTCCGCTATGACTCCGAAGCTCGCCGTCAAAGCTGACGTCGGTGATCGGCAGGGATGGGCCAAAGGCGGAATTGATCCCCTGCTTTTCGCAAATCTGCTATTGTGGCCCGCCGACGCTCCTCGTCGCGTGGCGGCGAGGTCATGTCGGACCACCCGCCCACCTCGTAGCCGAATCCGGTCCCCAATGTTTGACGCCTGAAAGTTACTGGTCGCGAGACCCGATCCCCGCCATGGCTCGAAATACTCCGTCCCGACGAATCAAGGCATGGAAGAGCGCTGCTGCGACGTGCAGCAAGATGGTTGCGAAAAACATATAGGCGAGCACCATATGCGTCGTTAGCAGGGTCGCATGCAACTGATCATCATGTGGCAGAATCGCAGGCAGATGAAGAGAACCATAGAGCACGACGGGATAGCCGCCTGCGGACAGCATTCCCCAGCCGACCAGTGGCATCGCGAGCAAGAGTGCATAGAGTACAAAGTGCGAGAGCTTTGCTGCCAGCGCTTGAGTCCGCGGTAGATCGCTAGGCAATGCGGGTGCGCCAAGCCGCAAGCGGACGCCAAGACGAAGCACGGCCAGGGCGAGGATCGCGATCCCGAGCGGCTTGTGGATAGAGATCAATATCAGGAAGCGAGGCTTGAGCGTCGATACCATCGAGACGCCGATGAACAGCATGGCGAGCACCATGATCGCCATCAGCCAATGCAAGACCCGCTGCGGGCCCGAGAAGCAGTCGCGCTTGGTTCTCATGGGCGACCTCCTGCGGGGCGAGGAGAGTAAGGATAGTCTGCGGCTTCCGCCGTCCGGAGATCGAACGATTTCGCATAGGCCGCGGACCGCGCGGCGAGCAGCGGATCATCCGAAACAGCGATGCCGCTCGGCAGGATCGTTGGGTCGTAGTTCAAGTCGCGGCACGGGCCGTCAGCTTCAGCTTCGCCCTTCCGCACGGTCAGCGTTCCGACATCCACGCGCTTCCTGTCCGATGGCCAGGCTTTCGTGGCGTCATTCGAAGGATCTCCCGGCTCCGCGAACGTCACCATGAGATGCCACGTCAAGGGCCCCTCGGAGAGACGGCGGACGAGATCATGCTCGAGAAAATCCGGTCCCATGGAGGCTAAAGCCTCGTGCGGGACAGGGGTCGGCGAAACCGCCGGCTCCATCGACCAGCGCACGAGATGGCTGGCCCCAGCAGCGTCGATAAAGCGGAAGGCGTTAAGGCTGTTGTAAGCCTGGTCCGCCCAACTGGTCGTCCAAGACGCGGTTTGGCTCCATTCAATAAAGGGCGCAGAGTCCGGATGGGTCGCGGAGAAGCGTTTGATGGCGCCTGGATCCGGCTTGCCGAACGCCGGATCGATATCCTGAGCGCGTGTCAGCTCGTAGAAGTCTCGCGGATTGGAGACCACGAAAACCGGAGAATTGTTCATCCCGCTCCGCCATTCCTGGCCGTTGGGCGAGACGATGCGGACGGCCATGCTTTTGACCCGTCCCATAATATCGGAAGCATCCGGGTTCCCGACCGCTATAGCGAACCGGCCGACCACGGGATAACTGCCCGAGACCAACATGGGCGCGATTGAGTATTTTGAAGCTGCCCCGTTGGCCTCGAACACGCCGGTGAAGCAGATACCCTTGGAATGGTTGCGACGATGGCCCAGAGGGTTCCCACCGCGATCGCTCAAAGCCGCGACCATGCGCGTCGGGGTCAGGCGGTCCGGGCTGAGCCATCCGCCCACATAGGCGAACGCAAGGGCCGAGGCGAACACGACCCCACCAATGATAACAAGCCGGCTCGTGACCGCAGAGGGCGAGAGTGGAGGGTCGCGCGTACCGTTCTCTTCCTTGGACATTCGACCTCCAGCAGTGTTTGCAGCGATGGAGTAGGTGCAGGGGTCTCAACTTCTACTTTGTCATTTGCGTCGATCTTGCAGGGGCAACGATTTCCGGCCTACCCATCCGAACGACCAGATTTCGTCGCTCTGGGCGAGAAGCCAAAATCATGAGGGGCAGGCAAGCTGCCGCGCAGCCAGACGACAAACGCGATCAGCAGCGAGCCTGCCAGCGAAAACCAGATGATCGCGTATCGCATGTGATCGTCGGGCAGATGTACTTGAAGCGGACCGGGTTTCGGGATGCCGTTTGCGGGTACCGGGGTCTCCAGATCAATGTAGAACGGCGCGACCTCCTCCCAACCAAGCGCCCGCGCCATCTCAAGGTGATCGCGGGCGAACCACATCCTCTTATCGTGCTCGACGTTGGGCGTCAGGACGCCCGCCGCGACAGGGAAACGGATGTAACCGGTCATTGCGACGGGCTTGCCGGTGATGAGCTGGGCCACCGCGCGATCTTGCATGTCGCGGTTCTGCGTCGTGTTCGGCACAAACCCGGCGTTGACCGCCACCGTCTCGACACTTGATAGCCGCGCGGGCAAAAAAGCCCAGGTGCCGGGGCCGGAAATGTCGGAGCGGATGGTTGAGCCCGAACTGTAGACCATTGCATCAAGACGCGACTCATAGGTCGCCGCGAAGCTGACGCGGCGGAACTCCTCCTTGTCCGCCGTCAGGGCGGGCCACTGCGAGGGATCGGGCAATGGCACAGGCGCTGCGGCGAGGCGTTCATTCAGTGCTGCAATGAGCGCGTGTTCCTCGACCCGGCGCTGCAATTGCCAGACGCCAAGGCCGACAAAGAGCGCCACCATCATTAGCGTGAAAATGGCGAAGCCGCTGGTATCGCGTTGCCCAACTCGGTCAGTCATCGTAGCGCTGGATCAAGCAATCAGGACGGAAGACCGCGACACAGCTTGGGAAGGTTTCGCCGGCAACGCGAGCTGCGAGCGTTTCCGCGAATTGTTCGACACAAACCTAACGCACACGGCATTCTCCACGTATCCCGGAGACAAAAATGAGGTCATTCTCTGCTTCGATGTACTCAATATCCTGTTCACTCGTTTTGTTGTCTTTCCTTATCGCACGTTCAGTGGCGCCACCGACGCGCAAAAGAAGATCAAGAAGCCGAACGACGAATTGATGCCTGGACGGCTTGGACCAGACTGGAGTTGCGGCATTGAGCACGCGCATTCCAAGCATCTGGTCATTTCCTTGCCGCTGCACCTTGAATTGCGGCGTGCGCCGGGCGAGATCGCGCTCCCGCGGACGCGGTAGCCACAAGGGCATGGCCTAATTAGTCGACGCCAGATGCTCCGCGCGAACGTCCAAAAAGCGGGGCGTAAAAGGCAAACACCACAAACCTCCGTATCGTTCCCTTTACCCTTTTTTTGTATCCGCTCGATACCTGCGTATAGTTGGACTCATTGCCGCCAAACCAGACCTGCAATAGCGAAGTAATCTACCAACGGCTTTCTGCCGCTCGTCCAGCCAGGAGTATGGCCGAAGGGCTATGGCTAACTAGGCAGGGGCATCGCCACCGAGTTCTGCTAATCCGCACGGTTCGACTGTCATGATGACAACGGAAACAGCGCAAAGGATCATTGAAGCGGGAATCGCCAAGGCGAAGGAAATCGGTCAGCCGATGAACATCGCGGTCGTAGATGCCGGCGCCAACCTTTCGTCTTTCGTACGTATGGATGGGGCATGGCTTGGCAGCATCGACATCGCCATCAACAAAGCCTTCACCGCAAAGGCTTTCGATATCTCGACGTTGGAACTTGGTCGTAACAGCCAGCCGGGGGACCAGTTCTTCGGCATCCACGTATCAAACCACGCCCGGGTGATGATCTTCGCGGGTGGCATCCCGATCAAGATGAACGGCCAGATCGCGGGTGCCGTCGGCGTCAGCGGCGGCAGCGGCGAACAGGATCAAGCAGTCGCCGAGGCAGCGGTCGCCGCCTGTTCGTAGTTTCATGGGCTGGGGGAGGCCTCTCCGTCGGAAATAGCAAACCGACGCAAGCGGAGTTTTCCAATGATGACCCTCGCGATAGAGCACTCCAAATTCCTTCGTCTACTCCTGACAGGCGCGTCGCTCTTTTTTTTCCCGGCATTGGCTGCCGCAGAGATGCCAACTCCGCCGGCCTCCGCGGCGCCGTCCGATGACGGTCAATGGACGATGCCGGCGAAGGACTATGCGGCAACACGATACTCTTCGTTAGACGAAATCAATGGCGCGAATGTAAGCCATCTTCAGGTCGCCTTTGCCTTCTCAACCGGCGTCGACCACGGGCAGGAAGCGGCGCCGATCGTGGCGAACCACACAATGTTCATTGTGACGCCATATCCGAACATTGTCTTTGCGCTCGATCTCACCAAGCCCGGCGCGCCGATCAAATGGTCATATCACCCGCGCCCAGCCGCAGCGTCGCAGGGTGTGGCGTGCTGTGACGTCGTCAACCGGGGGGCCACCTACTCGGATGGCAAGTTGTTCTTCAACACACTCGACGACAACACGATCGCCCTTGACGCAGAAACTGGCAAGGAGCTCTGGAAGACCAAACTGGGCGACATCAACACTGGTGAAACGATCACCATGGCGCCGCTGGTCGTGAAGGGAAAGGTCCTGGTCGGTGACTCTGGTGGCGAACTCGGCGTGCGCGGCTGGTTGGCCGCACTCGATGACACCACCGGCAAGATCCTATGGCGGGCCTACGCCACGGGGCCGGATAAGGATGTGCTAATCGGCCCCAGATTTCGCTCGTTCTACGCTTCCGATAATGGCTCGGACCTCGGCGTCAAGACCTGGCCGACCGACGCCTGGAAGACCGGAGGAGGAACGATGTGGGGATGGATCGCTTACGATCCCGACCTGAACTTGATCTACTACGGCACCGGCAATCCTGGCCCGTGGAATCAGGAGCAGCGTCCAGGCGACAACAAATGGACGACGACCCTGTTCGCACGCGATCCCGACACTGGCGCCGCCAAATGGGCATTGCAATATAATCCGCATGACGAGCACGACTATGACGGGATCAACGAGCAGATCCTGGTCGACATGACGGTGGACGGCAATCCACGCAGGGTGCTGCTGCATCCCGATCGCAACGGTCACCTCTATATGGTGGACCGCGAGAGCGGCGAGATCATCTCCGCCAAGCCCTACGGCCATGTCAACTCCGTTCTCCGCATCGATCTTAAGACCGGGCGGCCCGTCATGAATCCAGACAAGCTGACGAAAATCGGCACTGTTGTGCACGACATCTGCCCGACGGCGTCCGGCCTCAAGGACTGGAATCCGTCAGCCTATTCGCCGTCGACCGGCCTTATGTACATACCTCATGAAAACCTATGCATGGATTGGAAGAGCAAGCCCGTAAGCTACATCGCCGGCACGCCGTTCGTCGGTGCAGAGGTCGTTACCAAAGCTGGGCCCGGTGGCAATCGAGGTGAGTTCACTGCCTGGGATCCTGTAGAGGGCAAAGCGGTCTGGACCATCAAGGAGGACTTGCCGCTGTGGAGCGGCACGATGGCAACTGCTGGGGGACTGGTTTTCTACGGAACCATGGATGGCTGGTTCAAAGCCGTCGACGCGAAGACCGGCGAACTGAAATGGCAGTTCAGGACTGGCTCCGGGATCATCGGCCAGCCTGTAGCCTATCGTGGGCCGGACGGGCACGAATATGTCGCCATCCTTTCAGGGGTCGGTGGCTGGGCGGGCGCTATCGTTGCCGGCGACCTTGATCCGCAGGATCCCACCGGCGCGCTTGGCATGAACGGCGTCATGGCGGATCTCAAGACGAAAACCGCAGCCGGAGGGACGCTCTATGTCTTCACCCTGCCGAAATCCTGACCGATGGGCGGCCGCGGCTCAGCTCCTGCCGTTCGCGCTTGTCGCGGTGCTTGCCGTCGCCTCCACCAACGCATCGGCGCAACAAGACGCTGCCCCGGCTGCACAGCACGGACCCAACGAGGTCTTCGTTACTGGCCTTTTTCCCAACGGCGGCACTCCGCCCCCGAAGGATCCGATCGGAGCGCGGTTTGAGGGAAACAATCTCGCCATCGCGGCCGGGAAGCAACTATTCGGCGAAATGAATTGCACGGGCTGCCATTTCAACGGCGGCGGCGGCATGGGGCCGGCACTGATGTCCGGCCATTGGCGCTACGGCGGACGGATCGACCAGATCTATGCGTCCATCGCGCAGGGTCGTCCCAACGGGATGCCGTCCTGGCAGGACAGCTTGCAACCGCAGCAGATGTGGGACCTGGCGGCATACGTGAAATCGTTGTCGGCGCCCGCTCCCTCTTCGGCGTCGCAGATCGCCGAGCCCGGCACGCGCGTCAAGCCATGAAGCGGCGCTGGCACTTCTGCGTTTCAGTATCGGCAGCGTCCATGCTGGTCGGCGCTGCTGCGGCGGATGCCAGCGCGCTTCGTGTCTGCGCCGATCCCAACAACCTCCCGTTTTCGGACCAGGCGCGCCGCGGTTTCGAGAACGAGATCGTGGAGCTGATTGCACGTGATCTCGGCGCGACCGTGGAATATACGTGGTGGGCGCAACGGCGCGGCTATGTAAGGCACACGTTGAAGGCGAACATCTGCGACGTCTGGCCTGGTGTTGCGAGCGGCGCCGAGATGATGACCAGCAGTCGGCCGTACTACCGCTCGAGCTATGTCTTCGTCACACGCGCCGATCGTGGAATGCATATTGCCTCGTTCGACGATCCGCAGCTTCGCCAGCTCCTCATCGGCGTCCAGATGGTGGGCTCCGACGCGATGAACACGCCTCCCGCGCATGCACTTGCCCGCCGCGGCATTGTGCAGAACGTACGTGGCTACATGCTCTACGGCGACTACCGCCAGCCGCACCCGGCGTCAGCAATCATCGATGCGGTGAAAAACGGCAATGTCGATGTGGCCGTCGTCTGGGGACCGATGGCCGGTTACTTCGCCGCACAGGCTTCCACACCGTTGACTATCGAGCCCGTCGAGCCGTGGCGCGACGGCATGGTGCCGATGGCGTTCTACGTTTCGATGGGAGTTCGTCACGGCGACAATGCGCTGCTGAAGCGCCTCGATGATTCACTCGAAAGAAACCACGCTGCCATCTCGGCGATACTCGCCAAGTATCACGTGCCGGTTTTGCCGGATACCTTCGCAGCGAGCGAAAACAGCTCGCAATGACTCTGACCTCACCGCTGGAGACTGTTATCATGAGCAAAAATCGCGGCGTCGTTTACACCAAACCCGGAGAAGTCCAGGTTCAAGACATCGCCGATCCTAAGTTCGAGGACCCGCGAGGCCGCAAGATCGAGCATGGCGTTATACTAAAGGTCGTTTCGACCAATATCTGCGGATCCGATCAACACATGGTCCGCGGCCGGACAACGGCCCCGGCAGGCATGGTGCTCGGGCACGAGATCACGGGCGAGGTGATAGAGAAAGGCTCGGATGTCGAGATGATCGCATTGGGCGATCTCGTGTCGGTGCCGTTCAACGTCGCCTGCGGGCGATGCCGCGCTTGTCGTGAGACGAACACCGGCGTGTGTCTGACGGTCAACCCCGGTCGCGCCGGCGGCGCGTATGGCTATGTGGACATGGGCGGCTGGATTGGCGGGCAGGCCCGCTACGTCATGGTCCCCTATGCCGATTTCAACCTGCTCAAGTTCCCGGACAAAAACGAGGCGCTGTCCAAGATCATGGACTTGACCATGCTGACGGACATTCTGCCGACCGGCTTCCACGGCGCTTTGACTGCAGGCGTTAAGCCGGGCTCGACGGTTTATGTTGCCGGCGCCGGTCCGGTAGGCCTCGCCGCGGCGGCCTCCGCCCAGCTCCTGGGTGCAGCTGTGATCATGATCGGCGACATGAACGAGGCCAGGCTAAGCCATGCAAAAAAGGTCGGCTTCGTCCCGATAGATCTCACCAAACACGATCGCCTTGGCGAGCAGGTAGCTGCGGTCGTCGGCGAACCCACGGTAGATTCAGTCATCGATGCGGTCGGTTTCGAAGCCAAAGGCCATGGAGGTGGTGATCAGCCCGCGATCGTGCTGAACCAGGCGATGGAGATCATCCGGCCGGCCGGCGCCATCGGCATACCGGGATTGTATGTCACCGAAGATCCTGGCGCGCACGACCAGGCGACCAAGACCGGCAGCCTCAGCCTTCGCCTGGGCCTTGGTTGGTCGAAGTCCAACTCGTTCCACACCGGCCAGACGCCGGTCCTACGCTACAATCGCCAACTCATGTTAGCGCTGCTGAACGGCCGTCTGCCGATCGCGAAGATCGTCAATGCTAAAGCGATCAGCCTGGAAGATGCGCCGAAGGGGTACGCCCAATTCGACAAGGGCATCGCCGCCAAATTCGTGCTCGATCCACACGGCTTGTTGCCGAAGGCTAGCTGACTATCCTCAATTCGGAGTTCGACTGTCATGAGCGCAAAGAAAAAGTCGAAGAGGATCATTGAAGGGGTGGTGGCGGAAGGGCAGAAGAGCTGTCGGATGAGGTGTGCGGTGATTGCTGGACTCCTGCTCGCCGGATCCACCACCGCCGCCCTCGCCGCCGATCCCACCGCTGGAGAGAAGATCTTTAAGACACAGTGCGCCATCTGCCACTCGGTGGTGGCGGGTGAAAACCGAATCGGTCCGACACTGCGCGGCGTGGTCGGCCGCCGGGCCGGCAGCGTTCCAGGCTTCAACTACACCGCCGACCACAAGAAGCTCGACGTCACCTGGGACCCCGCCACTCTCGACAAGTACCTCGCCAATCCCCGCGCGATGGTGCCGGATACATCGATGGTCTATGCTGGACTGAAGAACGATGCCGAGCGCGCCGATCTGATCGCTTATCTCGAAACGCTCAAATGAGCGACGGCAGGAGCGGCCTAATGCCGCGACGTCTTGGACCTCTACATCGTCGTATTCTTGCGAGGCTTGCGGCGTACACCTTTCAGGTTGGGGTAGCTGTGAAAGCGTAAGACTCACGCCTCATGAAGCTCTCAATCTTTTGGCTCGCGATCTCGCTGGTATGGACCGTCCTTCTTGCTGGCGCGCTGGCACTCATGTTCTTTGCGCATTAAGGCCACCCACCGGCCGCACGGTGCAAAGATCGCCGCGGTGGTGGAGTAGCAGCGGTCCCGGTGAAGCTGCACTCCAACCCGGCATTTCTGATGCCAGATGACGGAGGTTATGGTGGCGTCGCAGCGAGACACCCCTAAGAGACTACGGCACGCCGAAATCGACGACGTACACGCCCCGCCACCTAGCGGTAAAATTCGAGTGCGCGAGCTCTGGGACAAATCATCAGCTCCCACCATCATATCATATGTCACGCTTGCTGTAGTTTCACCAAAAGGGGACGATCAACCTGAAAGTGCCGAAACTGCGTCGGAGACCCTGCTGCCTAATCGCCCCGTCTCACCTCACCCCAATCTCGTCACAGCAGCGGGTTTGCAAGCGCTGGAGCGTCAACTCCAACAGGCGCAGGAGGCGTACGAAGCGGCGCAGAAGATCGAGGACATGAACGACCGGCGTCGGCAGGGAGTGCCGTTCCTTTGCGCGACCCGCGGCATTTCGCGACGAGAGTTTGGACCGCATAGGTCGTTTCTGATCCTACATCGATCGATGCCGTTTCTTTCGGAAGCCGTGACATTCAGTCGTGCCGACGGACGTGGCCAGAAATACCGTATCGTAGGCGAGGAGGAAGCGGATCCCAAAGCGGGGACGATTTCCTACGTTTCACCCGTAGCGAGGGCTCTCATGGGCAATTCACTTGGGGATGTAGTTGAAACATCGGCACAATGAGATTGAGATCATCGAGATTTCCTGAAAAGGGGCGCTCCGCTGCGAGCTCCCAGAAAGCGCTGGACGGGCGCAGACGACACGCGCAAAAAAGGGAACGCGGTAATGGAATCAAGGGCTCCAAATCGATTCTGTGAGAATCACATTACGTGGACTTCGTGATGACCGCGATCACTCGTCTAGAAGGTCGAGGAAGTCTTCGACATTTCTAAGCGGCCCCTCGCCCTCTTTGCTGGTGTAGACGACCCGATCGCCGACGCGTTGCAGAGATCGCGCCCTGGATTTCCGAAGCCGACCTGGCAAGAAGGTCGCGGCCATGGCCTCTGGTCCGACATCGAGCCTTATGATTCCCCTTCGCCTGCAGTCGATCCTAAGCCTTGCGGCAGCAAAGAAGTCGCGGGTTGCCGGCGGCAACTTGCCGAAACGACGGGAAGTCTCCTCCTCCAAGTCGTCCAATCGGCTTCGCTTCGGCATCTGGCGGCGCGGGCGTAGATTTCCAGCCGAACCGCTTCCGATTGCACGTAGTTTGTCCGCAACTTTTCCGCAATCGGCAGATTCAGGTCGGGTACCCAAAGGTCGGCTGCCCTGTCGTCGGCTTTCTCCGAGGCCAATTTCAGCAGGTGGCTGTAGAGTACGGGCCCGAACACTTGTACATGGCCCGACTGCCGCTCCGAAAGCAGGTCCCCCGCTCCCCTTAGGTCTAAGTCGCGTGCACTGATCGCAAAACCCGCGCCAGGTCTGCTGAACTCTTCCAGAACAGCGAGCCGCTTCTCAGATCGCTCCGAGTCTGAATCGGTCAGCAAATAGGCAAACGCGCGTATCCCGCCGCGTCCCACTCTTCCTCTGAGCTGATGAAGTTGCGCAAGCCCGAATCTTTCGGGCCAACAGACCACGATCGTATTTGCACGCGGAATATCGAGACCACTCTCCACGATGTTGGTCGCCAGCAGAACGTCCGCCGCGCCTTCGACGAAGCTCATCATTCGGTCGTCTATTTCGTCGGCCGGCAACTTGCCATGAAGGCAGACGATGCGGAGATCCGGGGCCGCCGCTTGCACGCGCGCCAACATCGGGTCGAGATCCTGAATGCGCGGACAGATCAAGAAACTTTGCCCATGGCGCCCTTGTTCGCGCAGCAATGCCGCTACAACAGCAGTGTCCGAAAGCGGAGCGATCTTCGTAGCGACTGGTAGTCGATGAACGGGCGGAGAGGCAATGACGCTGAGATCCCTGAAACCCGCAAGACCTGCCGCGAGAGTAAGCGGAATCGGTGTGGCACTCATCCAAAGGGTGTGGATACCCTTGGCCAGCTCTGAAAGCTTCGCCTTCTCTGCCGCGCCAAAATGCTGTTCCTCGTCGATGATGACCAAACCAAGCTTGCCGAACTTCACGTCCTTCGACGCGAGAGCCTGCGTCCCAATCACGATTTTCAATCTTCCACTCTTCAGCCCTTCCTTCGTCTCCCTGGCCTCCGAAGCCGATGTGGCTCGCGACAAGCTTCCTACTTCGAAACCAAACGGGACAAACCGTTTGCGGAAAGTCGTGATGTGCTGTCTTGCCAAAACGGTTGTCGGCACCGCGATCGCCACCTGCCTTCCTGACAGCACGACGGCGGCCGCCGCTCGCAAGGCTACCTCGGTCTTGCCGAACCCAACGTCGCCGCAAATGACCCTGTCCATGGGGTGGCCGGACGCAAGATCATCCAGGACGTCCCGAGTGGCCTTCGCTTGGTCGACCGTCGTGAAATACGGGAAACGTGCGACGAACCTCTCATAGACGGGGGTCGGAGCTACAAGTTTCGGAGCCCGCCGGCGGCGTCGCTGGCTGATGTGTTTGGCGAGCTGCTTGCCGGCAATTTGAAGCTCGTGCTCCGCCTCAGTACGTCGAGCCCACCATGTACTTCCGTCCGCTTTGTCCGGCGTCAGCTCGCTGAGCTCGGACGCGTAAGGCCAAATCAGGGCCAAGTCAGCTGGCGGAACAAGAACGGCATCATCTCCCGCAAATACGAGCCTAATCATTTCGTGCGACGACACGCCCCCCGTTGCCACGGTCTGCAATCCGTCGAGCAGGGCCAGTCCTCGCTGCAGATGAACGACCACTGCGCCTTGTTCCAGTACGTCTGCGTGGTCAAAAACCGCACCCCAAGCTCTCGCCATGGGCGGTGGATGATGCGCCCTGCTGCCCAGCACGTCAGAAGCCGTTACGACGACAAGAGGCTTCCGGCCATGCTCGACAAAACCCGTATCGAAGTCCGCCAAAAGCGCCGCTTCACGATTGCGTCCAGCCGTGGCCCCACTCCACTCAGAGAAGCGCTCCGCCCTGACCCCGCTCATTCGCTCCATGGCGCGCAGGTCTTCCTCCTGCGCTGCAACGAACAGGAGCCGCGAACCGGCGCGTCGCGTCTCGTCGACGAATGCACGAAGAGCCTTCCTCGGCGATGCGACCTTCGAAAAATCCGGCGTGGGAGTGAAAGGTGCCCTTTGGGACAGCAGTTTCATACGCCTGGTCGCCTGCTTCCATTCGCGCCTCCCAAGATATTCGCGCTCTCGGTCCGTGCGACCGGCCGCCTCCTCGATCGTGCTCAGCCAGCTATCAGCGTGCGCCGAAACCCCTACATCCGCAATCCACTTGGCCCGACCACAATAGTCGAACAGAGTCGCGCGTTTTTGCTTATTCCCGAAAGCCAGCCGCTCCGACATCGGGTCGATGAGAAGCTCCTTCGTTTCCGAAACGACGTTGTGTTCTATCGGGTCGAACGCCACGATCCGAAGGATCACCCGACCTGAATGCTCTACTCTAAATGGGTCAAGTGCGCCGGCTGGAAAAATCTCGAATGTCTTACCGTGAAACAGTGCGCCGCCGGGATAGTCAGCTTCTTCATCGAGGTCATATCCAAGCGCCTCAAGTCGCGCCCGGAGGTCCTGTTCGGAAAACGCGGCGCCCACCTTCAGACGGCGGATGACGTGGGACCAACTCGCTGGCGTCGGCAGGCGCTCCATCACAGCCTCAGCCGTGGACACGAGCAGGATCGGCTTTTCGGGCTTGGCAAGACGCCTCAAGACCGAGCTTCGTCTACCCGCGATTTCGTACGATGGCTCCAGCTGATCGAATGGCAACGTATTCAGTCTCGGAAAGACAAGCACATCGCATGAGGGGTCGAGTGCATGAATGATGGCACCCAGCCGCTCGGCCCTATTCTCGTTTTCAGCAAGAAAGACACTGCCTTTGCGGCCCGACTTCCTCCACTGGGCGAGCAGATGGAGAGCCATCATCCCCAGGGGGGACGATGACGAGATCGCAGCCCGCGATCGAGGAGTCCTTCGTTTCGTTGCTCTGCCGACAACGCGTGCTTTGCTAGAGCGGCCCATTGAACCCGTCAATTGATTCGCAACCAGCAGAGGCTGATAGCGAATATCTTTGATCAAGACGTCGATGTTGGGAGCTACGCCCAAGATGGTGCGCATACGCGAATTTCGTCGCGGGCGCACGTCTCAAATCCAATCGTACCGTAACGTCAAGAGACCATCCTATCAGAGCTTGGATGCGAGGCTTGTGCTGGCAGCGGCTCGACTGCGATTTGCTGCGCGGGTTGATTTTCTCGTGGCTCGCTGGCTTGAGCGCTGCGCCACGAACGTCGAGGCCGCACAACGGTTGTTCCAGACCGATCGGAGGCCCACACGTGAGGTCGGGTTGGGCGTTGTTTCATCTCCACGTTGGGATGAGTCGCCATAACGGGGCAGGCGACGGGGTAGGAATAGCATCACAGTAGTAAGGGAGACTGCCGTTTTGACACAACCAAGACCCAGACCGGACCTCCCGAGTTGGGTCAAGGTTAGCGCTGCCATGTGACCACGTCGGGCGAAGTCCTCGGCAAATTCCGCCGGCAGCTCGGGCGTGAAAGCCTTGGAGCAAGCGCCTCCGTTCCCAATTTCCGTTGGAGCAGCCAAAACGTGGAACAATGGAACGATTTGAAAATTCGGTCTTGAAAGAATGACTTATGCTCTGTTTCACTGCTGCCGTTAGAGCCTTGGACAAGGTGTTCGTCGTAACGGGTTGCTCGACAACCGCGCGGCGGTTCTCACGTCTTGACCGATGGCATTGCGTGGGTGCAAAGTTTAGCTTGGGCAGTGGGCACTGGATCATCCTCAGGGAGCGGTGCCATGTCAGGATTGAGATCGGTCCGGCTTGGACAGGCAGTATTTAATTGTCCATGTCATGCCTGTGCGTTTTTCCACAACCAAGACCAAGAGTATGAGCTCCTGCTGCCATTCTCGAAATCCGGAGAAACAGCCCACGATCGGCTGTTCCAGGTCGTCGATCACGCGCACCTGGCGGAACGGCGCCGAAGGCTTGCCGAAGCGGGCGTCGACACCGAGCAGGCCGAGCGCAACGGGCAGCTTGAGTTGAGGCCATGGGAAAACTCGTATTTGCGCGAGAGCCGCTTCGATCAGAATGCGATGCTGGCGTTGATTCAAGACGTTCTCAAGGAAGGCCGCTCCAGAGGCTTCGGCATGACCAGGCTTTGGGCCAACATGGAGTGGGCGCTCGAAGACCTGCCAGGGGTTCACGACCTCGTCGAATATGAGACCAGACTCAACAAATTTCTGCCTGATTACGATGACGTCGTCGTATGCGCCTACGACCTCAACAAGTTCAGCGCGCCCATCGTCATGGACATCATGCGCACACACCCACAAGTGATCATCGGCGGAGTGCTGCAGGAAAATCCGTTTTATGTTCCACCCGAAGAACTTCTCGATGAATTGCGACGTCGAAATCATTAGCGGTGCGGGAGATAGTGGCAGCACAGGCTCCTCCAGCACGGGAATCATCGGAAAGACCTGAAGCGGAGCTGCGGCGATGCTTGCGGGACGTGGTGGCATTATCCACCCTTCCGATGATTTGGATCGGGGCAAACCCCGAGCAGATTGCGAACAGCCTCGCCCAATTGATCGTAAGCGTCGTCGACGTCGAGTTCGCATGGGTCACCATGAGTGAGCCTGCGGTCAACGTGCTGCAAGCCCATAAACGAGCAGAGGTGCAATTCGCGCCGCGGACACCGAAGTCAGACTGGGTTAAGCCAAACGCAAGGTTTGCGACGGAGGTCCAGCCTCAACGTCAGATGTATGGAGTGTCGGTGCCGATCGGACGCGAGCCCGGCTCAGTCCTGGTAGCGCTTTGTGGCCGATCCGAGTTTCCAACCGAACTCGAACATCTCCTCTTGCGCGTAGCGGTCAATCAGGCGGCGGTCGCAGTCCAGCAGTGGCGAACCGAGCAATCGCTGAGATCGGAAATGGAGCGGCGGGAAGCACTCGAAGCACGAGAAAGAGAGCAGAGACAGCGGGAAATGCAGAGGGAGCTTGCACACGCCAATCGGGTCGCAACCATGGGGCAGCTCACGGCCTCAATCGCCCATGAAGTTAAGCAGCCGATCGGCGCGGTGTCCGCCAACGCCCAGGCCGCTCTGCGCTTTCTGGATTGTCGACCGGCCGAACTCGGGGAGGTGCGGCAGGCACTCGCTGACATCGTCAAGGATAACCATCGAGCGGGCGATGTCATCGGGCGGATTAGCGATCTCATCAAGAAAGCACCGCCCCGGAAGGATTGCCTGGAGATCAACGGAACGATCGGCGAGGTGATCGAGCTCACCCGTAGGGAAGCAGTGAAGAACGGCGTCTCGGTGCAGACCGATCTCGCGCAGGACTTGCCGCTCATCGAAGGTGATCGGGTGCAACTGCAACAAGTGATGCTGAACTTGATCGTCAACGGCATCCAGGCGATGAGTGATGTTGCTGAGGGCCAGCGCGACTTACTGATTAGTACCGAGGCCACCGAGGACGGCGTGCGCGTTGGGGTGCGAGACACCGGCCCAGGCCTGCGTCCGGAGAGCCTGCCGCGCCTCTTTGAACCGTTCTATACGACCAAGCCTGACGGCATGGGCATGGGATTGTCGATTTGTCGTTCAATCATTGAAGCGCATGGTGGACGATTGTGGGCGAGCGCAAACGCACCCAACGGCGCCACCTTTCAATTCACGCTTCCTGGCCTCCCAGACATTACATCATGATCGGTGCTGGTTTGACCAACGACTCCAATTTCTGAGTCGGTTACGATCCATCATGGGCCAGAATTGCTGAAGTAACCTTGCCCTCGTCGACCTCACGATCGGATAGGTCATGACCGGTTGTGGCCCGACTGTATGGACCGGCCGTGCGTTGCAAGCTAAATCTGCAGAGTGGCGGTGATTGGTCTTGCGCTTCTGTATCCGGCCCTTATGCGGAGCAGATC
>Ga0307474_10000293_pt1 | contig 36959 bp, 35 predicted proteins | sample atmos_gasesECM1C_2_FD_203312 | JGI IMG/M metagenome (GOLD analysis project Ga0307474, IMG submission 203312) | Hardwood forest soil microbial communities from Morgan-Monroe State Forest, Indiana, United States - atmos_gasesECM1C_05 | ecosystem: Environmental > Terrestrial > Soil > Temperate... | reverse complement strand
TCCCGGACTCACCCAGGGCTGGGTCGGAGCAGCAAACATTGGCTTCGCCCTCACCGCCGGAAACAGTGAGACCAAGAGCTTGGCCGTGGCCTTCACCGGAGATCGCAAGACGCTGCACGACGAGATCTCGCTCTACGAAAACACGGTATACACGACCAACGACGCTCCTGGTGCGAGCCCAAGTACGACCGCCAACACGAATCAGGGCGGAGCCCGGTATTCCAGGAATTTTACCCCCCGGCTGTTCGGCTTCGTGGGCGCCGATTTCCAGACCAACGCTCTGCAGGATCTGAATCTTCGAAGCATTTTCGGAGGCGGTCTGGGGTATCACGTCATCAAGACCGACAGGACCACGCTCGACTTCCTGGTTGGCCCGAACTATACGCGAGAAGACTACAGCACGGTTACGAACAGCTTCATGGCGCTTACCCTCGGAGAGGAGCTTAGTCAAAAACTGGGCGCTACAACTCTGCTTACCCAAAAGTTGTATTTCTTCCCCGACCTCAGCTCCGGCCTGACCGGGCAATATCATGCGACCTTCAATCTTGGGACCGCGACGAAGATCAGCAAGTGGCTGGCTTGGCAAAATGCGTTCAGCGACATCTACGTGACCAACCCGCCTGCGCAGCCTGCGGGCACACCTGCGCTCAAGACGAACGACATCGTCCTGACTACCGGACTTAATTTCTCGTTCACTCACTGAGAGTCAGGGTAAGAATTCTGTTTCCATGCAAGGGTCAGCAGCATAGGGATCCTGAGGATCGCGACATTGACGAGTGCGATCCGGTCAAGAAGAAAGACAAAATGATGGACAAGACCGTGGCAGATACGTTTCCGGCAAGTGATCCGCCTTCTTCGATCCCAGACCCGGATGAAGACTCTTTCGCCGCAAGAGAGTGCGGTGACAAACCTGAACGTCAGCCGGTAGAGCCTTAATGCGGCAATATCACTCCAGCGTTACCGACTTCACCAGGTTGCGCGGCCGGTCAACATCCAAACCTTTTCGTACCGCCATGTAGTAAGCGAACAACTGCATAGGCACAATCTCCAGGATGGGGGACAGTAGTTCCGATGCGTGCGGCACAAAAATAGTGTGATCGGCGAGCTTGCGCATGTCGTCGTCCCCCTCGGTGGCGATTGCAATCACGCGCGCTGACTGCCGTTTGAACCCTTTGATGTTGGCGACGTTCTTCTCGTATCGCAGCACCGATCCCGCATCGTTGCGGTCGCAGGTCGCAATAATGACCACGGGCAGATTCTCGTCGATCATGGCGTTCGGGCCGTGCTTGGTTTCTCCCGTGGGATAGCCCTCGGCATGGATGTACGAAACCTCCTTCAACTTCAACGCGCCGTCCATGGCCACGGGATAGTGAACGGCGCGGCCGAGGAAAAGGAAGTCCGCCACCTGGTAATACTGGTCAGCGAGGGCCTTCAACTCGGACGCGGACTCAAGCACGGTTTCCGTTTCGGCGGGAAGCTCGAGCAGTTCGCGAATGTAGCGCCGCACCTGCTCCTTCGTAAGTTTGCCCCGCACCTGCCCGAGATAGACGGCGAACAGAAACAGCACTGCCATCTGCGCTGTAAATGCCTTGGTGGAAGCGATACTGATCTCAGGCCCGGCATGAGTGTAGAGCACGCCATCGGCCTCGCGCGCAATCGTCGAATCCATCACATTGGAGATTGCAATTGTGCGCGAACCTTTGGCTTTGGCTTCACGCTGCGCGGCAGTGGTATCGGCGGTTTCCCCGGATTGCGTGATCACGATGGTGAGTTCGTCGCGGCAGATCAGCGGATTGCGATATTCAAACTCGCTGGCGTAATCCACGTCTACGGGCACGTTTGCCAGATCCTGAATCATGTGCTGCCCGACCATGCCGGCGTGGCGACTGGTTCCTGAGGCCACAATGTTGATGCGCTGTAAGGAACGCAATTCGTCCGCCGTGATGCGCACGTCGTCCAGCCGGACCAGACCCTCGTCGAGCGCGACGCGAGGGGCTATGGTGTCGCGCAAGCCCTGGGGTTGCTCGAAAATTTCCTTCAACATGTGATGCGGGAATCCGCCCTTGTCAGCCATCTGGTCTCCTCAAATTCTGCGTACGGCTTCTGATACTTGGCCGCGAATGATTGTGCTTATCACTTCACCACTGGGACTCAAGACAACGAAGTCTGCCTCGGCTGCGGCCTCAAGCCGGCCGCGATTCGCCAATCCAGCCACCCGCGCCGGATTAAGCGTTGCCAGACGGAGCGCGGGTTGCAGATCCCAGTTCGCGAATTGCATGACGTTGCGAACGGCGCGATCCATGGTTAAGACGCTCCCCGCCAACCTCCCGTCCACCAGGCAACGGCCATTTTTCACTTCGACCTCGAACGTGCCCAAACGATAACGTCCCTCGGGCATGCCGGTAGCGGAGATTGCGTCCGTGATCAGCACCGCCCCATCGGGTCCCTTGGCCTTCAGAAAAAGCTGAATGATGGCGGGATCAAGATGGATTCCATCGGCAATAATATCTGCCGAGAGGCGCGAGTCGGTGAGCACTTCGCCGATAATTCCTGGATCGCGGTGGTCAAGTGGCCGCATCGCATTAAACGTGTGGGTAGCGTGCCGCGCCCCTGCGGCGACGGCAGCCCTGGCGGGACTAAGATCAGCATTAGAATGTCCCAGGCTGACGCAAACACCTCGACGCACAGCCTCCGCGATTACTTCCTGCGCGCCGTCCAGTTCTGGCGCAATCGTCATGACGCGAATGTGACCACGTCCCGCTTGCCAGAAGCGGTCGAACGTCGGCACAGTGGGCAAAAGAAGATTCGCCGGAGGATGCGCACCCCGGCGAACGTGGCTGAGAAAAGGACCTTCCAGGTGGATTCCAAGCGGCCGGGCTTTCTCTCTGCGGGAATCGTCGTCTCGCGATGCCAACTCGATCGCATCCGCGAGCCGCTCGAGGGCAGACCAGGTTTGATCGAGCGGGGCAGTCACGGTGGTTGGAAAATAAGAGGTCACGCCGTGTTTGAAAAGCAGTTTCTCCACCGCGGCCAGACCGGACGCATCGGCGTGCATGACGTCTTCACCGGCGCCACCGTGAATATGAATGTCCACAAATCCGGGAGCCAGGATGGCATCGCCAAAATCCACGACGCGGGCTCCAGAGGGAATCTGACGTGCGGCTCGCGAGCCGGCTTCGACAATCACGTGATCTTCCACCAGAAGCAGCGGTTGCTCCACGCGCTCGAGGGGAGTAAAGAGACAATTTGCGGTAAAGGCGATCATCTATTAAAACGTTACTTTTAAGGATTTTGCTGGAACTGACGGAGCATTAAAAACTTTATCAACACGCAAAAATCATCTCCAGTTATACGACATTTCCGGCAGAAGCGGTTGTTTTTCATCTTGCTGCGCGAGGATCAACACACTGCGACCTAGTTGATGTTAAATCTCTCCATATCACTCATCAACCGCGAGCCAAAACGGTTTTACCGCGCTCACTTGTGCAGCGCCTGTTTTTCGTCAGTGGAGAAACCGAATCGTTAGCGGAGTTAATTCATTTGAGGCGCGATCCAGAAGGAATCGAGCCACCGTTAGAGATATCTTGTAACGGTGGCCGGAAAAAACAGACCTATTCGTGCTCCTTGCCTTCCTCCATCCCTTTGTGCTTCTGCATCTGCTCTTGCCTCATTTGCCTAAACTTAGCCTGCTGCTCGGGTGTGAGTACAGCGTTGATCTGGTCATGTAAGGATTCGTGAACTGATTTCATTTTAGTCCGCTTTTGCTCCTCGGAAAGAGAACTGTCCTCGACGGCGAGGGAATAATCGCAGGTCTCGAAAAGCGCGCAGACCTGCCGCACCCGATGAAGACAGGACAACGCACCTTTGGCATTTGGACAAGCGCCAGGGAAGGCGATAAAGTTAAGTTATTTGTGGCTTTCGAATTCAAGTCTGGACTCATAGTTTTTGCAGTCGTCACCCTAGGTTGGACGTCGTTCAGTTTGGGACAAGCTCCTCAACAGACTGTGTCTGTTCCGGAACAACACGGGCCGGGACAGCACGATCAACCGTTCGGCGAGATATTGCCCGGGACCATCAGTGGAACGGTTGTCGATCAAAGTGGCGCTGTCGTCCCCGGAGCCCGGGTGCGCCTTAACAACGGAGGTCAATCCCTAAATCAAGAGGTGTTATCGGACGGCGATGGACATTATTTGTTCTCCAACGTCGCTGCCGGATCTTTCCAGCTGACTATTACGTCGGCGGGCTTCGCGACCCAAGCCGTCTCTGGCGTGCTGCACTCGGGGGAAGGCTATGTGGTTCCGCAGAAGGCATTGGCGGTTGCTACTAATATCACTGATGTGGAAGTCGGTGTTTCGCCGGAGGAAGTCGCGGAAGAGCAGCTCAAGGTTGAAGAGAAGCAGCGGATACTGGGCGTTCTGCCAAATTTTTACGTAAGCTACGTCCCCAATGCAGTTCCTCTGACCGCGAAGCAAAAGTTCAGGCTGGCCTGGAAGACGGTGGTGGATCCGTTCAGCTTTGTGTTTGTGGGGGGCGTTGCCGGAGTGGAGCAGGCGCAAAATCACTTCAACCAATATGGGCAGGGCGCAGAAGGCTATGCCAAGCGTTTCGGCGCTGGTTATGCCGACACGGTCTCGAGCACTTTCATCGGCAGCGCCATCCTGCCATCGCTTCTGAAACAAGATCCGCGTTATTTTTATAAGGGAAGCGGCAGCACGGGATCGCGTGCCCTGTATGCAATTGCCAATTCCGTGATCTGCAAGGGCGACAATCGGCGCTGGCAGGCGAACTACTCGGCTATTGCGGGAGCTTTGGCGGCCGGCGGGATTTCGAATCTGTACTATCCCGCGAACGATCGCAATGGCGTGGAATTAACGTTCGAAAACGCGGCGATTGGGATTGGCGGAACTGCGGTCTCCAACCTGTTTCAAGAATTTCTTATTCGGAAGTTGACGCCGAAAGTTCGGGACAATAAAGCCGGTCATCCATAGAGCACGATTCGGCTCGCCTTGCTGGCCCACGGTCGCGTCTACACTCGCGACCGGGTTCTAAGTGAAATCGCTGTTATCGACAGTGACGATTTTCAGTGGCATCATTCGCCGACAGGGGAATTCCAAACGTTCGCCCAAAGTCCGTGAACCTTACGAAGCGTCACATAATCATCCTTGCGGTCCTAATTGTGGTGGCATCCGCTAGATGGTTTGGCTTGAAGGAATACCGCGAACACGTCCGCTGCGCGACGCGGAACGCTGCGTTGGGTACGATGGTTTTTGAAATCAGGCCTGGTTTCGTCAGCCATTGCTTACAATCGTCAGGCATGAACGCGGCCAAAACCATCTTGCTGGTATCTTTATTCCTCTCTGCAGGAAATGCCTTCGCGCAGTCGAGCGAAAAGGAGCCTGCCGCAATCGTTGAGCTTGGGGGAGCTGCTAACCGAAGCCTGACGGAAGGTCGGTCGAGCTTTGGTCCCACTGTCGCTGTTGAGGCCACACCAATAGAGAACTGGCTAGAACTTGAGGCTGGAGTCACGCCTCTGTTTCGCCGTCACTCGACCGAATGGAGCATCGACCTTCTCTTCAAGAAACCGTGGACGCTTTCCGACAAGATGGAGTTCATGCTCGGAGTTGGTCCGGAGTGGATTCATACGAACGCATACGGTATCAAAATAAACTCAGTAGCCGCTGAAGTCGCACCAGACTTTATGTTTTGGCCGTCGGGAAAGCACCGACTCGGCTGGTATCTTGAACCGAGCTACGAGTACAAATTCGGGCCGGGGCATGAACATTCGCTCGGGATAACGGGCGGCCTGTTGATCGGGATTCCATTCTAATCCGATCCACTGGCACCCGACTGCAGTTTTAGTAAGTCCGCTTCCGATCGAATCCCAGATCTGGGGAGCGCCGGGAATGTGTGTCGACCTCTGATCGGGATTAAATAGGTCTTGCCGAGTTCGTTGAACTGAGTAGTTCCGGGCAGATGTATGTACGTATATTTTCCATCAGCCGACCAGCTCACGAAGCACAAAATTTCGCAAAGACGAATCGAAGTTGCTCCGACCGAGGAATACGCCACTACGCCGCGGAGTGTTTGTTTTTCGGGAAGAGCGATTTGTGTAACGATCCATGTACCGTCGGGCGAAACACTCTGCGGTTCCACAATCGGATCTGGAGTGACTTTTGCCACTTTCTGCTCATCATGCGCGAGTCGATAGAGATAGTTGGTGGACCGTTCAGACGCGCGAAAGAACAGGTCACCATTGGAAGCGAAGATCGGAATGTCCTCAGATTGCGATGCGTGGGATAGGATTTGTTCAGCGGGTTTTTGGTTGGCAGTGCCGTTCGGGATACGAGCCTCGGAAAGACGGCCACACGTTACTTGATCAGAATGTGGTTTGTTGGGTGGAATGGAGTGGTGGCGATTCGACTCCCAGCGAGGTTTTGACGAACCACAACCCATGTGGGCTCTCGACTGAGGCCGCCCCGGAAGCAATCAGAACGTGAAACGACCACCGACTGTTGGAGCACAGTTGTTGTTGTAGTTATAGGGGACGCCGGGTTTATGAGGAATGGCAATGGCCAGACCGCCCTTCACGTAGGAATACGCAATTCCGGCAAAACCGTCGAAACGCTTGGTGAAGTGATGATCCGCATAGAGCGACCCCTCGTTGAGGGTGCCCGCGCAGGAACTGCGGAAACCGGCTGAGGGCGAGCACGTCGGCGGAAGACGGAAGTCGTTCTGCCGCTGTTGATACCAGGAGAGAGTGATTTCGGTTTTGCTGTCGATGGCGTATTTCCCGCCCGTCCACCAGATGTTCACCAACTTCTGAGAATCAAGATTGTTGTCTTCGACCCCGCTCATGATATAACCGCCTTGGTCCGAGGCGCCCACGCCCAACGGGTTCTTCGGGTTATTCTGCCAGATGTATTCGTATCCGGCGAAAAACTTGAACGGGTTCCACGTGTACTTGGCAGCGGCCATAACGGCGCGGTTGTCGGTAACGATGCCATATACGGTGTTGTTCGTGTCGATCAGATTGCCCCCGGTGATAGGGTTTGTATCGATGCTGTCGGTGGTCGACTGAAATGACTGCGTCGGACTCTGAGGCCCCAGCAAGGGGTTCAATACGCTGATCGCCTGGTTGTACTGTTGAAAGACGACGTCGACTGAGAATTTGCCGTACGCTCCGCCGAGGTCGAATCCATAGGCGTTGTTATGGGCCTGTTCCGGCGTACAGTTGGCGGCAGTCCAGGTTGCGGAGGCCGAGTAGCAGCCGGCAGAACCATCGGCGAATTTATACATCGCGCCGAAATGGACCGGGCCATAGCTGAGGCGATACTTCAGGGCGTCGTCCCAACGGCTGTCCTCGGTGTCGCCGCCGCCCGCCATCGTGCCGTTATACCCGATGTACGAAAAGGCATAGCTGCCGCCGGCCGGATCGTAAAGGAGCATCGCATCGGTGCCGAGAGAGCGCTGACGACCGAAGGTCAGCGTGCCGAAATGCGTGGACGAGATACCTCCATAGATTTCGTCATTGAAGGGTTGACCCGCGCGCGCGCCGTCGATAGCGTACGAATAGCTCTTCCGGGGAAGGCCGTTGTTGATGGTGTCGGTGGCTGACGCGTTGGCGAGCAGGCCGGACTGCGGATTGATGCCAGTTGAAGCGTTGAACACGATGGACCAGCCTGGCAGAAATTCTTCCTTCCCCTTGATGCCCAGACCCGTCTGCTGCAGGTTGTTCGGTGCGACGAGGAATCGATGTTGAAAGCCGTTTCGGTTCACCAGAGATGCACCTTCATAGTTATAGCCGTTTTCCGGTAAGCCGTGGCTGACCCAGCCGACGCCGATGTCATATGCACCGTACAGCGTGATGCCGTGCCAGGTCAGCGTGCAATCGGTGGTGGCGAACTCGTGGCCGCTCGCGCAGGCGTCGGCGGTGTTCCGCTGCATCTTAATGTCGACCGTGGCGTCCTGGCCCACCGCCAAGGTGACTCCGGTGCGCGTTTCGTCGGCGAACCCTTGTTTTGCCGCACGAACCTCGAAGCGGCCCAGAGGCAGGCCGGACGCCTGATAGTGCCCCACGCCGTCGGTTGCGATCGTGCGGGTTGCACCTGTGTCGACATTCCTGATTGTCACCGCGACATCGCGAAGAGCTGCGCCGGTTTGGTCCGTTACCACGCCGGACAGGCTCGCTCCCGTTTGGGCCTGAGCGAAGGTCAAGGATGACGAAAGCAAAGAACTAACCGCTGCGAGTAACAAACCAGCCCTGCGCATCGTGCCTCCAAATGTAAGTGATTGCGGAAAGAGTCAGAAGTGTATAACAAGTATGTTTTAACTGTCCAATACTATGCAGTTCGATTCTCTTTAAGGTCGAGTTCTGAGCTATACTACCGAAGCAAGTCAGCGCTGTTGACCGGACCCTGCGTTGACTGTACGATTCGTTTCCATGCAGAGAAATGGCAAATCCGGACGGAAGACCGAGGAGTTGCTGAAACTCCGTGACGCAGCCTTGCAGCTCGGAATCAGCTTTCCCACCATCAAGCAATGGATTTACAAGAAGAAAATTCGCAGCGTTCGGACGGCCGGAGGACATCACCGCATTCCGGAAAGTGAAGTAGACAAGCTGCTTTTCAGGACACGAGGCAGAACGGAGAAGGAACGCAAGCTGGTCATCCGCCGCGTCAGTGGACGCAATCAACTAGTCGGACGAATCGATGCGGTCCGCATCAGCGGTCTGATGGCAGAAATTGCGATTTCGATCGGCGGCCAGCAGATTACATCGATCATCACTTCCCGTTCTGCACGCGAGATGCAGTTAAAGCCGGGCCAGACCGCAGCCGCGCTCATAAAGGCCACCGAGGTAATGATCCTGCGTGTTTGAGATGAAACATCGACTGTTTTTTCTCGCCGCTCTGTTCGCTCTGCTGTCGCAGGCTGGGCCGGCGTTCTGTCAACAGCTAACCGTACAAATTGCGGATGGAAAACCGACTGTTCTAACACGTGCCGACATCGAGGCCTTGCCGCACGTCAAGGTTACGACCACTGCCTCAGGCGCGGCTGCAACATTTGAGGGGGTCGCGCTTGAGGCTGTGCTGGAAAAAGCGGGAGTTGAGTTTGGGTCGAGTCTAAAGGGAAAGCGACTAGCGTCGTGCCTGTTGGTGGAAGCGGCTGACAGCTATCGCGTCGTGATGGCCTTGCCTGAGTTGGATCGGGCTTTCAGCGATAAGCAGGTTGTTCTGGCTTTTCTGAGAGACGGGAAGCCGCTAGATGAAAAGGAGGGGCCGTACCGCGTCGTGATTCCCGATGAAAAAAGGATGGCGCGATGGGTGCGACAGGTAACGACCCTGAAGATTGTGGACGTGAAGTGATGCGGGTCAATCCTTCTGAATCATGACCTCGGTGGCTTTGACAACCGCGGTTACTCCGTCGCCCTTCTTAAGCTTGAGTTCGTCGGCGCTGCGGCGGGTAATAGCGCTCTCGATGAGGTTGTCACCGACGCGAACGACCACATGGGCCATGATATCGCCCAGCTGAATTTCTTCCATTTTGCCGCGTAAATTGTTTCTGGCTGAGATTGGCATGCAGTTGTTGTAAACCCAGGAGAGAGCGCATGAGCATTCGAAGACTGAGTCTGATCGCGGTCCTGGCAGCTGGTTTCACTTCTCAGTTGTGTAAGGCCCAGGAAATCACCGTGGCGGCAGCAGCGGATCTTCAGTTTGCCATGCAGGATGTGGCCGCTCGATTCCAAAAGGAGACTGGGAAGACGGTGAAGCTTATCTACGGTTCCTCGGGAAACTTCTTCCAGCAGATTCAGAACGGTGCTCCCTTTGACATCTTCTTTTCCGCGAATCTCGACTATCCGAAGAAGTTGGAATCTGCTGGACTGATAGTTCCCGGAAGCTACTACCAATACGCAAAGGGCAAGATTGTGATTTGGGTTCCTAACGAGTCAGAACTTGACCTGAGTTCCGGTCTGCAAGTCCTGATGAACCCGTCCATCAAGAAGATCGCCGTTGCTAACCCACAGCACGCCCCCTACGGGCAGGCTGCTGTCGCGGCGATGCAGAAGGAAAACATCTACGACAAAGTGAAGGACAAGCTGGTGATCGGAGAGAACATCTCGCAAACAGCATCGTTCGTTGTATCCGGGTCGGCCGATGTGGGGATAGTGGCATTGTCACTCGCCTTGTCTCCGAACATGAAAGACAGGGGACGCTACGCAGAAATTCCCATTGCTGAATACCCGCCCATCGAGCAGGCGTGCGTCATTCTTAGTTCGTCGAAGAACAAGCAAATGGCCAAGCAGTTTTTATCATTCATCAAAACCGCTGAAGTCGCTGATACTTTGAAGACGTATGGTTTTGACGTTCAATCATCCCAGCGATGAATAAAACAGGTCTAGTGTCCTCTCGGCGAAAAAAAGTGGAAAGCGAGCAGGCCCGCCCCGTACATCTATAGATCGTTGTGGACTGCAAGACTGCGTGCGGCGGGAGTAGGATTCCTGACGCTGGGCTGAGCTGCTTGAGGAGTGAATCGGAAAGCTTAGCTGTCTCGCGGGGTCGGGGAGTCCGCTTCGCAACTCCTCCGCCAAAACTGCCTGATTATCCATCTCCTGGGATGGGCAGCCAACGCCACTACTTCTCAACTGTTGCAATCACTGGTTTCGTAAATTGACTTGCTTACCATTGTCCGCACGTATAAGTTCATCACGGGAAGCCCTTGCTGAGCGGGGTTAGAATGGCTGCCACTGCAGCGCATGGGGCTGCTATCTCCCGCCCCACAATTCGGTTGATCAAGAGGGGTTAATGTGGCCAATAGATTCTACATACTGACGTTCTTGGGCATTCTTGGGTTGGCAGCTCTCGTACAGGCGCAAACTTTCACCACGCTTCACAGCTTTTGCTCGGAGGCTGGCTGCGCTGACGGCTCTACGCCATACGCGGGTTTGCTGCAGGCCGCGGACGGGAGTTTCTTTGGGACGACCTACACAGGCGGAAGTAATGACGGAGGCACCGTATTCAGAATCGACATGAAGGGCAGGTTCAAAACGGTTTACAGCTTCTGCTCGCAAACCGGCTGCGCTGACGGAAGCAACCCGTATGCGAGGTTGTTACAAGCTCCCAGCCGCAATTTCTATGGAACCACGGAGTCCGGCGGGGCTGCTGGCGCTGGCTCAGTTTTCAAGCTCATGCCGTCAGGAACGCTGAGCGTGGTGCACAGCTTCGATGGCAGCGATGGATTCACTCCTTACGCCGGGCTGGTTCGAGTTCCTGACGGGAATTTCTACGGCACAACCGGAGGAAGTGGAAGCGGCGCCACCATTAGCGGAACTGTCTTCAAGGTTACCCCTGCAGGCAAACTCACCACACTTCACCAGTTCTGCTCCAAAACAAACTGCACTGACGGAGCCAACCCTTGGAGCGTGTTGGTAGAAGCCAAGGACGGAAACTTCTACGGGACCACGGCTGCAGGCGGTACACACGTCTGTAAGACACGAGGCCAGGAGAAGATCGGATGTGGCACGGTCTTTAGCATCACACCCAACGGGAAGCTGACGACGCTTTACAACTTTTGCTCCCAGGGAGGCAACAACTGCACCGACGGCGTCACGCCTTTTGCCGGGCTGGTCGAGGCTAGGGACGGGAGCTTCTATGGGACAACGTCGGGAGGCGGAGCCAACGCCGACGGCACGGTATTCAGGATCACTGCCAAAGGCAAACTGAAAACGGTGCACAGCTTCCAGGGCGCCGACGGCGCGACCCCTTACAGCGCGCTGCTTCAAGCCAGTGACGGGCACTTCTATGGGACCACGGCATTTGGAGGGGCAAACGATAGCGGCGTGATCTTCAAACTCGCCACCACCGGAAAGCTGACCACAGTTTACAATTTTTGCTCGCAAACGAACTGCACGGACGGCTCCTTCCCTCATGCGACGTTGGCGCAAGCCGCCGGCCGTTTCTACGGAACGACCAGTGCAGGAGGTGACGCCGGCAGCGGCACCGTCTTCAGCCTATCCGTGGGCCTCGGGACGCTTGTGAAAACACAGCCTGCCTCGAAACGTATGGCGGCAGTTCCTAGTCCTGGGAAATAATCTGGTGGGCAAACCATCGTCGCATATAAAGCATTGAAGAAGTTCAAGAGCGCCCTCAGTACCAAAATCAAAAACAGCCTGCCCAGCGGCGGCAATGTCAAAAAGAAGCTCAGTCAGAATGCGGTTTCCTTGATGACGAAGTGACCCTTTGAGTGGTTTCGCACCCGAAATGTTTTGCATCAACTGGTGAAAAATCCCTGTTTTCGCCACTTGAGAAATCGCAGCGTTGACGCTCGATCCTTGGGGACGGATAATGAAACCGACCTTCCAAGGAGGCCTTATAAATCAGCGATTACACGTTTTGACTGCCTGGTCAATGAGCGATATCGCGATATTACGATAATTGACACAGCTCGAAACGTCTCAAGTTCCGATCTCAGCGAGTCGCACAACGCGAAATGTTCCAACCCGTCAGCGCGGCTTTCAGTTTTGTGGTCTAGTTTTCACAGAAAAATTACGAACGTCCCGTGAACTGCACTCTCGTTTGTCCGCGTGGATTGAGGGGACGCCCGAAGGGCAATTGAAAGGGCACGCCCCTGGCGAGATCCGCTGCAAGTTGTTACCTCAAGTTCTTGATAGTTGCCACTAAATCCGTGGCGAGACGACTCTTGTCGAGGCAAGCATCGCATCCAGCCTCAATAACTCGAGGCAACATTACAAACGGATCATGTTGGCTGATTACCAGGAGCTTCACGGTCGGCAGTTCCTGCCGCAGGCGACGGGCGACATCCAACCCGCTTATGCCAGGCATGCTGATATCCAGAAGAATCACGTCCGGCAGGAGTTCCCGCGCCTTTTGAATCGCTTCTGGGCCATCCTTGGCTTCTCCGCAGACTGTCCAATCCGACTCGTCCGACAGCAGCCCTATCACCCCACGGCGAACTATGTCGCTGTCGTCTGCAATCAGAATGCGCATCTCAGTTGTGATCCGAGTTACAACCCAGCAGTCTCCTGAGCAGCCTCGGTTGGTTGGAGTATGGCCTCTGATTCGGACGCGGCGATCGTTGCCAACGGGAATGTGACTACGATTCTGGCACCCGCGTCATTCGATTCAATATCCATTTCACCCTTGAAATGGCGGACGCGTTCACGCATTCCGGCAATGCCTACCCCGGTGCGTTGTGCCTTGATCGCAGCGAGCTTCTCAGCCGGGATTCCTTTGCCTTGATCCAGAATCTCAAGCAAAACATTTTGGGCGCTGCGAGAAAGATGGATCGTCGCCGTTTTGCTTCCGGAATGGCGATGAATGTTCGTCAAGGATTCCTGGACGATGCGGAAGATCGCCAGCTCAAGGTCAGCGGGGAGCCTGCCGAAGTTCTCGGCAATATCGAGCTCGATTTCCAAGCCGCTGCGTTCCATCAGGCCCTGCATGTACCAATCAATCGCCCGCGACAAGCCGGTTTCATCCAGCAGGGGAGGATGCAAGAGGTAAGACGTCGTGCGGATCTCTTTGTTGAGCTGCAGTACCAGGTTCTGGGTTTCTTCCAGAGCCTCGGCAAGTGACGGATTTTGTTTTGCCTGCCGGCTGATGCTGGCGAGATTCATACTCAGGCCGGCTATCAGTTGACCCGCACTGTCGTGCAACTCGCGCGCAATATGTCTTCGTTCATCATCCTGCATTTTCAATAAGCGGTTCGATAGCTCGCGGAGCTGCTGGGACTGCTGGAGGATCTCGGCATTCCGACGCTCCAACTCTTCGGTCCGCTCGGTTACTTGAATTTCAAGGCTATTGGACAAGGAACGCAGTCGTTCCTCACTTTCGCGCAATGCCTTATCGTTCTGTTTCTGTTGGGTGATGTCATTGTTCGTTTCGAGAACGCAATTCTGATTCCCGCGCCCGTCCTTATCGAGTGTCCAACGGCTGACAACCACGACCTTGGTGCCGTCGTTCCGTCTGTGAATCAGTTCGCCGGTCCAGCGACCGTCGCGGTGAAGTTGTTCAGTAATATTCTCCAGCGGTTCGGGAAATTCGGTACGAAACAATTCATGACTCACGCGGCCCATCGCTTGCTCGCGGCTGTAGCCATATAGGTCGCACGCGCTTCGGTTCCAATACGTAACGCGGTCAGCACCGTCGCGAACCAAGATTGCATCGCTGCTCAAGTCGAGCAACCGAGCTCGTTCCGTTAACGTACGCTCGATCTCCTTTCGCTCCGTCACGTCGCGGGCCACCTTCGACGCGCCGACAATGCGTCCTGCGTCATCCTTCACCGGCGAAATCGTAAGCGAAAGAGTGAGCAACCTCCCATCCTTACACCGGCGAAGCGTCTCGAAATGATCGATTCGTTCGCCTCGTTTCAATCGTTCAAGAATCTTCGCTTCCTCATCCCGACGATCTTCGGGAACGATCAGGGTGATGTGCCGGCCCACAGCTTCCTCGCGGGTGTAACCGAACAACCGCTCCGCGCTCTTATTCCAACTGGTGATGACGCCGTCCAGAGTCTTGCTGATAATGGCGTCGTCGGAGGAATCCACAATAGCAGCGAGAAGGCTGCTTGCGCGCTCGCGTTTGTCGCGCTCTGCTTTCTCAAGCACCTGACTGGTGACTTCGACGGCGTAGACCAGGATTCCTTCTACCTTCTCTTCAGGGTTGCGCAGGGGCTGGTAAACGAAGTTGAAATATATGTCTTGATCTTGGTCGGTGGCAGCGCTATTGAGGACTGCTTTCATTTCGGTGCCGACATGTGGGGCACCTGTCCGGTACACGGTGTCGAGTAATTCGAAGAAAGGCTGCCCCTCCAACTCTGGCATGCTTTCGCGGATTGTCTTGCCAATAAAGTCCTCTGCTCGACTGCGGCTGGTGGCTCTAATCATCTCAGGGTTTACAAGTGTCCAGCGATGCTCTGGACCGGAAAGCAATCCCATTGCCACAGGAGACTGCATGAAGACTTTGCGGATCAGGTTGCCAGTGTCGCTCGTCAAAAATTCGGTGTCACGGGCGTTGCCGAGGTTGACGGCCACCTGCGGATCGATCGTCTTAAGCCGTGCACGGGGTCCGCGTTCCGTAACGTTGTTCGCAAGAGCTTCTATCGTCTTTAGCAGGTCTTGCGAGATTCTCGATTTATCGACGAAACCCGTCGCCCCCGCCTCGGCTGCGGCTTTGTGGATCAAGCCGAAATCGTTTTGGCTGACGATAATCACCTCGGATTCAGGCACTTCTCGTCGGATGATTCGAGTCGCCTCAATGCCCTGCATCCTGGGCATGGAAATATCCATCAGCACCACGTTGGGACGCAGCCTTTTCGCCTTTTCGATCGCTTCGATGCCATCGCCTGCTTCGCCACAGATAGACCAGCCAGCGCGCAGCGACAGTAAAGCGCGGATACCCTGCCGCACTTCCTCATGATCGTCGACGACAAGGATGCTCAGCGAACACATATTCCAGTGCCAAAATGAACAGTACGAATCTGACAGGCCCGCATGACCGAACTCGTCATAATATTTTAGTACTGCCACCGATAAATACGGCAATCCTTCTGAGGAACACGTACAGTGTTTACCTGATTGACTAGGCAACTGGCTTCTAGTCTCGATAGCATTGCGGCGTGCGTTCGCGCCGGATCAAGGTTTTCACACTTCATCCTGCGATCTCTGGCTCCCGCATCTCTCAGCGCGGTCGCTGCACCCCGCCTGCTAGCTCGGAAATCGTGTGCTCTGCGGTCGATACAAGCGGTGCAAGCCTACTGTTGAGAACAGGCCATTTTACTCTTTGAGAACGCGTCAAAAACATCGGTTTCGCAAATGCAATTTCAATACCAAGTACAACGCTCCGAAACAATATCCAAGAAATAAGCCACAATCAATCCTTAATGCTGTCGTCCTGCGTTAATCCAAAATCAGTCAGAAGGAGCATTGACGCTCTGGACAGCACTCAGAGGAGCGGTCACGATCCAAGAACGGGTTTCGCCGAGATCAACAGCGACTTGGGAAGCGGACTTCAGGATCGGTCCTCAGAAATCCCATCCAGGGCCCAACTTCAGAGTTGCCCGTGATCCGTTGGCGAACTTCCAGGAACGGAGTGGTGATGAGCTATATCAAAGACACGTTTCATTTCGGGGGCACGTAGAAGTAGTAATCAGCGGTGTAGCTGCTCGTTACTTCGTGGTTTTGCTTTGAAGCATCACAGCCGTCCGTTGGTGGTTGCCCACCCTTTGTGTGAATGCGCTGGATGCTGGTTACGCGGTTGAGCGCGCCATCCCCGGAATGACCAGTGGCGGTTACAAGCAGCCAGGGAATTGAATCCGAATCTGGCGAATCGACCTTCGCCGCGGCTTTCCCCATAACTTCACTTCCATCGTCGAGCTTCCACGTGGGGCCAGCGTAGTGCCGGCCAATAATCGCGCCTTGCTGATCGTGAAGCTCAGCTTCCGGAGCCTTCAAGATCCAGGCGAACTTGCCGTCTGTTCCAGCCTGACACACGTATACCTGTGACCCCGACGCGTGGGCCTGCAGGACAACTTCTTCGCCGGCAGGCGCTTTAATTTTGTCGGGCACATCGGGGCGCAAACCGCTTTGCGCACTTACCTGGCTAACCATTCCAATCAAAACCGCGATTTGCAGCAATCTTGTATTCACGGACAGAAGTTTAACACCAAGTGTGCCGGGTTTGCCCGCAGCCTGACACGTAGCAGGCTACGTCTCTACCAGGCAGGTAGCACTTCGTGCCGCTTTGGATAAGGGCTTCACGCGCGTTGCATTTCCAGGTCGAGCAAGGCTTTTTTTCTATCCAGGCCCCAGCGGTAGCCGCCCATCTCTCCACTCTTCCTGACTACGCGATGGCACGGGATTGCCACTGCCACTGGGTTGGTCGCGCAGGCTCGGGCTACGGCTCGTGTCGCAGTCGGCTGGCCGATTGCCTTCGCCACATCCGCGTAGGAACGTGTCGCCCCGAAAGGAATGGATTGCAGATGAGCCCAGACACGCCGTTGAAACGCGGTCGCCTGAATGTCCAGGGGAAGGGTGGAATTCAAACCCTGGCCACGCATCTGGCGAAGTAAATCTTTTTTCCAGGTCTGCATGGCATCGTCGTCGCGTCGCCGGTTGGCAAAAGGAAACTCATGTCTCAGACCTTGTTCAAGTTCGTCGTCGGAGTTGGCGAACTGGATGGAGCAAATTCCCTTGTCGGTAGCGGCGATTAACATGCGTCCCAAGGGAGAATCGGCGAACGTGTAACGGATGGGTGCGGCGATCGCCCCGCGGCGATATTTATCCGGCGTCATGCCGAGCTGAGACGCGGTTCGCTCGTATAAACGGCTGCTCGAACTGTAACCTGCGTCATACATCGATCGGGTCACGGAGTGTCCGGCGCGAAGATTGCTCTTTAGCTGGTTCATGCGGCAGGAGTCGGCATAGGCCCTCGGCGTGATTCCCAGGACCCTCTTGAATGTCCGCTGTAAATGGAATGGACTCTGGTGAAATTCTGAACCCAGTCGCGCCAGGGTGAGCGGTTCGTCCAAGTGCTGCTCAATGTAGCGGCACATTGCCTTCACCATTCCCGTCGCGCCGTTGCCTCCGGAGGCTTTGGGCCGGCAGCGCAGGCAGGCACGGTACCCAGCTTTTTCTGCTTGCTCGGGCGCGCGGAAAAAGGTTACGTTCTCGCGGCGGGGACGGCGGGCGGCACAGGAAGGCCGGCAATACACGCCAGTCGAGGACACCGCAAAAACGAAATTCCCATCAAGCCTGGCGTCCCGAGCCAGAACTGCCTGCCAGTACAGGTTTTGATTGTCGTCGCGAGTCTGATTGCCGCCGGCCATCTGAGTTGCTTCCGTCAGGTTAAGTATCGCATTGGTTGTCACGATGCTGAAAGCATAAGACGGCGTTCGCGGGTGGACCATCCGGATCTTGCGGTCAAAGCGAGATTTTGGTTCGAGACCGCAAGGTCGCGTGCCGACAAAGCCTGCGGCATTTTCTTGTCCAGCGTGAGGGAAGCCAGAACGAAAAGTCGCTTTAGTAGTTGAAGACATAAACCAAGGAGACTACAAATGCAGTCCAAAAGTTATTATTTTTTCATCATGCTTTGTGGGGCTTTGACGCTGATGGTGTCCAGCCGAGCAACCGCGGCCAGCGAAAAGTCCGAGCCATTTCTTCCCAGCCCGGTGGTAACCGTGTCGACGGTCCCTTCTAACGGAGACGTGAACCCGTACGGCGTCGCCTTTGTGCCGGTAGGATTTCCAACGGGCGGCGCGTTGGCCCCAGGCGACATTCTGGTATCCAATTTCAACAACAATCAAAACCTGCAAGGGACAGGCACTACCATTGTCCGGATCCGAAATGGCGCGGCCTCTCTTTTCTTTCAGGGTCAGTCACCGCTTGGGCTTTCAACTGCCTTGAAGGTGCTGAAAGCGGGATATGTGCTAGTTGGCAATTTTCCCTCCGTGGATGGAACGTGTAACACGGCGCAGGACGGATCGATTCTCGTCATCAACAGCAATGGGGTGCTTCTCGGCCCCATCGTCAATAACCAGATGATCGTTGGTCCATGGGATGCAGCTCTCCACGACAGTGGGAGTTCGGCTCAGCTCTTCATCGCCAACGCACTCAACGGCACCATTTCACGGCTGCATCTGACTGCCAGTTCCAATGGCGTAACGGTGCAGAGCGCGATCACGATTGCCTCGGGCTACAAGTTTCAGTGCGATCCAGCAGCATTTGTGGACGCGCCCACGGGATTAACCTATGACGCCGCGACCGACACGCTGTACGTGGCTTCGACTCTCGATAACGCCGTTTTCGCTGTTCCCGAGGCTGGTAAGACGACCAGCGACCAGGGCCGCGGAACGCTCCTTTATGAGGATCAGCAGCACTTGCACGGGGCACTCGCAATGTGTTGGGCTCCGAACGGTCACCTGTTGGTCAGCAATAGCGACGTCATTAATAGTGATCCCAATCAGCCCAGCGAGATTGTCGAGTTCACCACCTCAGGCAAGTTCGTGAAAGAGCTCTCGGTTGATTCGAATCTTGGCGGAGCATTCGGAATCGGCCAGCAGCAGCACGGAAGCACTGCGCAGTTCGCCGCCGTGGACGACAATCGGGACACCATAAGCATCTGGACCTTGAATTCCAATTAAGCTGGAGTGTGCACCAACACCAAAGATCTACGGCGCGGGCGGAAGCTGGCAAGAGGAACCAGCTCCGCCCGATTTCTTTTGCATCCTGGGTTACGATATTGTTTCTGTCCTTTTTTGCTATTCCCCATATGACTGTTCAGAAAAGGCCGCAGGCGGGGCACGATGTTGTAGAGGGGGAGATCGTCGCGACACACGTTGACGCTGTCGTTCCGCTTGATGCAGCACATCCATCTCGGGCATGGCAGAAAGCGCTCCCGATCACTTTTTCTTCTGACTGGCAAGGGGAGAATGCGGATCCCGGACGCGAAACTTCGGTTCGGGTTTTGTGGTCGCTGCAATTCTTGTACTTGAGATTCGAGTGTCGCTATCGCGAGCTATTCACCTTTGAGGATTCCGATGCCAACGGCCGCCGCGACCATCTGTGGGACCGCGATGTGGCAGAGGCGTTTCTGCAGCCTGATCCCTCGCGCGAACGCTTCTACCGCGAATTTGAAGTTAGTCCCAATGGCATGTGGGTGGACCTCGACATTTTTCCCGGCGGGCTGGCAGACCTGAAAAGCGGTTTGCGGCGCTCGGCGGTCGTAGATGAGAAATCACGCACCTGGGCCGCGGAGTTAGCCATACCTATGAAATCTCTAACAACCAACTTCGATCCGTCCGCGATTTGGCGGGCGAACTTTTATCGAGTGGAAGGCAGGAGAGAACCACGAACGTATCTGGCTTGGCAGCCCACGCACACACCCCAGCCGAATTTCCACGTGCCCAAGGCGTTTGGCAAGTTGCGGTTTGGTGGAACAAATTTAGAGTCCCCAAGGTTCTAGCCATCGTGTAACAATTACGGTCGATAATACATGGGTTGCCGCACCGCACGGATAGGAGCGCCGTGAAAGGCCATTCTGGTTTGTTGTTACTGCTGCCGACATTTGCAGTTGCTCTCCTCGCAGCCCAACAAACGACTGACGCACCAAACCTTGCCACGAGAAAAGGCCCGACTCTTCCTGCGCCCAACAGCATGACAGCCTACGACCCTTTCTTCAGCGAAGGGCGCGGCCGTTGGGAACGGGAATACCTCGTTTATGTCGACCCACGCTCGCCCCGCGTGGAACTCTACGACAAAGACAAAGACAAAGACAAAGACAAAGACCAGGCCTCTGTAAAGGTCGCGATTCCCGGCTACAGTGACCTTTCCCTGACCGATGCCACAGTGACGCCGGACGGTCATCTCGTTGTCTCTGGCTGTTCGCGCGCAGACGACGGCGGGAAAATCCATTGCTTTATGGGGCTCGCCAGCCGGGATGGGCATGTGTCGCAATTGATCGATACAGAAAGGTTCGCGCCAATGCAGATCAGCACTTGCGATGGTGCAACGGTTTGGGCAATGGGGTGGCTCCGCGCGCCCCCGTATTTCGATCGCGAGAGCGATGAGCCATATGACGTGCTGCGACTTTACCGACTGAAGGATGGCAAGATTGTCGAGTCGGCTTTGCCACGCAGCTCATTCCCAGCCCGGTCTCATCCGGCTCGGAGCGGGTCCGGGGACCCCGAACTGACGATGCAATGTCGCGGCACGACCCTCGGCATCTACGAGGGCGCCAGCGACGAGTGGATCGAGTACGACACATCTAACAGCAAGCTGACTCGGTGGAAACTGCTACCACTGTCGCATCATCTCTTCGCGCGGTACGATAGCAGCGGAAATATACTGCCTCTACCCGTTCACGCCACTTTCATCACCGGACTCGCGATGCTCGACTCAGGCGATGTATATGCGAGCTTCGTGTACGAGGCCCGTGACGGCTCAGCCAAAAGCACTGCCGGCCTGTTCCGGCTTCAAAAAACTAGCGAGCAGGCAACATGGCTGCCGATTGACGGAACGCTCGGAACCTACGAGCGAGGAAATTTTGATGAGCTCTGCGGTACGGATGGCAAGAATCTGGTCTACTCGCGGTTTGAGGAGCACCACTGGTTCTTCTCGTGGCCCCCGCATTGAGCAAAGCAAGCCGCTGCCCCTTCGACCAACCAGATCATGTTTCCCCGAACAAGCGTCTCAATGAAACCCGATCGACGAACTGCTTCTCTGTTGGGGAGTGCCGCACCCTATGCACGCGAGTTGCTGCAACGAGTTGAACCAGCGTAAAGTTATGCACGATTCTATTAAGGACTGGGGGAATCATGCAAAGCAAAGGCTTGCACCTTGGAATTCTTTTATCCTGCCTGCTAGCTTCCCTGTTGCTCTCAGCCGCGGAGCCGAGTCCCGGCGTCCTGGGGGTGGACGATCTCAAGCGAGTCGTCCCGGCGAGTTATTTCTTTCGCGGTCAGAGTGCATCGGTGCAACTCCGCAATGCAGCGGGATTCCGCGTAGCGGACGGCAAGCTGGTGCTGGTGGGTCTGGTGGACACGTCGGGTTATTCGAGTGATGTAGCGGAGAAGTATCAGGGCTTCCTGATCACGGAGATAAAAATCAGCATTGAAGGATCGGATCTGCCGCCAGGGCAATATGGTTTTGGGTTCAGCAAGCAAGATAAATTCACTGTTATGGATGTAGGGAACAACGACTTGCTCAGCGTTCCTTCGCACCTTGACCAGAACCTGCAGCGCGCTGTTCCTTTGAAGATCGTCCCCGACCAAGGCTCCTATCGGCTTTATGCTGGAAAAAAATGGGTTAGCCTGAAGGCAGAGTAAAACTCAGTCCGACAAAGGCTGCAGCAATCCGAACACTTGAGCGACGCCCGAGCGCTTCCGTAATTCAGCCAGCAGTGCGTGCGCGGCATTCTCGTAGGTCTTGGTGGGATCCGATGGATCGGCCCAGACGGCGTCGTACACGATCTGTCCGGCTTCCTTCAAATCCATGTGCAGCGCCGCTTCCAGTACGTCCACGCGTTCCTGGAGATGGTCGTAACAGCCTTGGCATATGGCTGCGGGTTCGGGTCCGCTTAGATGGTTTTCCTCGTGGACGCAATGCAAGCTTGGGCCCGAATTGACCGGCAACTGGGAGGCGAAGACCTTCGCCTTGAAGTCGCGCAAGAAACGTTCGCGTTCTTCCTCCAGCGCGATGGGATCGGGACACGACTCGCTGGCAGGGACGGTTGAACGCGCCGGTGTTGCAGTCGGCGAGACACGCTCCCCTGCTTTACACACCGGGCACGCTTTCAGGTCAGCCGCGTAGTAGGTCTTGCAATTTGCGCAAGGCATGCCGTAGCCGGCTACCTTGGGAACGATCGATGGTGGACTTGCTTTTGCCGCTCGCTCGGTAATCTGAGTGTCGCTATTGGATGGGAGAATTGCCGGAGAGACTGCTTTCCTGATTCCGCCTGGTGTTGTGGCTGACGAGTTCATAGTGAAAACCCCATGCGGCTCACGGGCCGCGCTAAAACTTAAGATCTTGCCAATTCTAAAAGCGTCTGCCCCGCCTTTCGACAGCACGGAAGTTCATGTCTGAATGGCCGCCGGGTCCTCTTATGCAGGCCGTAGGCCAAAATAATACGATGTGGAATCAGCGACTTACAAGCAGACCCCGTCTTTTTTCGCGACAATTTGATTCGCCGTTCCCCTCAAACTGAGACTCACCGATGGTAATGTATGGACTCTTTACCGTCCTACGCGCGACTTGCGGGCTCCCGGGTCTGACGAAAACTTTGTCGAGGTTGACGGAACAATCCAGCTTGAGTAAGGTTAAAGAGAGCAGTTGTGTCTGTGGGAGGTTTCGTATGTTTGAAGGTCTTTTTCAACCAATGCACCTTCTAGTCATATTTTTTATTGCCCTGTTAGTGTTCGGCCCCAAGAAACTTCCAGAGCTTGGAAAAGGCATTGGAGAGGGCATTCGAGCGCTAAAAGAGGGCATGAAAGACGCAACCTCGGAGCAGCCAAAGAGCGCAAGCACTGAAGTAAAGAACGCAGGCACTGAAGTGAAGAGCACTGAAATAAAGAGTTAGATCGCTGGCTCGCATTCTCTCATCAGCCCACGCCCATCCGTATTTCTTCCTGACCCAAAATTCTGCGCCTCAATCGCGCCTCAGCAAAAGGTGCACATTTCTGTTCCTGAAAGCGGCGAGAATGCCCGTGCAACGCTCTGATCAGTCGAACCTTCGCAATCCAATGATTGTCTCCGGCCCCCCTGTAATCTTTTGCGGGATGGTGCCGATAAATAAAAAGTGACCGCCTCTTTTTCTGCTCTCAGCCCCGGCGAAGGCAAACCGGCGCCCAAACCCGGTACCCAATTTGTCGCCCGCCAACCGATTCTGACGACGGACGAAAAGGTCTTCGGTTACGAACTCTTGTTTCGCGATGGCATCGAAGACTTTTTCCGCTGCCCGGACCTGGACGCGGCTTCGCGCAGCACCTTGAACACATCCATGCTGCTTGGCCTTGATGTGCTCTGTGACGGGCGGCGAGCTTTTATCAACTGCACCCGCGACATTCTGCTCAAGGAATACATCACTCTGCTGCCTTCCGGCCAGGCCGTCGTTGAAATTCTGGAGTCCGTTCCCGCCGATGACCTGGTGATGGCAGCATGTCAGCGGCTGAAAGCGGCCGGATACATGATTGCGCTCGACGACTTCGCAATGAGCGACCCGCGCGAACCCCTGACCGATCTTGCCGACATCATCAAAGTGGATCTTAGAGCCACCTCAGCCGCGGACGCCGCCGCTATGGTGAAACGTTATGGACCCTGGCGCTGCCGCATGTTAGCCGAAAAGGTGGAGACGCGCGAGGAGTTCGCCACCGCCAAAAAAGCGGGGTTCGTCTATTTCCAGGGATATTTCTTCCGCCGGCCGGAAATACTCACTGCTCATGAAATCCCCGCCAACCGGGTCAACTACCTGCGCATGCTAACGGAGGTCTCAAAGCCCGAGTTGGATGTGCGCGCAATTGAGAATGTGGTGAAAGGCGAGGCCTCGTTGTGCTACCGCTTGCTGCGCTACCTGAACTCCGCTGCCTTCGGATTCGCCAACGAAATCCACTCGGTGCGACACGCCTTGGCGATTTTGGGAGAACGGGAAGTCCGCCGCTGGATTCGCCTGGTAGCCACCCTCGGTGCCGGGCAGGGCAAGAGCAACGACCTGGTACTCTCGGCCCTGGTCCGCGCCCGCTTCTGCGAGTTGCTCTCGCCCAAGATTGCCCATGGCGATTCCGACTTGTTCCTGATGGGACTGCTCTCACTGATGGACACGATTCTTGAGATCCCCATGTCCCAGGTGCTCGACAACGTTCCCATCGATCAGGAAACCAAGTCGGTGCTGCTCGGCGGAGCCAGCCGCTTACGGCCGTTCTATCAACTTATGTTGGCACAAGAATCCGGGGAATGGAAAACTGCAAACGATCTGACCAGCCATCTTCATCTCAAGGAAGGCGAGGTCGCGGGGTGCTACTGGCAAGCGATGCAATGGGCAAGGGAAGTAAGTGGGGGAAGTTAGTCACTTCGAGTTAGTCGTTGGTCGTCGGCAAAAACCGACCACAAGGCTCGGCGAAACGACCGATGACCAACGACCAACGACGGGTTTCTCTATTGCCTAGGCCGATTTTTGCATGTGGCCGAATGCCTTTTCCTGTTCCTCTTTCATTTCCTCGGGAGACATATCGCGGGTGTGAGTTGCCAGCGACCACCTGTGTCCAAAGGGATCCTGCAGTTGGCCGTAGCGGTCACCCCAGAACATGTCCATGACCGGCATCTTCACCGCAGCGCCAGCCGAAACTGCGCGTTCGAACGCGGCGTCTACGTTATCGATGTAAATGTGGAGAACGTCGCCGCCGCAGCTCGTGGAGTCTCCCGTGGACGCGGATGCTCCGCCATACTCTGGAAACTCATCGGCCAACATCACAATGGAATCTCCTATTTTGATCGCCGCATGCATCACCTTGCCACCAGGGGCCGGCATGACATGAAGAACCTCGGCACCAAATGCCTTCTGGTAAAACTCTATGGCGCGATTCGCATCACGAACCGTCAGATGGGGTGTAACAGTGTGGAATCCCTCAGGTACGGCTTTCACTTGGTTGGTCATAACACCTCCTCAGGGAGAAGAGTGTAGACCAACCAATGTTAAAAGTTGTTAAAAAGCTGGCTATAGGTGATCGTGGGACGGAGGTCGCGGGTTCAAGGCTCATCCAGTTCAATCGCCGCCAGCAGCCTGACTCATAAGTCGCTAAGCCGCCTTTACATCCCCGTTGGAGCCGGGCCCGCCAACTAAATCTTGTCGCAGCCGCTCCATTTGTACCGATGCATCCCTGATCTGCTCGGCACATTCGTGGCCCTGCCGCGGCAGGAATCCCCCGTAGTTCTGCAGCAGCAGGCGGGCATTCGCCTCGATGGCCGAGGTCTTGAAGCGGGCTTGGTTGGAAAGAGCAGACGTCAATTTTTCCAGCTGCAAATCGCGCAGGGCCAGGTCTTGTCGGCTCTCGACAGCTTCCTGTTCCAGCACTCGCCCGTGGTAGCGAAGGAGTCCAAACAAACAGGCTGTCAAAACCAGCAGACATGAATTGGCAACAATGGTGTCGGCCAACGCTTTGTGCAGGCTAGCCTTCCTCTCGACATCGAATCTCGCGAAGTTGCTCGTCTCCGCCGCGGAGAGCGCCGACAGAAGCTCGCGAGCTTTGTCCATGTACTCCATACCTTCGTTCGTATTCACCAGCATGAATGCGCGGTGGCGATATCCCTTTTGTCGCCAGGTAATAGAGCGCTCCATCTCGGCTTGCTTTGAGTTCGCCAAAGACTCCAGTTGCGACTCCAGGGATCGTTCGCGATCTGCCCGGTTCGCAAGCCCTGCGCGAAGCTCGGCAAAGTCGGTTCCGATCTTCCCCTTCGCCTCCGTGTAGGGCTGCAAGTACGTGGGGTCGCCAGTTAGCAGATATCCACGCTGCCCTGTCTCCATATCGGTCAAATCTTTGAGAACACCGGCGATGTCTGCTTGGATCACAGAGCTTTCCAGTGTGAGCGCGGCAAATTTCTGCATCTGTTTTAAATGGTTAACTGCGAGATACGCATTCCATCCGATGAGGGCGACTAGCGCGATGGCCCCGACTTGCAGCGCAGCTTTTCGAATCATCTTCATTGTGCCATCCTTCACGTGACGTTCAGAACACCCTCAGTCGTGATTCGACTGGCTTTGCAAATCTCTTTCGCAACCTTGGCCACCGCGTTGCTGCTATGAACCGGCCCTTCCGCCGACATAACCGAACTGGCAGCCAGGGTGAAGAGCACAGCATCCTCTTGCTTGTCGAAGTAAAGCACTACCTGATTCGCGGTCACGTGCGCACCTCCTGCTGATTGTTCTAGGAATCATAGGCCGATTGCCCATGAGAATGAGGGTATCTCTTTTGGTGCTGGTCTCTCCAAAACGGGGAGTTTCGCTAAAAGTCCATTTGCTTCCGCGCGACAAAAATCGCTCAGGTTTAATGGCTTCAGAAGAACCGTGTCACGCCTTCTTGCAGAACCAGCACGCGATCCTCAATCCCGGCCGCCTTGGCTTCCTGCTCCAGCAGTTGCAAGGGCTCGTCCATGGGTTCGTGAGAAAGTTTGAACGTTCCGTAGTGCATAGGAACCATCCAGCGGGCATTCAAGTCAAGAAAGGCGCGAGTGGCGTCGGCGGGATTCGCGTGAACATTGCGGAAGGACGGTGGGTTGTAAGCTCCGATCGGCAACAGCGCCAGCTCCGGCGCCAGACGCCGGCCGATCTCGCGGAAGCCGGAAAAATAGGCGGTGTCGCCGGCGTGGTAGAGAGAGTGCCTGCTGTCGCGCAGCACATAGCCACCGTAGCCACGATGAGAATCCTTGATGATCCGCGCGCCCCAATGGCGCGAAGGCACATGGGTCACCGTCAACTGGAGATGGCGGTAACTGTTCCACCAATCCAATTCCACTACATCGCCGAAGCCCAAATCCGAGACCAGATCCATAACGTGATGGGGCACCACGATAATAGGCGGCTGCGCGCGACGGATCCGTGCCTGCTGAACGATGGCGCGCAACGATGGCCGATGCAGATGGTCGAAGTGGGCATGCGTAACCAGCACCAGGTCGATGGGAGGAAGATCGCGGAGCTGTACTCCCGGCTTACGTAGCCGTTTTAGCACAAACAGCCAGCGGGCAAAATTGGGATCGATGACCACGTTCTGGCCGCCAATCTGCACGAAAAAGCTTGAGTGCCCGATGAAAGTTAGGCCCAACTCCCCATTGCTGATTAACTTAGGTTTATAGGCCTGTCCGGTACGAGGAGTGACCGCTGAGTGGCGTACCAGACTGCCAAACGCACGCGCGCGTTTGCGAAGCACGGGATTCGTAAGCGTTGGCTTTAACATGTGCTGCTGGCCGAACTACTCAGTTCCGATCCAGTGACAACATTGTTAGATGCGCAAAGAGCTGGCAGAAATCGCTTCTTGCCTTCCGCGATTGTGGGCGCGAGACCTGGGTTCATTCTAGAACATTCTCCCCGTGATTGCTTGACCGTAATGCGGACGGTCAGTTCTAATCCTTGGTGAGGACCTGTTCTCCGCCAACGCTGACGCCAAGACGCTGCCAGCAACGTCTCCACAGGAGTGTCCCGTAGAAACGTAGGTTTGCTGCGTCGCGCCGGTCGGAAGCCCGAGTACGCGGAGAACAATGTTCCTTCAAGACGAATTCACAGGAGCGAACATGCGTGTTGCCTTCGTAGGTTTGGGAATCATGGGACGGTCGATGGCGTGCAATCTAGCTAAGGCCGGTCACGAGGTCACGGTGTGGAATCGCACCCCGGGCACGGAAGTAGAAGGCGCGCGAAGCGCAACGTCTCCGGCAGAGGCGGCACGCGGAGCCGAAGTGGTGTGGATGTGCGTCTCCGACACTAAGGCGGTAGAAAACGTATTGTTCGGGCCACAAGGCGCGCACGAGTCGCTGGCAGAGGGCATGATTATTGCGGATTCCAGCACCATCTCGCCTTCCGCCACGCGCCAGTTTGCCGAGCGGGTACGGACTAAGGGAGTCCAATACGTGGACGCACCCATGACCGGATCCAAGGCCGGAGCAGAAAATGGCACTCTGATTTTCATTGTGGGTGGGGAGGACGCGGTTGTCGAGAAACTGAAGCCACTGTTTGCCGCCATGGGCAAAAAAGTCTTCCGCATGGGTGAGACCGGCAAAGGCCAAGCCGCCAAGCTGGTCATGAATCTTCAAATCGCGCTCATCTACGAAGGTTTCGCCGAAGCTCTTACCTTAGCCACCAAACTTGGAGTCGACGTCAATGCGCTGGTGCCATTGATCCAGGCTTCCATGGTGAACTCGGGCGTGGTGGAATATAAGGCTCCGTTTGTCCTGAAACGTGACTTTTCCCCAAATTTCCCCCTGCGCCTGATGCACAAGGACCTCCGACTGGCCTTGGAAGCAGCCAAGGAACTCCGGGTCAGGCTGCCGGGCCTGGAGACCGTAGAAGAAATCTACGACGTAGCCGACGAGGATGGGCACGGCGACCTCGATTACGCCGCCACCCTGACCCTGCTGGAAAAATGGGCTGGCGTAGAAGTAAAAGGAGCCTCCGCCTGAGCCTTAACGGGAAAAGCGGCAGATTGGCGTTTAGGCTTTGAAGGGGCGCGGCTGAAGCCGTGCCCGTTGAAAGCTCCAGACGTCCTATGAAAGCGTCGTTTAAACACTGTGCTTTTGGTAAGCGTGAAAGCCGCTGTCGACATCTTCAGCAATTTGTCCGAAGGAATATCCACTAGTACTTCCGTAATGCCGATCCTGCCTGCTTATTACACAACTATTACACTCCGCGCCGCCAGTCCCTGCTAGCCTAATCTCATAGCATCCACCACGAGTAAAGGGACCCGCAATGGAACTCGAAGCGCTACATCGTGAGCCAGCCGCCGATAACGAAATCAACTGGGTAACCGCAACTTTTATGGCTCTGTTTCATGTCGGGGCCGTTGCCGCACTCTTCTTCTTCACCTGGAAAGCGCTTTTCGTTTCGATGTTTCTCTGGTGGGTTTCAGGAAGCTTGGGCATTGGCATGGGGTACCACCGGCTGCTCACCCATCGCGGCTACAGGACTCCGAAGTGGGTCGAATATTTCCTCACCACCTGCGCCACGCTCGCTCTCGAAGGCGGACCGATTTTCTGGGTAGCCACGCACCGCATTCATCATCAGTTTTCCGATCACGAAGGCGATCCGCACTCCCCCATCGATGGCAAGTGGTGGGCACACATGGGCTGGATTATTACCGGCAAGTCCATGCACCACGACACGACCACCCTGGCCCGTTACGTCCCCGATCTCGCGAAAGACAAATTCCACGTCTGGATCACGAAATATCACTATGTCCCCATGATTGTCTTAGGCTTGATCCTGCTGGCCATCGGCGGCCTGCCGTTCTTGCTGTGGGGAGTTTTCATGCGCACGGTGGTCGGCCTGCACACGACTTGGCTGGTGAACTCGGCGACGCACAGCTGGGGCTCACGCCGCTTTGTGACCAAGGATCTTTCGACCAACAGTTGGTGGGTTGCGATTTTGACCTTCGGCGAGGGCTGGCACAACAATCATCACGCGCATCCCGTTTCCGCCCGCCATGGCTTGCGATGGTATGAAATTGATGTGAACTGGTACGGCATCTGGACCCTCAAGAAATTGGGCTTGGCGCGTCACGTGTATCGCGTGAAACTGGACGAACTAAGCCGCAAGGAAGAAGCAAAAGCCGCAACTCCAACTCCCGAACTGGTTTCGGTTTAGAAACCCTTCTCCCGTGATTCCCAGGAGCGAAAGCGACGAGGAATCTCGATCTCTTGCCGGCCAACGCGAAGCACCCACATCCCTCGCTGCGCGAGGGATGACAACGGTTAAGTAAGGAACTAGCGACGTCTTGTGCGCTGCCCCAGGACCCTCACCCGTCTTTCTCTCACCATTCGCGGTAGAATCGTGCCATGCGCATCACCAGCCGGCGCAAAGCGACCATCACATTTCTGGTACTAGGCGTAGGCCTGGCGGGCGTTGCCGTAGCCGTCGGTTTCGGCTGGATCATCCTCAATTGGCGAGAAGGAATTAAAGTCTTCTTGGGTGTGATTTTCTTTGGCGCGATCACCACCGGGCTGGTCCTGAACACGATTTTCCTCTTGCGTGAGATTCGCCGCAACGAGCAGCACGACAGCTTCATCAACGCCGTCACCCACGAACTGAAGACGCCGATTGCTTCCATTCGCCTGTACCTGCAGACTCTGCAACATCGTGACGTGGACGAAGCCCAGCGCCGCGAATTTTACCGCCGCATGCTCGACGATACCGATCGTCTTCTGGGCACCGTCGAGCAGGTTCTAAAAGCTGGTGTGGCCGGACACAGGAAAAGCAGCCGCGAACGCGTCGCCATCGATTTCGGTGGTCTGGTGCGCGAATGCGTGGAAGTGGCCCGCACCGGCCACCATCTACAGCCGCAGGCTCTGCGCTTCGCCGACAATGGAACGGGAGCGAGCGTCACCGGCGATCCGGAAGAGTTGCGCACTGCGGTGGCCAACCTGCTCGACAATGCAATCAAGTATTCCGGAGAGCACGTAGACGTTTCGATATCCATTGAGACGCCCGATGCAGAGCATGTGAGATTGAGCATCCGGGACCACGGAGTTGGCATTCCGCCGGGAGAGCTGAAAAGCGTTTTCAAGCGTTTCTATCGCGTTCCCAACCGTTCGCTAGCGCACGTCAAAGGGACGGGCTTAGGCCTGTTCATCGTTCGCGCTATTGCCAAGAAGCACGGAGGTCGCGCCTTTGCGCAAAGCCAGGGAGAAGGGCACGGCACGACGGTTGTGGTCGAACTGCCGCGAAACATTTCCCGAAATAACGAGGTCATTGCCAAAGGCGCTCGCGAGGAACCCATTCGGGAGAATCAGGCTTGAGCCGCGTGCTGATTGTCGAAGACGAAGCTCACCTGGCTCAGGGGTTGCGTTTTAATCTCGAGGCGGAAGGGCACAGCGTCGAGGTTGCCGGCGACGGCGAGAGCGCGATCGAGTTACTGCTTGGTCATAAGGAAAACGGACATAAGGAAAACGATCGTCAGGAAAACGGTAAGCGCGGAGGCGGCAGGCGCGAACGGAACCAGCGGGCAGAGTTCGATGCGGTCGTGCTCGATGTGATGCTTCCGGGCAAGGACGGTTTCACCGTCGCTACTGAGCTGCGGGCCGCGAAGAATTTTGTCCCGGTCCTCATGTTGACTGCCCGTGGCCGGCCCGAGGACGTGCTCAAGGGATTCGCCTCCGGCGCCGACGACTACCTTCCCAAACCCTTCGAACTTCCCATCCTGCTGGCACGGCTGCAGGGTTTGCTGCGTCGCCGTGAGTGGATGGGAGTCAGTCAGGCGTCCGCCTCCGACACTTTCTCATTCGACGGGCGAACCATTGACTTTGGCAAGCTGGAGCTGCGAGTCAATCGAAACACCATCCAGCTGACTTTGATGGAGGCCGACCTGTTGCGCCACTTAGTCCGCAACAGCGGCCGCATCGTTTCACGCAAAGCCGTCCTGGAAGAAGTCTGGGGCCTGCACGAAGACACCGATACACGTGCCATCGATAACTTCATCGTCCGGCTCCGCCGCTACATTGAAGACGATCCCGCCAAGCCAAAGCATCTGTTGACTGTGCGCGGCGTGGGATACAGGTTCGTGCCAGAACCGGAGAAGAGTTGAGATGCGCTTGTCGCTTTGGGATGCGCAACTCCGGCCGCAAAAGTCCGATAGGGGTCGGGAACTAACGCAGCCGAAGCATGAGCAATAATATGGTGAGGATTACGACCAGGACTGTTCCTATCGTGTAAATGTGCGACCCGAGCCAACCCTGTTCTCTCGGAGCGCCCAAATGAGAAAGGAAGGCTGGAGTCTGGTTGCTGGCCAGAGGTGCGGGGCTGTCACCTGAAAGTCTCGCGGATTCGCAATCCAGGCAGAGAGTACGACCTTCTGAAACAGGGAATCCGCAGGCCTCGCACGTTCGGATCGCGATCTCCTTTGGCCGGACCGGTTCAGGTGGATCGGGTTTGAGCGCGGGGCTGTCGGGAGATTCGGAGGCGGGGGCACTCGCAATCATTTCAGAAGTATCCTTCTTCTCTATCTCGGCTATTGCGGGCGTCGGTTCCGGTGGCGTCGGTTCCGGCTGTTGCGCCGCTGCCTGCTCGTTCTTCGCGGCAATCTCCGGGAGCGCGCGCTTGGCTGCGTCCGCATGTTCCAGCCCAGTCTGCACCATCTCTGCCAGTCGCTCTAACGCCGTGATATCGCGCTCCTCGAACGCGTGGGCCCGGTCGGCCAATAGTTCAAACACGCCAATCACTTCCTGCTCGCGAATCAGCGGCACCACCATGACCGATTTAATGCCGAGAGCGCGGCAGCTCTCGCGATTGACTCGGGGATCGGTTTCCGCGTCGTCGCAGCGCAGGACCTGCCGCGTGCGAACGCTTTCGCCGGTCAAGCTCGACTTCACTTGGACTTCCGCGCCCATCGCCGGCGCCGACGGGCCTGCGCTGGCACGGCAAATCATTCCGCTCTCCTCGATCAGCGCAATCGCGGCACCCGATGCGCCCGTAATGTACTGCGCCCGCTCCGCCAACAGCTGTAGCGCAGCTTCGAGGTCGCGCTGCGCCATCTCGGTTAGAGACTTGCTGCTGTCATCTGCTGGAAAACGCGGCGTCGACGGGGAAACGGATTCTTCCTTGGCAGCCGAAGCGGGAGCGGGGACTCCGCTGCCAGAAGGAGTTTGATCGAGGATAGAGTAGCGGTCCAAGGGCTTCAGGTTATTATCGCCGGAGTTCGGCCCCATGCAAAGAAACTTTCGCGAAAAAGCAATGCCAATGCCCTCGAGTTTCTGAAATTGGGAAGACCATTTGCTCCTGCTACTTCTTTTTCGGCGGCAAAAACTTCTTCTCGATCGACGCCACAACCACATAATTCGGGTCGACCATCTCATTCAGATGAATCTTTGCGACCTTCGACAGAAGCTCATACGCATCCAGTTCCGACAAACCGTAGTCCTGATGAATCCAGCCCACAAGTTCGGTGAAAGCAATGCGCACGCAATCATCCAGCGGACGATAGATCCCCGCCGTCATAATCGCGTTGTCATTCTCGAAGCGAGGCCAGTTGATCTTTTGCCCTTTGATCACGCTCACCTGAACCCGCGCATGTAAAGGAACTTCGATGGCCGTGCCCGCCACTTCCCCATCCCCCATGGCCGCGTGCCCATCGCCCATATACAGCAAGCCTCCAGGCACGTTCACGGGAAAATAAACCGTGTTGCCGACGCTGGCCTCGGGAGAATCCATGTTGCCGCCAAACTCCGCCGGCACAATCGAGCTGCGAGCCTCGCCTCCAGCAGGCGCAACCCCAATGCACCCAAAAAAAGGATGCAGCGGAATCTTGACCGAGAACTTCGAATCCAGCGCCTGGAACGTCGCCGTGTTCTTCGCGTGGTCGATGGGATAAAACCAGATCTTCTCCGGCAACGGCGGATGCAGCATGGGCGTGTAGTTCGTCTCATTCAGCGCCCCGAATCCCGGCGCAAACGCTCCCACGCCCTGGTCGCCGTCGACTTCAAGATCGAGGATCTTCACCGCCAAAGTGTCACCCGGCTCCGCGCCCTCAATATAAAAAGGCCCAGTCAGCGGATTGTCGCCCTTGCTCATGCTGAGCGTGTCCCCCGGCTTCTTGATGGCATTGCCGAAACAGTCGAGTGTATTGGTGTCGAGAATGTCTCCAGGTTTCAACCTCGCCACCGGAGGTGCCGAGGCGTAAACATACTTCACATCGTTGATGGTCGCGTGATACTTGACGAAATTGCTGGACACGGCTTGTGCCAAAGCATTCCCCGCGCCAAAGAACAACAACGTCAGAATCAGACTGTAGGCCGTCACGAATACCCCCTGAATGATCTAAGGCGCCTGAATTATCTTAATGATTGCGCTGTTGAGCCGCTGCTTGGCGAAAGCTCGATTCATCACCAGATCTCACGATGCAGCCGTTTACATGTCGCGAAAGGCTCTCGAAGACGGTGGCCGCAATTCCACAAGTCCAGACACTTCGCGGAACGAACTGTATAGAAATAGTAGCCCTCCCCGCCCCAACGTGCGCCGCATCGCCACAGATACAGGCATTTCGAGGAGCGAGCTTGGACGCTTGCGAAGTAAGGATGAACGACGCGCGGCTCTCCAGTTACGATTATGTGGTTCTGCGATTGGGTGACGTGCAGGTGGCTCTCGGCGCAAGGAAAGTCTGGTCCCGCAACCATGCGGAACGAATAGGTAAGAAAGTAGGGCGTTACTGGCGCAACGCATTCTAGGCACTCAAAGCGAGACTGGCGAGCACTATTCAGTGCGGCCTCTATGAGCATCGGATGACCGCTCACCCCAACAGCTGATTCAATACTCCCGTCATTTCCGATTCCGACCTTCACCTCTACATCGCCGGTTATGTTCGCTTGCGATGCAAATGGAGGGTAAGTGGGATTGAAAAGGCTGACCAAAACCGCGCCACCCTTTGGAGAGTCTGCTTGCGAGCCATTGCCAGAGGCGACTTGGGCAAGAGAGCGCGTGCTACAAACGCTTACCGCAACTAGGAGCAGAACAGGCGCAAGATGTCTCATGGAATATTCTACGAAAATAGCTCTAGCGAATCCACGCCAGCCACCCCCATCCTACAAGAAGAGTCGCCAGCGTAATCGGCAATCCAACCCGGAAATAATCCCAGAAGCCAATCTCCATCTCCGCCTTGGCGCTTTCCACCACAATGAGATTGGCCACGCTCCCCGTAATCGTAAGGTTTCCCGCCAGAGTCGAAGCCATGGCCAGAGCCAGCCACGCCGTGTGCGGGTTGCCGAAGCCGGGGATCAACGATTTCAGCAGCATCACTGCGGGCACATTGCTGACGATATTGCCGAGCAGCGCAACCACCACCGTGAACGTGCCCAGCCTTTGCAGATTCCAATGCTCCGCTACCCGCAGCAACTCTCCGACGATGCCAGCATTCTCCGCGCCGCCCACGATCAGAAATAGTCCAACAAAAAATACCAGGAGCCCCCAGTCTACTTCCTGGTACAGCTTGCGAGGCTCAAGGGTTCGGGTAATCAGCAACGCGGCCGCACCCAGCGCCGCCATCATCGCGGGTGGCACACCGAAAAAAAATCCGATGACGACCGCACTCACTACAAGGACAGGTTTCGTAAGGTGCGATAGATCCAGTGCCGGCAACGGAATTTTTTCTTCTGTCTCCGGTCGCAGCTGAATGTTGCGCATGTGAATCCAGTGCAAGACCGCCCAGTTGAGAAATAATCCCACAATCGCGACCGGCCCCAGATGAAAAAGAAAATCGTGATAGCGAATGCCGGAAAAAGATCCGATCAACATGTTCTGCGGATTGCCGGTAATCGTGGCCACGCTGCCGGTATTGGAAGCTGTGGCCACAGCCAGAAGATAAGGCAATGGCTGCAGTCGCATGCGCCGCGTGATGCCGAGCACAAAAGGCACCATCACCAGACAAACAATGTCGTTCACCAGAAACGCGGAAAGAAACCCGCAAGTAAAAATTACCGCCGGCAATAGCTGGGTTGGCTTCAACCGCCGCAGCACCACCTCCGCGTTCCACTCGAAAAAACCCACCAATCGCAGATTGCCCACGATCAGCATCATCGAAAACAAAAGCACCAGTGTGGAGAAGTCGATAAAGCGCAGCGCATCCGAAGGCTGCACCACGCGAAAGGCAATCATGGCGACTGCCCCGATAATCGCTGCGCCCGGACGGTCAATCTTCAGCCCGGGAAACTTCCCGATCGCGAAGACCAAATAGCTTGCCAGAAAAATGGCATACGCCGCCGCCACTCGGCCGTCGGGCAGAGCCATGCAAAAGATCAGAAGCATGTCGTCGGCAGAATAACAGGCGACCAGCAAAGGACGGAATCATCGGCCGGAGATCCCGCGATGACCACGTAGCCCCGGACGCCTCGTCCGGGCAGCCATGAAATGGATTAGAGATGGCAAGCTGCGATCAAACTACATTGAACTCATCCGCTTTTCCATGCGAATGACCGCTAGCGATTCCCCGTTCGTCAGCGCAACGTCGAGAGTCTCTAAACCGATGTACCCTCTGGCGCGATAGAGAGGCACCCCGGTCAAGGTCGCACCCATTTCGCAGCGAGTGAAACCCGCCGCGCTCGCCGCTTTTTCACAAGCCTCAAGGATCATGCTGCCAATACCGCGGCGCACCCAGTTGGGATGGACAAAGAAGGCGCGAATCTTCGCCGCGTCCCGCTGAGGATTCAGCAACGAATCCTCTCGGCCCGACCAGCGATCGCCACCAAAGAGTGTCTTGCGTTTACTCCAACCGCCACAGCCGACGATCCCGGAGTCGGGCCGCGCTTCCACAACGTAATAGGTTCCATCCGCAATCAACTGGCTATCCACGCCGTAGACCGTTTGCAGCGCACCTTCGATTTGCGCAGGCGTGTAATCCCCAGCCTGCAGTCCGCGGACCGACGCATCAATTAGTACCCGAAGATCTGGAATATCCGCTGGGACGGCTTGGCGGAGACTGAGATTCATGACGTGGCCGGATTTGCGAAGTGTACCAGCCAGTGTTCCGGGCATTCAATTTGGAAAGAAATCCGCAGCAGATCAGTTACAAAGCTCCCGCATCCCAGAACTGCTTGTCATCCCGAGCAAAGCGAGGGACTGTGTGTCTCCCTGCGACGGTGATACTTGTCGTGCAGGAGAAACCTCAGATCCATCGCCCCGCTTGATTGGATAACAACGACGGCTCCTTGCGGGCGCCGAGTAGACTTGAGTTTTTGCGAAGAACCAAGACTCGGGGCGAAAGGAGCCGCCAATGAAGAT
>Ga0307474_10000292_pt1 | contig 36973 bp, 40 predicted proteins | sample atmos_gasesECM1C_2_FD_203312 | JGI IMG/M metagenome (GOLD analysis project Ga0307474, IMG submission 203312) | Hardwood forest soil microbial communities from Morgan-Monroe State Forest, Indiana, United States - atmos_gasesECM1C_05 | ecosystem: Environmental > Terrestrial > Soil > Temperate... | reverse complement strand
TCGCGGGAGCGCGCTTCGCTAAGAATCGCCCGCCGCATTTCGAGCGGCAACTCCGACGGACCAAACACTCCAGCCATATCCCGTGGAAAATGCTTCACGAAAATCGCCGCAAGATGCGCCGTGGCGTAGGCGATCGGGGTGGAAATTAACCCACGCTGGCGAATTTGTGACAAAGTGGGGAAGCTGGCGTCGTAACGCAACAGCAGCGGCTGCTCGTCTTTGGTCCCGCGCACCAAAACCGCCGCCGCGAACCGCGCATTTTCCAGGACGCCCCGGCGAATTAATCCGGCCACGCCCTTCGGCGATAAAGTCTTGGGGAATCGTTTCCGCACGATGCCTTGTGACCGGTTCAATCGTCCCTGGCGGTACCAGCGGAACAAACGATCGAAATCGTTGCCCCCGATTTTCGCGTCCATGTCCTGCATCGGCACCACGTAAGGCAGCATGCAGACTTCGTCTTGCGCCGCCAGATAAACCGTCACCTGCCCAATCGGCGGCGGAAAACGAAACTTCTCGCGCCCGGTGAAACGCTTGGCCAACGAAAAACGCCCGTGCTGATACACCCGCGGGCTGGAGATCGCTTCGTCGTACATCACTTCCGGCGACCAGGTGGAAACCGGATCCTTGCTTTCAGTGCTTTCAAACAGCCGAATTTGTATCGACTCCACGATGTCGAGCAGCTCCGAGCCGCGCTTGGCCAGAAGATTGGTCAGCCCGGGAGCGGCGCCGGTGCAGATCACCGCCGCGCGGTTTTTCGCTGCGAAGCGTTTCTGGAATCGAAATTGTTCAGGGCGGAAGGGATTGCGGTTCAGGTGCGAATTCAAATCCAGGTAATGCGAGCGTAAGCGCAGCGCCGCGCGCAGGATAATCTCATTGAACACCGCGGGAGACGCATTAACCAGCAGGTTGCAGCCGCGGGCCGCGCGCACAATCGACCACAGATTGCGCGCGTTCGTTTCCACCACTTCAATTTTACTTTTCTTGCCGAGAAATTTACGCGCGCGCTCCGGATCCCGGTCGCCGCACCACACCGTGTGTCCCTGGCGCGCCAGCAATTGAGCCAGCAACGAACCCGCGCCACCGACCCCCAGCACGAAGATGCGCATTGGTTCGCAACCTTATCATAATTGCCGCGCAGCGAGTCCAGAGAGAGCCGGGACTTTCTTCATTCAGTACCGGCCCTCGGGTTGCCGCGGCGCGTTACCCGCGCTTTGTCCGGGCGCGTTTAGTTCAGGCGCATCGAGCTGATGCGATTGTTCCAACTCTTATTGTTGTAGCCCTGCACCTGCCAGGCCTTCAAGTCCGGGATGCTCTGGCGGGTAACTGCCGAGGAGCCGCGGAAGTCAGCATCGTTGTAAATGGTAATGGTCACGCGCCCGTACACCTGAATCGAGCTGATCGCATCGTTAAATCCTTTCGGAACATTCAACGTGGTGCCCCGCGACTGGCAAAAGTAGTTACCGCCGAAATTAGCAGAAGTGAAGAAGCAGGCCCCGTCGTGCGGCCGGCCGCCTGGCTTGCCGCCGCCCGAATTCCACCAAGTGGGTCCGCCTCCGTATGCAATCACCCTGAATTGCGCGCGGCAGCCGCGGTCGACCCAGATGCCGCGATTGTCGTTACCCCAGGTCTGCCCCTGAATACAGGCTGAATTGCTGATCTGGCGCACCATCTCCACCGACTGGCGCGCGTCGCCGATCGAACAAAAGTTGCGTTTGCCATTATTTGATTCGCAGGTGACCAGACTTTGATTAGGACCTTGGGGAGACGTTATGACCGTTTCCGGGTGCGCGGCGGGTCCGCCTGCGCGCGCCGCGGAATTGGAAAATCCAAAGGAAAATGCCAGAAATGCCATCAACCATAGCCTGACTTTCATTGATCCAACTCCTCAGTGCAAATTTACGGGCTCCCTAAGCGGCCCAGGCGTCGACTACGCGGCTCACGATAGACTTTCGCCATTTTTCTGTAAAGCGATTTCAGGGCGGCATTCGTTCCTCGCGATTCAGTGCCCACGGTTCATTGCTCCGTTCATTGCTCGGCTGTCGGCAAAGGCGTAGAATCGGGTCGATTGCTCCGATCCCTGGTGGCTACCGGAGAGAAATCCCAAGCCCCCGGGACGATGCTCACGCGAATCGCTATCGTTAACATCAGTCGCGCGAGGCGCAAGGAACCGGTGGAAACGCCTGTTCCTCCCAATGGCAGCCACGCACGTTTCGCCATGGTTTGGAAAGGAGGAAATCCAGCGGCGCGCGCCCGATCGCGATGCGCAGTTGGTGTCCTCGCCCAAACCTTCCGTGGTTTGGGCCTTTTTATTTTTGCCGGCATCTAACGGTTTAGAACTAAAAACAAAGACGTGCCCTTGATCGACAAATTCGGCCGCCCCATTTACGACCTCCGCGTCTCAGTGACGGATCGCTGTAATTTCCGTTGCGTCTACTGCCGTTCGGCCGATCCCGAAAACAACATGGCGGAGCACGCGCTGCTCGAATGGGATGAATACGAGCGGTTGGTGAAGATCCTGGTGGGCATGGGGATTCGCAAAGTGCGAGTCACCGGCGGCGAGCCGCTGGTGCGGCCCGGCGTGGAAGATTTTATCGGGCGCCTGAAGAAGCTTGGAGTGCAAGACCTCTCCATGACGACCAACGGCCATCTGCTGGCCAATCGGCTCGACGCGCTCATTGCCGCCGGCCTCGATCGCATCAACATCAGCCTCGATTCACTGAACAAAGAAAAATTCGAACGGGTCACCCGCACCAAGACCTTCGATCAGGTGATGGCCGGGATCGAAGCGGCGCAGGAATCGTCGCTGCGTCCGGTGAAAGTGAATGCGGTTCTGGTGCGCGGGCTGAATGACGACGAAGTGGAAGCGTTCGCCGAATTCGCCCGCGAAAAAGACATCGTCATGCGGTTTATCGAGTTCATGCCGCTCGACGCCGACCGCGCCTGGAATCGCGATTTAATGGTTCCGGCCGCCGAGGTCTACAAGCGTATCTCCGCGAAGTGGCCGCTGATTCCGGTGGTGCATGAGCGCAGCGAGACCGCCCGAAAGTACCGGTCCGCCGGCGGACGCGGCGAAATTGGATTGATCGCCCCGGTCACCCAGCCGTTTTGCGGTCACTGCTCGCGGATCCGCCTGACCGCCGATGGAAAATTGCGGACTTGCCTGTTCAGCAAGGACGATCACGACTTGAAGAATTTGCTGCGCAATGGCTCAACCGACCGCGAAATCGGCGACGCCATCCACGCCATCGTGGATCAGAAAGAAAAAGGGCACCGCATCAACGAGCCGGATTTCGTGGCGCCTTCGCGCACCATGGTTTTCATCGGCGGCTAACTAGGGCCCTTAGAAATTCGGAGTGACACGGCATGGCGGACGAAGAATCTAAATATTTCTCGCTGACTGAGGCCGAACGCCTGCGGGCGCGGCTCGAACCGATCTTGATCGAAGCCATGGAATCGCGCCGCAAAATGTCCGAGGTGGACGACAAAATCAGCGCGCTGGCCGAAAAGATTTCGCGTTCCGGAGGCCTTTCGGTTTCCTACGAAAAAGCAGCGAAGCGAAGGCTGGAGCGCAATCAGTTGGAACAAGGAATTCAGTCGGCGCTCGAGCGTATTATCGAAACCGGCTGCGTGGTGAAAGACCTCGACGTCGGCTTGCTCGATTTTCCCGCGCGCATCGATGATCAGGATGTGTATCTGTGCTGGAAACTGGGCGAAGATCGCATCCGTTTCTATCACCGCCAGGACGAGGGATTTTCCGGACGCAAGCCCATCGACCCGCGCGACCGCGGCCACCACGATCCCATCCAGTAGCTTCCTCGTATTTCCCTAACGCGTGGTGGTTTGCAGCGGATGCACGTCGCGTTCGATTGTGGCTAGATGATCGTCTTCCGCGATTTCGAGGTCGTATTTTGTTTGAAGATTCAGCCAGAATTGCGCGCTCGTTTTGAAATAGCGCGCCAATCGCAAGGCCGTATCGGGCGAGATGCCGCGCCGCTCGGCCACGATGTCGGCCACGCGAGTAACCGGCACGCGCAAATCGAGCGCTAGCCGGTTCATGCTCAACCGGTGAGGCTTCATGAAGTCCTCGTGCAGGATTTCTCCGGGATGTATCGGCTTCAATTTTTTGGTCATCGTGCCGTCCTAGTGATAGTCGACGATTTCGACGTTGTAGGCATCGCCTTCCTGCCAGACAAAACAAATTCGCCATTGATCGTTGATCCGAATGCTGTGCTGCCCTCGCCGGTCGTTCCGTAAGGCTTCCAGACGATTGCCCGGAGGCGAAGCAAGGTCGCCGAGTCGAATCGCGGAATCAAGTTGCCTTAATTTTCGAAACGCTACTCGTTCAAAGCCCTTGAAGCGTTTGACGGATTCTCGTTTGTGGAGCCGTTCCGTTTCGGGCGATCGAAAAGACTTGATCACCTGCTTATTCTATACTGCTACATGGTGCCCGCATAGCGTTTAATGTTGTGCAGTAAGCTGGAGAATACCCGTCCATTCACACTTAGCGCCGAGCGGGAAGCTCTTCGCGGCCTGTGATAAGGTTGGATTTGAACAGGAGAAAATGTGAGCGACGCGCAAGAGAATCGTCTCAAGGACTCCGCCAGCCCGTATTTGCGTTCGGCGGCGCACCAACCCATCGACTGGCATGAATGGGGCCCGGAAGCTTTTGCCCGCGCGAAAGAAGAAGACAAGCCGATCCTGCTCGACATTGGCGCGGTCTGGTGCCATTGGTGCCATGTGATCGATCGCGAGAGCTACGAAAATCCGGAAATCGCCGGGATGATCAACAAGTTTTACGTGGCAGTAAAAGTGGACCGCGACGAACGGCCGGACGTGGATGCGCGCTACCAGTCGGCGATCAGCGCGATTTCCGGGCAGGGCGGCTGGCCGCTTACGGCCTTCCTGACGCCCGACGGCAAGCCGTTTTTTGGCGGCACCTATTTTCCACCTGAAGACGCGATGGGACGCCCGGGATTCAAACGCATTTTGCTGGGCGTGGCGGAATCGTTCAAATCGCGGCGCAAAGAAGTGGATACCTCCGCGCAAGCGCTGGAAGACGCGGTAGCCAAGGCGGAAGTTTTCAAAACGGCCCGCGGCGAATTCGATGCGCGAGTGGTTGATTCCGTGATCGAATCCGCGCTGAGCATGTTCGATGAAAAGCACGGCGGTTTTGGCCAAGCTCCTAAATTCCCACATGCCAGCGCGACGGATCTGCTGCTGGAGCGCTACCAATCCACGGGCGCCAAAAGTTTGTTGCATGTGGCCGAACGCACGCTCACCGGTATGGCCGAAGGCGGCGTGTACGATCAAATCGCCGGCGGGTTTCATCGTTATTCGGTCGATGAGCGCTGGTGCGTCCCGCACTTCGAAAAAATGACCTACGACAATTCGGAGCTGCTGAAAAATTACCTGCACGGGTATCAGGTCACAGGAAATCCGCGGTTCCGGGAAACTGCTGACGGGATCATCACCTGGGTCAACGAAGTTCTCTCCGATCAGGATCGCGGCGGGTTCTATGGCAGCCAGGACGCGGATCAGACGCTCGACGACGATGGCGATTACTTTACCTGGACGCTGGCCGAAATTCGCGCGGTGTTGACGCCTGAAGAATCGCGGGTCGTCGAATTGTATTACGACGTGAACGCACGCGGTGAAATGCATCACAACCCGGCCAAAAATGTTCTGTGGGTCACGGCCGGCCTGGAAACGATTGCCGGCGAATTGAAAATCAGCGAAACGGATGCGCGCCTTTTGCTGGCCAGCGCGAAACGCAAGATGCTCGCTGCTCGGCGCCTGCGCACGCCGGTGCCGGCGATCGACACCACCGTCTACGTCGCCTGGAATGCCATGTTCGTCTCCGCCTATCTGGAAGCGGCCCGCGTTTTGGGCCGCGACGATTGCCGGGCCTTCGCGCTCAACACTCTCGACCGGATCCTTACCGAAGCCTGGGAAGAATCGAAAGGGTTTTTGCATCGCGTCGGCGGCCCGCGTCTGGATGGCTCGCTCGACGATCAGATCTTTATGGTCGTCGCGCTGCTCGACGCTTACGAGGCGACGCTCGATCAGCGTTATTTCGAAATCGCCGAACGCGCCATGCGCCTGGCCGTCGAACGCTACGGCGACCCCGAAGGCGGCGGCTTTTTCGATCGCGCCAAAGACGCCGCGCCGATGGGCGGCATGGAAATTCGCCGCAAGCCGCTGCAGGATTCGCCCACGCCTGGCGCCAATTCCGTCGCGGTCATCGCTCTCGACCGTTTGTATGGCCTGACCGGCGAAAAACTCTACCGGGACTGGGCCGAAAAAACGCTCGAAGCCTTCGTGGGCCTCGTCCCGCAATATGGGCTCTTCGCCGCGACGTATGGACTTGCCGCCCTGTTGCACGCTCGTCATTCCCTGCAAGTGGTGGTGCTCGGTGCAGCCGGTGATCCAAAAGCGGCGGCGCTCGAGCAAACCGCAAACGCCGTATATCGTTTCGGCAAAACCGTGTTGCGCGTAACGCCAGAAACGTTGGCCGGAGCTTCGCTGGCGCCGGCCTTGCGCGAAACGCTGCCGCACCTAGACGCGGCGAAACCTCAGGCGTTGGTCTGTGTCGAGACGCGCTGCTTTCCACCCGTTGCGGATCCCGACAAATTAAAGGGCATGCTCGTAGAAATCGCTGCCGACGCCGCCGGCCAGCATAGCTCTTGAAATATCGACTTGTTCGCCAGCCAACCGCTAAGCTTTAAGAACCGCAACAATAATTGCATCCGCAAACCTTGGAGACGTATCGAAGTGGACGGGCGTCTCCGTAGGTTGCCGCTGGTAGAGTGCGGTGCGATAATGAGGCGTCTTCACGGTTACAACGAACGGTTGGTGATGCAACGGGGGCTTTATGGCGATGCGAGACGCATGGGTTGAGAAGCGTGCGACGGCGATGAATGGAGGCGTGCGCAATTTTTCGCAGATGCACTATGCGCGCCAGGGCGTCATCACTGAGGAAATGCAGTACGTGGCCCAGCGTGAAAAGCTGACGCCCGAACTGGTGCGCGATGAAGTGGCGCGCGGCCGCGCCATCATTCCGGCCAATATCAACCATCGCAACCTCGAGCCCATGGGCATCGGTTCCGCCTTTTTCTGCAAGATCAACGCCAACATCGGCAACTCCGCCACCACCTCCGACGTCGACGCCGAACTCGAAAAGCTGCATCGCGCCGTGCACTACGGTTCCGACACGGTAATGGACCTTTCCACCGGCGGCGACATTCCGATGATTCGCAAAGCGATCATCAACGCCTCGCCCGTTCCCATCGGCACCGTACCGATCTACGAAGCACTCTCGCGCGTTCGCCGGCCCGAAGACCTGACCATTCAGATTTTGCTGGAAGTGATCGAAGAGCAAGCCGAGCAGGGCGTGGATTACATGACCATCCACGCCGGGGTGCTGCGCGAATTTGTGCCGCTCACCCGCAACCGCATCACCGGAATCGTCAGTCGCGGTGGCGCGCTGCTGGCGCAATGGATGAGTTTCCACAAGAAGCAGAATTTCCTGTACGAGAATTACGACACAATCTGCAAAATTTTCCAGAAGCACGACGTGAGTTTTTCACTGGGCGATGGTTTGCGTCCCGGCTGTCTGCATGATGCCAGCGACGAAGCGCAATTCGCCGAACTGAAAGTTCTGGGCGAACTGACCAAAAAGGCCTGGGAATACGACGTGCAGGTGATGATCGAAGGGCCCGGGCACATCCCCATGGACCAAATCGAGCTCCAGGTTCAAAAAGAAAACGAAATGTGCCACGAGGCCCCGTTCTATACCCTGGGCCCTCTGGTCACCGATATCGCGCCCGGCTACGATCACATCACCAGTGCGATTGGCGCGGCGATGATCGGCTGGCATGGCGCGTCGATGCTTTGCTATGTCACTCCCAAAGAGCATCTCGGCTTGCCGAATGCAGACGACGTTCGCCAGGGCGTGATCGCCTATAAGATCGCGGCCCACGCAGCGGATATCGCGCGGCACCGTCCCGGCGCTCGGGATCGCGATGACGCGCTGAGCTACGCGCGTTTCCTGTTCGACTGGAACAAACAGTTCGAGCTTTCACTCGATCCCGGAACCGCGCGCAAGATGCACGACGAAACTCTGCCTGACGAATCCTACAAGGAAGCGAAATTCTGCTCGATGTGCGGGCCGAAATTCTGTTCCATGAACACGACCCAGATCGCCGACGGCTACAACGGCCTGGACCAAAAGGAACGTGAGGCGAAATTCGTGCAGTTGCTGGCGAAAGTCCAGGCCGCTCAGTAGCGGACTCGGGCGCTTTCATGGAACAATACGCTCCGTTTTTCGTATTACCTCTAGGGGCTCTTCCGCGGTAAAGGAAGGGCTGAACCAAAGCGAGCTACGCCATGCTTCTGATGTTGGCCGCCGTATTCGTTTACTTCTTGCCGTCGTTCATTGCGCGGCATCGCCAAGTTTCGCCGCGATTTTCCTGTTCAACTTTTTCCTGGGCTGGACGTTCATCGGCTGGATCATCGCGCTGTTCTGGGCCTGCCTGGCGGAGCCGCGCGTTCCGGTCATCGTCGCGTCCATGCCGAGCTACGCCTATGCTGGACACTCCAATTCACGAAGCGCCAAATTTTGCAGCGGGTGTGGCCGGCTGGCGCAACCGGATGGGCGCTTCTGTGCCGGCTGCGGACGTTCTATCTAGATCACTATTTCGGCCACGATCGGAGCTCATGCCCGAAGCAAAACCCCAACAAAATCTGCGCGAAGAATTCAATCGCTGGGCTGCCGACGGCCGCGGTGAGTCGATGGAGCACGATCACTGGCCCATCGCCAGGCCCGCGCTGGAGCTGATGCAAATCGCCGAGACCAGCAATATTATGGACGTCGGCTGCGGCGCCGGATGGCTATCGCGCATTCTGGCCCAGCGGGTTCCGCGCGGCCGCGTGGTCGGCATGGATATTTCCGACGAGATGATCGCTCACGCCCGGAAAGCGAGTGTCGGCCAAAAGAATCTGAGTTTCGTTGCCGGGACGGTGGATAACATTCCATGGGAACCGAATTTCTTCGACCGCATCATTACCGTGGAATCTTCCTATTACTGGCCGTACCCGGCGCAAGGCGTTCGTGAACTGTATCGCGTGGCTGCGAACGACGGCTCGGCCTGGACCCTCATCAATTATTACCGCGACAATCCCTACTGCCATCAGTGGGGAAAGCTCCTGGCGGTTCCTACGCAGCTGCTCTCGGCCGATGAGTGGAAAAACTTGTTTCGCGATGCCGGATTCGAGAATGTCGCTCATCAACTGATTCCCGACCCGACGCCGAATCCCGAAACTTACACGGGTCGCTGGTTCCGTGACGCGAAAGAACTGGCGGCATTCCGGGCCATCGGAGCATTGCTGGTTTACGGAACCAAATAGCGTCGTTGTTCGGTTAACGACTCGCCGTCAGTAACAATACGGAGGAAAATGGCTTTCGTGCGTTCGATTGGCAAGAATGATGTGGCACCCGGGACGATTCATGAAGTCCTGATCGGGGAGAAAAGCCTGGCCCTCGCCAACGTAGAAGGCAAATTCTTTGCAATCAACAACGTGTGTCTGCACCGGGGAGGCCCGCTATGTGAAGGCGAGCTGGATCGCCAAGTGGTGACCTGCCCATGGCATGGGTGGCAGTTTGACGTCACGAATGGCCAACTGGTCTCCAATTCCGCTGTAACCACAGAGTGCTATCCGGTGGAAATCCGCGGGGATGATGTGTTCATAGATGTAGGTTAATAAAGGCTTTACACCAATAATCAGCCTTTTTTGTGGTTCCAACGAAAAATCGCGCAATTTTTTGTCACTTCAATGTATAGTTCGCCCGGCAGATTCCTGGCGAATGACGCAACCACCTACCAAACCAAGACGTTGGCTCCTGGCTGTGGACCCAAGGGTGTACCACTGGGATACCCTTTTCGTGAAAGGCAAGGAGATGTGGCGCCATGCCGGCCACCGTCCTGACTCGCTCCGGCAACTGAAGCAGGTTCAGAAGGGCGATCGCGCCCTGGCCTATCACGGCAAACCCGAACACGCCATTTATGCCCTGGCCGAAGTCAGCCGCGACCCGTACCCCGATCCGCACGAGAGCGATTCGAAGAAGATGGTCATGGATCTGCGTGCCATCGAACGGCTCCCGCGCCAGGTCACCTTGACCGAGTTGCGCGAGAACAAGCTGCTGCGCAAAATTAAGTTCCTGAAAAATACCCGCATGACCATTTGCCCGCTGACCGAAGAAGAATATTCGGAGATCCTGCGCATGGCCGGCATCGTCGCCTCTCCCGGCATCCCGCTTCCGTAGATTTCGAGAATTGAAACGCGGCGCCAACACTCTTCATTTCCTGAACGATATTTGACTTAAGTTTGAACCTGGGTTTAAGCTTGGGTCATGAGCGTCGTCCAAAACATCATACCGATCACCGATCTGCAGCAAAAAACCAAGAAGTATATCAATCGAGTTCGTGCTACCGGCCGACCGCTGGTGATAACCCAGCGAGGCCGGGCCGCTGCCATCCTTTTGTCGGCTGAAGACTTTGAAAGTTTTCTGATTCCAATCGACGAGAAGTCTTATCCCGACTGGCGGGCAAAGCTTTCCCGGGGACTCAAACAACTCGACGCAGGCGAAGGAGTCGAATTGGAAAGCTTTTTGAAGAAACAGAAGAAACGCAAGAGTCGTGCCTAGGGCGCGCAAATTATTTCTCTCGCCGGAAGCCTGCAGCGATTTGCAGGCAATTACTGAGCCCCTTCGAACCGTGGTCGTTCGGCGGCTTCGCTTATTGCGGCAATTTCCGGAATCCGGCGTGCGTATTGGCGGTGAGTTTAAAGGCTTGCGAGCGGCAACCGTCGAAATGTTCCGCATCTTCTATCGCGTGACTTTGAGGGGCGTGGAAGTCGTTTACATCCGCCATTGCAAAAGGAAACTCTTCGCCCGGAGTGATTAGCAACATCCGAGTTGATTTGGTGGTTAGATCTTAGGTGCCCTGATGCCCGAACTTCCTGAAGTAGAGACAGTCGCGCGCGGCTTGCGCCAGGCCTTGCCTGGCCGCCGCATTCTTTCGGTGCGCCTGGAGAAAACCGATTTCATCGACGATCCCTCCGCGCTCGAACTCGGTCTGCCCGGCACCACAGTCCTGCAGATTCGCCGTCTCGGCAAAAATCTGCTGGTCGACCTGGCCAGCCGCGATGACCAAGCGAAAAAGCTCTCGCTGCTCATTCATCTGGGCATGACCGGCCAGATCGCCATCATTTCTCCCGACGCCCCGGTGCCGAAACATACTCATGTTTTCCTTGCGCTCGATGACGGCCGCGAATTGCGCTACACCGACGTGCGCCGCTTCGGCCGTATGGCGGTCTTATCGGATCTCGAACAGGAAACCGAGCTGGGTGGCCTGGGCCTCGAGCCGCTCGAAATCTCCGAAAAAGAATTTCGTTCGCGCATTCAATCGCGCGATTCTCACATCAAGGCTTTGCTGCTGAATCAAAGTGTGGTGCGCGGGATGGGCAACATCTATACCGACGAAGCGCTGTGGCGTTCGAAAATCCATCCAAAGAAATCAGGCAGCAAGCTCACCGATGTGGAAGTGCGCAAACTTTATCGCGCGATGCAGGAAATACTGAAGGAAGCCATCCGTCTGAAGGGTTCTTCAATTCAGGACTATCAGGGCATCGACGGCCGTAAAGGAAAATTCCAGCAGCGCCATCGGGTATATGGCCGCGACGGAGAAAAATGCTTCCGCTGCAAAACCGTGATCCGTCACGCGACCGTGGCGGGCCGCAGCACGCATTTTTGCGCGAAGTGCCAGCCCGCGCCGCGAGCGCGCAAAGTTGCAAAAAAGCCTCGCCGGAAACGGCGCTAAGCTGCGGCCCTCGTCGGCGCGCTGGGCTTGCCGGTGAAAAAATAAATCAAAACTGCGCCGAGAAATGTAAATGCCGCGGCGTAGATGAAGCCGGAGTTGGCGCTGACCTTGGTCCACAGCAGACCGACCACCACGCTCGAAATCAGGTCGCCGACGCCATTCACCGCCGCCAGCACGCCAAATCCTGATCCGCGCGAGGCCTTCGGCAGAATCTCCGCCGCCAGGGATTTTTCCACGGCCTGCTGCACGGCGTCGTGAATCCCGGCAATGCCAAATAGAAGCGCCAGCATCGGAATGGTAGGTGGCTCGAAAATAAAACCGGCGAAGGCCAACACCGCCAACAGGTAACCCACTGCCAGCACGCCGCGCTTGCCCACGCGATCGGCCAGCGCGCCAGCGGGATATGACGCCGCGGCGTTCACCACATTGAAAAAAGTATAAAGCGCCACCGCAATGGCCGATGCGCGCGCGAATCCAAAACGCGGCGTCAGAATTTGCGAGGCGCGCAGAATCAGCAGAGTCGGGGCGAAATCTCCAATCCCGTGCGCGAAAACGCCGGTGAGGTAGCGCCAGTATGTTTTGGGAAGCTGGCTGAAGCTCGAAACAAAACTGGGCGCCCGGCGCGTATCGTCCGAATGGCCGGGAGGAACCAGAATCGCGAAGGCCACCGCCGCCATCAGGCAGGGAAGCAGCGTCCAGCGAAAAATGGCGCGCAGGCTGAGCACGCTGAGCAGCAGCGTGGCGCACAACGGCCCCAACACCGCGCCGATCGTATCGAGCGCCCGCTCGAATCCAAACGCGCGGCCCTGCTGTTCCGGCGCCACCGCGTCCGCCAGCAGCGCGCTGCGCGAAGGGCTGCTGGCGCGGCCGATCCATCCCAGCGCGCGCGTAACCAGGATGGCCGGCCAGGAATTCGCCAGCGCATAGGCGAAAGTCGAAAATCCAATAATGACGTATCCGGCGACCGCGGAAGGTTTGCGTAGTGGGGGCCGGTCCGCGATCCATCCTCCGGCCAGTTTCGCGAAGCTGGCGATGCCGTCGGACACGCCCTCGATAATGCCGAGCGCCACCGGCGGCGCGCCAATGCTGGCCAGAAAAGCCGGCAAGATAGCCGTTGCCGTTTCGTGTCCCCAATCCGAAAACAGGCTGCCCAGCCCGAGCCCCAGCACGCCGCGGGTGAGCCAGCGATTGGAAGTCTTGGGTGATGAAGATGAGTCTGCGCTTCGGCTTTCACTCATGAGCACGAACTCATAGAGCCGATGCCTTGTTGACGAGCGGCGTAACCGCGGCGACGATCCGCTCCGCCCACTGGTTCCGACCTTCTGCCTGGAGCCACAGAACCTGCGTGCGCAACTGGTTGAAAGGCTCCGACGAAAGCAATTCCACCAGCAATTCGTGAATGCGCTGCTGAAACGCGCGGTCTTCGGAGCGAAATCCGTCCGCAGGGATCTCTGCGGCCACCGGCGGCACGCCGACCAGCAGGTCGTAGGTATTCATCCACCATGCGAGCCACGGCTCCAGTTGCGGCTGCCGTCCAAACTTATTGACCAGGTAGCAATAATTGTCGAGCACGGACCGGTCGGCGATGACCTGTGGCGCCCGGCGCCCGGCGTCGAGTTCCGCCGCAATTTGCGCGTGTAAAATCCACAGCTGTCCTTCGATGGTCGTCGCCGCGTTCACCGGGAATGGCGAATGCCGTGCCACCTCGGTGACCAGCTCAACGTTATGATGGGATTTCTTCAGCAGCGAGCAGAGCTCGTAGGCCAGGGTGGTCTTGCCAACTCCGTGCGTCCCGATGAGCGCGAGTTTCAAAATTCGTCCCGAAGTGAAAGCACTCCGTTTCTAACACAGTTCGCCGGTTCTGAGAATCGAACGCCGCTAACCTAAAGTTGTTTTCGGCAAAAGTCGCGAATAGAATCGAAGCCGTTATGCGTTCAGCCATACGCAGGCCAAAATCATGAGAGCCGTCGTTCAACGGGCGGCCCGCGGGCGCGTGGTCGTTGACGGCGCAACCATCGGCGAAATCGGGGCCGGGCTGGTTGTTCTGGTAGCCGTTGGAAAAGAGGACACCGCAGCCACCGCCGCGGACCTGGCCGAAAAAATCGTGAACCTGCGAATTTTCAACGACGACCAGGGAAAAATGAATCGGTCGCTGGCGGATACCGGCGGCGAAATCCTGGCTGTTTCGCAATTCACCCTGTACGGCGACGCCCGCGGACAACGCCGCCCCAGTTTCATTCACGCAGCGCCCGCCGAGCTGGGCAAAGAGCTGTACGGCGAATTCGTGAAAGCCTTGCGAGCCCTGGGCGTGCACGTCGCCACCGGAATGTTTCAGACCCACATGTCGGTGGAAATCGTGAACGATGGGCCGGTGACCATCCTGCTCGATTCCGAAAAGCTTTTTTAGCGTTCATACCCAATTCCGGGCGAGGGCTCATGACCGAAATAAACCGCATCGTCGATCAAATGGACCGCGCCCTAAACGGCGAAGCCTGGCACGGCCCGCACCTGGAAGAATTACTCAAGGATGTTTCGGCCGAGCAGGCCTCGGCCCACCCGGTGAAAGGCGCGCATTCGATCTGGGAACTGGTCAACCACATTGCCGCCTGGAATTTGATCCTGGCGAAGTGGGCCCAAGGCACGGCGGAACAGATGACGCCCGAAAAGGATTGGCCACCGGTCAGCGACGCCAGTGCGGCGAGTTGGAAGAAAGCCCTGGAAAATATGCGAGAAGCCCGCGCCCAGTTGCGTGGCGCCACGTTGAGCTTGAAAGACGCACAGCTCGAGGACATGGCTCCCGGCAAGTACTCACTCTACGTCACGTTGCATGGAGGCGTGCAGCACGACCTGTACCACGCCGGACAAATCGCAGTACTGAAAAAGGCGCTGGCTTAAAGACGGTTTGCGATGAAAGCTAAAGAATCCCAAATTGAAAAGTCGCCGGCCAGTCTGTCAACGGCGGGTGCACCACGGAAAAACTTCTCCGGGGTGATTCGCGCTCCGCGCGAAGAGGATTACGCGCGCCTTGCCAACCTGGCCGGTCAGCTTTCCTATCCTTCCACGCCGCACGAGATTTCGCGGCGACTTGCGGGGATGGCGAATTCGAATGAACACGCCGCGTTCGTAGCCGAAATGCCTAACGGTGAAATCGCCGGCTGGATCGCGGTGTTTGTCCTCCGCGGCCTGGAAGTGGATCCGCGCGGCGAAATCAGCGGCTTCATTGTCGACGAACGCTTTCGCTCGCAGGGCGTCGGCCAACACCTGCTGGCTCGAGCCGAACAGTGGGTACGCGAATGTGGTTGCGATGTGGTCGCTCTGCGCTCGAACGTGATCCGCGACCGCGCCCACGCTTTTTATTTGCGTGAAGGGTACCAGCACACTAAAACGCAGAAATCCTTTCGCAAGAAGCTCGCGAACAAGTCTTGATTGATCCGCGCAATTAACTCGACAACGCAAGAAGATACCGTGCGCGAAAGTGGCTGGCTGCATCTCTGGCGAAAACGGCGAAAAACCTAGCGGTGGAGGCGCAATGAGCTTGTATATGGTCATCGAAAATTTCAAGAACGGAGATGCGGTGCCGGTGTACCGCCGATTTCGAGATCGCGGGCGGCTGGCGCCGGAGGGACTTTCGTACATCTCGAGCTGGGTGAACGACCAACTCGATCGTTGTTACCAGCTGATGGAAACGGAAGATCGCGCGCTGCTGGATCGTTGGATCGCGAATTGGAGCGACTTGGTGGACTTCGAAGTGCATCCGGTCATCACTTCGAAGGAAGCCGCCGAAAGAATAAGCCCCCGACTATAAACCGTCTCTGAGCCGAATCTAGAACCCGCCACCCCCGCCGCCGCCGAATCCGCCGCCGGAAAATCCGCCTCCGCCAAATCCCGAACCGCCGGAGCCGCCCGCGCTGCGCGGCGCTGAGGACATCACCGAGCCTACCTGCGATGACATGAAATTGAGGTTGTTGACCAAAAAGATCGGCTGAAAGCCGACGCCGCCGTAGGGCCCCGAATACCATTGCGGAGGTTGCATCGAGATTCCGGCAAAGGCCTGCACCCATTTCTTCTCCACGCGCAGGGCCATGGCATACGGCAGAAACTTTTCGAAGAGCTCCGGCCGAGTTTCCAGCCGCGCGATCTGATCTTTCTCCACCCGGCTTAAAAACTCTTCGAAGCCCAGGACTTTTTCCAGCGCCCGAACTCCAGACGTAGTGCGGCAGGACATCAGCCAGCCGAACACGGCGATCACCGCCGCGGTAAGAATTCCCGCCACAATCCAGGTGAGCCGCGAAAACCCGATCACCGCAGCCAAGGTCGAAGCGCCCACCACGGTACCGATCCCCACAGCTACAGCGGCGCCCAGATACGCCGTTTTGGTCACATCTGGCCGGTGCAAATAATATCCATCGGCGATCAACGCGCTGAAGATGCGTTCGCGGATCGTGGGCAGGTGCGTGTAGAAATGATTCTGCAAATCGCTCGATTTCACATCGGTGCTCGCGCCGTTATCGAACAGCGCCGAAAGCATTTCTTGCTCATGGGGACGCGCGGCGGCCCACTCGGCCGGCGGTTTCTTCAGATGAAAAATATAATTCTTGGAGTGAGTCAGTCCCAGTAAATGCTCTTCGTCGATTTGCTCGATGGTCAGGTAACCCTTCACCGCCAGATCGACCAGCGTCGCCGTAATGTCCCGGATGTCCGCGGAATTATCCACCAACGTTCCGCATTCCCCGGGCGTGAGCTGATCCGGCGGATCGTATTGCACGGAAATCGCCTGCCGTTGTGGCTCGCGCCCATGCGTCCACCACCACCAAAACAACCCCAGGAAAACAAAAATCGGAAGCAACAGCGGAATATTGCTGCGCAAAAATCGAAAGACCTTGGTCAGCCCCGAGGGCGAATGCACGAACCCCTTGTCGAATCCGACCACCGCCGTTAAGCCTTCGTGAAACAAAAGTGGCCGGGTACTTTCGATATCGATCGCGTCGCCGGTGATGGTCGTCTTGGCGTCGTGCGCGTTCGAACCAAACGCTCCGGTGTAGGAAATGGCGCGAACGCCGCTGGTTCCATCCGGCAAGGTGATGTGCGCGGTTACCAGATCGATGGGCGCTTCCCATTCGTCGCCGGTCACGTTCCAATACAGCTCGTCGTGATCCTCCAAAAAGCGCAGCCCGTCGAGCACCTGGTAGTGGAAAATGACCGTGCGCGTGGCATTCACCGCATCCGGCACATAGATTTTGTATTTGGTGTAGCGGCCCGTGCTGCTGGTTTCGTATTTGAGCTTGCGGCCCGCGTCGTCGGTGACGCTGATCGGATCCAGGAACAGGGTGTAGCTGAAACCCTGTGGCGTGGTGTATTTGACGGGGATCGTGCGGTAAATGCCGTGCCACTCGCCGCTGAACTGCACCTCGATCACTTCGGTCACGTCGATGATGCCGTTCGCGCGTACTTCAATCTGCTCGTCGAAATGCGTGATCCTTAATTGGCGCGCGGCCGCCGGAAACACTGCGGCGGAAAATGCCAGCAGGCCAAGGACGAAATTCCGGATCAGCGCCCGCATGCCGCCCGCGGCTATGCCGCGCCGCCGAAACTAACCTTGGGAGCTTCGCGTTCCGCCGGAGCCGACACTTCGAAAAACTGCCGCGGCGTAATGTTGAACATGCCGGCGATGATGCTGGAAGGGAACTGCACGATTTTGGTATTCAGATCGCGAACCACTGCGTTGTAATAGCGCCGCGCGTTCTGGATGCTGTCTTCTACTTGATTCAAAGTATTTTGCAATTGGGTAAAACTTTCCACCGCGCGCAACTGCGGGTAGGCCTCAGCCAGTGCGAAAACCTGGCGCAACGCGGAGGTCAAAACATTTTCCGCATCCGCTTTCGCGGCCGGCCCCTGGGTATTCATGGCCTGATTGCGCGCCGCGACCACTCCTTCCAGGGTGCCCTTCTCGTGCCCGGCGTAGCCCTTCACCGTTTCCACCAGGTTCGGAATCAAATCGTAGCGGCGCTTCAACTGCACATCGATGTCCGACCAGGCGTTGTCGCACTGCACCCGCAGGCGCACCAGGCTGTTGTACATGCCGATCACGAAGATGACCAGCAGGACGACGATGACAAGGACGGCAAGAATCATTCGAACCTCCGACGGCCGGGAACGGACCGGAGTGCAACTGCCTTCAATTTACTGCGGCCAAGCATACGGTGGCGCACCAACGCTGTAAAGAGCACTAGCCTCGCCCGGAACTCGAGCCGCATTACTTGGGAGCAACGAGGCTGGGATCCAGACGATTTGCTTCCTGGAATTCACTTTTCGCGCCTTCCGCGTCGCTGGTCCGCGAAAGCGCCATGCCGCGATTGTAGTGGGCCCGTGCGAAATTGGGACTTAGCCGAATCGCTTCCTTATAACTATCCGCCGCCGGCCCGTATTTACCTTTATTGAAGAGCACGTTCCCCAGATTGAATCGGGCATCGGCGCTGTCCGGCTTTTCCTCGATGGCCTTGGTGAACGCCGCCTGCGCGCCGTCTAGATCGCCCGCATCCATCTTTGCCGCGCCCAGCCCGACCAGCGCGTCGGTAAAATCGGGCTGCACGTCGAGCGCCTTCTGAAAATACTCGGCGGCTTTGGCCGGATTCTTCGAAACAAGATACGAATTCGCCAGATTGTACAGCGCATGCGCGTCGTTCGGTTTCAGCGCCAGGCCCTTTTCATATTGCGCGATGGCCTCCGGCAATTTGCCCTGGTCGTGATAGGCCAGCGCCAGATTGAAGTCCACATCCGGGCGATCCGGCTTCAGCGCCAGGCTCTTCTCAAAACTGGCCACCGCATCATCGAGCTTGCCTTGCTTATATTGCAGATGGCCCAGTTCAAACCAACTGTGCGCATCATTCGGATCGATCGTCACAATTTCCTGATACTGCGCGATAGCATCGTCCACGCGCCCGGCATGTTGCAACGCAATGGCATAGTTTCCCCGTGCATCGGCTGCTTTCGGCTCCAGCCCAATCGCCCGTTCGTAGACTGGAATGGCCTGGTCCCACTGCTGGGTATTCACCAGCGCCGCGCCCAGATTGTTCATCGCGTCCACATACTTGGGAGAAAGCTCGATCGCCCGCCGGTAGGCCGCGATGGCATCCGGCTCGTTGCCAGACGCCGCCAGTGCCGCGCCCATTCCGTTATAGGCCTGCGGAAACTTGGGATTCAGCGCAATCGCTTTCTGGTAGGCAGCGATCGATTCGGTATATTTTTTCTCGTGATACAGCGCCAGGCCCAGGTTGCTTTGTGAAACCGAATCGGTGGGTTTGATCGCCAGCGCCTTATTGAAATCGGTAACCGCTTCGTCGTCCTGGCCTTTCGCGTCCAACGCCGTGCCCAGGTTCCCCAGTGCCTCTTCGAAAGCCGGATTAATCGTCAGGGCCTGGCGAAACAGCGCAATGGCCTCGTCGACTTTGCCTTTCTGATACAGCGCCAGCCCGCGATTGTTCAGCGCCACCGCGTCGTTCAGGCTTTGGACCGAAACTCTTTCCTGCCCCCGCGTATTTTCCGCGAGTGCGCACGTCAGGAAAAGTAAAGTTACCAGCAGCGCGCCCGTATTTTTGCGGTAGCGGAGTGGCCCTGGAATTGTTCCGCGCATAAAAAACTCCTCTCAGCTCGATGAGCCGCAGAGTATCACAACGTTCGAATCCCTACGGCGGCGGAAATCCTCCATTTCGGCCGAGTTTCCCGCTTAGTTATCAGTGTCACCTGTAGCTAAACGATATATTGTGGAGTAGTCTGCAACGGGAAACCCTCCACTCAGCATGTTATTCAAGACATTCAGCGCAGCCGTTTTCGGCATCGATGCCTATCTGGTTGAAGTCGAGGTCGATGTGGCGCCGGCTTTCGAAGGCCACTTTACGGTCGTTGGGTTTCCGGACATCGCGGTGAAAGAGAGCCGCGAGCGCATCCGTGCGGCGCTGCGCAATTGCGGATTCGATTTTCCCGCCACTCACGCGGTGACCATAAATCTGGCGCCCGCCGATATTCGCAAGGAAGGCTCAGCGCTGGACCTGCCCATGGCGCTGGGCCTGGCCGGATGCCAGGGAACTTTCTTCGGCAAAATTCTGGATACCCACGTTTTTCTGGGCGAGCTTTCGCTCGATGGCGGAGTGCGTTCGGTGCGCGGAGCCCTTTCCGCGGCGCTGGCCGCGCGTGAACGCGGAATCAAAAATTTGGTGGTTCCGGAAGCGAACGCCCGTGAAGCCGCGGTGGTCGAAGGCATTCGCGTGTTCGGAGTGAAATCTCTGCCGCAAGCCGTCGATCTGGTGAACGCGCCCGAATCATTTAGACCGGTCGAGGTCGACGTCACCCAGATGTTGTGCGAAGCCAATCAATATTCCGTCGATATGCGCGATGTGCGCGGTCAAATGTCCGCAAAGCGCGCGTTGGAAGTGGCCTGTGCCGGTGGCCACAACATTCTGCTCATCGGACCGCCCGGCGCAGGCAAAACCATGTTGGCCAAACGCATCCCGACCATTTTGCCGCCCATGTCCCTGGATGAAGCGATCGAAACCACTCGCATTCACAGCGTCGCCGGTGTGTTAGAGGACGCGCGCGGATTGGTCGGCACGCGCCCCTATCGTTCGCCGCACCACACCATCAGCGACGCCGGCCTGATCGGCGGCGGCGCGATTCCGCGTCCCGGCGAAGTGTCGCTGGGCCACAACGGCGTCTTGTTTCTTGACGAGTTGCCCGAATTTCAGCGCAACGTGCTCGAAGTGATGCGCCAGCCGCTCGAAGATGGCTCCGTCACCATTGCCCGGGCCGCGCTCTCCGTCAATTTTCCTTCGCGCTTCATGCTGGCCGCTGCCATGAACCCTTGCCCCTGTGGTTTCTTCGGCGATTCCACCCGCGAATGTCACTGCTCCCCGATCCAGATTCAGCGCTACGTTTCAAAAATTTCCGGCCCGCTGCTCGACCGCATCGACATCCACATCGAAGTCCCGGCGGTGAAATACAAAGAGCTGCGTGGCGATACAGAAGTGGAAAGCTCAGCTTCCGTGCGTGAAAGAGTTTTGCGCGCCCGCGAAATTCAAATCAAGCGCTACGCCGGTGAACAGAAAATTTATTCGAATTCGCAGATGCCCCCGAAGCTGATCCGAAAAAATTGCGCCATCTCCGCCGATGGCGAAAAACTGCTCGAAACCGCCATCCAGCGCCTGGGCCTATCCGCCCGGGCCCACGACCGCATCCTCAAAGTCGCCCGCACCATCGCCGACCTCGAAGCCGCCGACTCCATTGCCCCAAAACATTTGAGCGAAGCGATTCAGTACCGCACGCTGGATCGTACTTACTGGGCCTGAGGATTTTAATTTGGGGCGCGTTTCTTACGCTGTGTCGCCGAAGCTTGGAAACGTCGGAGTGTGCGCTACCGCTTTTGTTTGCTTTTCGTCGATGCTCGCGCCCTCATGCTGCAGCAGCCAGCGCTTGCGATTCATGCCGCCGCCATATCCGGTCAGCGAACCATCCGAACCGATGACGCGATGGCAGGGCACCACCACGCCGATCGGATTTGAGCCATTGGCCAATCCGACTGCCCGCACCGCCGCGGGCCGCCCGATGCGTTTGGCCAATTCTCCATACGAAATCGTCTTGCCGCAGGGAATCTGGCGCAAAGCCTTCCACACTTCGCGTTGAAACTTCGTTCCACCCGTTTTCACTGGCAATTTGTCGATCGCTTTCAGGTCCCCCGCAAAATATCTGGTGATCGCGGCGGACAATCCATGCGGATTCCGGGCATCCGTCAGGCGGAAACCATTTTTGCCGCAGTGACGAGTCAACGATCGATGCAACCCTTCCTCGTAGTCCGCGAAATACAAAGCCCGCAAATTCCCTTCGTTGTCGGCCACCACGAACATCTTCCCAATGGGCGAATCGATTCGATCCAGCAACAATTCCAGAACGTCACTCATGCCTGCCTCCCCACACCCGGTAAAACCTGAGCCGACGCGCCACCGGCAGCCCACAAATGTTGCGCGGCATAAGCGCGCCATGGCCGCCAGGATTCCGCGCGCGTCAGAAGGCTCGCCGTAGTCGGACGCGTCCCATCAAATTGCTCCGCGCTACGCAGCAACCCAATGTCCGAAGCCGGAAAAGCGTCGGTTTCGCGCAGCGCGCGCAAGGCAATGTATTGCGCGGTCCACTCGCCCACGCCGCGAATCGTGCGCAGACGAGCGATCGCTTCCTCGATGGTTCCAAATGGCCGGAATAAATTTGGATCGGCGACGACCGCTGCGGCCAAAGCCTTCAGCGAAGATTGGCGCGCTCCGGGCATTCCCAGTGCAATCGATCTGGCCGACGCCAAACGCTTCGCCGTAGGAAACACATGCGTCAACGCCGGATGGATGCGTTCGCCAACCGGCACGGGCTGGCCGTATCGCGCGACCAGTTGCCCGGCGAGCCGTCGTGCTGCGACCACCGTAATCTGCTGGCCCAGAACCGCGCGCACCGCCAATTCAAAACCATCCCACCCGCCCGGCGCCCGCAATCCCGGACGCTGGGCCACGAGCGGCGCCAGCAGCGGATCGCGCGAAAGATGTTCGTCAATCGTTTGAATGTCGGCACCCAGATCAAACAGCCGCCGCACCCGGGTCACAATCGCCGGCAGCGATTGCACCTGGGGAAAACGGATGGTCACGCTCAAACTTTGCCGTTTTGGCAAATGCGAGACCTCGACGCTCCCGACGGATCCGCCGATCTCCACCGTCCGCAGATAGCGTCCATTCTCGACGACCTCAACGCCGGGAATCGCCCGCACCCGCAGATGATTGAGTATGGAATCCCAATCGTAAGGAGGCCGGTAACGTAATCGCAGCGTAACGCCGGCGCCGACGCCAGTCGAAGCAGCGGCAGAATTTTTCCGCCGCAAGGTTCTGGGCGGCCGGTGAAAAAGATCGCGGAATATTTCGTTGAATCGCCGAACGCTGCCGAATCCCGCGGCCAAAGCCACTTCGGTCATCGGCATTTGCGTTTCATGGATCAGATGTTTGGCAAAAAGCACCCGCCGCGTTTGGGCCACGGCAATAGGCGAGGCGCCCAGATGCTGCAGAAATAATCGACGCAGTTGCCGCTCGCCCAGGCCGAGCCGCTCGGCCAGAATCTCTACGCTTGCGCCGTCGCCATCGAGCGCGCCATCGCTGATCAAGGCCAGCGCCCGCGAGACCGTGTTGGAAGTCCCGCGCCACGAGGCCATTTCCGGCGCCGTCTCCGGACGGCAAATCAGGCAAGGACGAAATCCCGCCTCTTGCGCCGCAGCCGCGGAACCAAAAAATCGGCAGTTCTCAAATTTCGCCGAACGCGCCGGACACACCGGCCGGCAATACACACCGGTCGACGTCACACCGACGAAGATCAGGCCATCGAATCGCGCATCGCGGCTGCGTAACGCCCGGTAACAGATCTCTCGCTCAGGCAGTTCCATAAGCACATTTTCTCACGCCCCGGCCAGCGAAACTGGCGGTTTTCGGACCTGCTCATTTTGAGCCAGGAATTCTAAGGCTGCGGCTGCGAATAATAGCCTTCCCGAGTGCGCGCGGTAAGTCCGCCCTTCGCGACCTTGACTTCGATCTGGTGATATTCGTCCGGCTTGGTGCTTCCCGGCGCATTGAACCCAATCTCGTAGTACGGAACCGAATCCGCCAGGCAATTTTGCAGCGCGCCGGCCACATCATTGGTGAAGTCGATGGCCTGGCCGCCGCTCTGGACCGCGAGCACTTGAAGTCCCAAATTTCCCACGCTCACTTGACTGGGCTTGCTCACGCCTTTCAGAAACTCCTGATAGTACGAAGCTCTTCCGACCGATTCACCGGCTCCCAGCGGACTGACGCTGTACAGCGTCACGCGGCCCTGCCGCAACTGCGTCGAAACGCTGACCACGTTGCCAAATATTTCTTGTTGCTGCTTGGAATCGAGCGTCGTGTTCGGCCCCGACAGCAACGGCCAACCGGGAGAAACCCACAGCATGATTTTGCGTCCCGGACGCGCCGCTTCGCTCGAAACCAACTGCGTCAACCCGCCCAACGAATACTGCAGCCGTTCCGTGGCGCCGTAGTAGCCGGCAGAGCGAGTGATTTCCCGCAGCCCAACCTCATCTTTATCCAAAGCGGCGCTGATCGCGTTGCCATCGGTCGAGAAGCCGCCAAGCATCTGGATCCCCTTGTCGGTGACCACCGCGATGGTCGTCGGGTAGGTCAGATGGCCGCCCTCGACCTGCAGAAACTTGTCGATCTGGTTGCGCGCGATGCTGATCACCTGCGGATCGGCATTCACCGCGTCAATCACCACCATGACTTCTAGCTTGGCCTCGCGCCCGGTCACTGCTTTGAACGAAGTAATCGCCTGTGGGGCCTTGTTATCCAGCACCGTAAAATCCTGCTGCTGCAGGTCGGCCACCGGCCGCCCCGATTTCGGCGCCGCCACCACGTCCAGCGCGATTTGCCCGCCGGCGCCTGGGCCTGCCTGAGACTGTTGCTGAGCCGGCGTCCCGGCCACACACAGCAAGGCCAGGACGAATGCCAAACCAATCCGCGTTTTTATGGACATTTATTCTACTCCTCGAAATCGATGGATGCCTTGGACTTGGTTCCACAACTGATTGGATGACTTGCGCAGCCAATTGGGTAGACGTGGTTTAGCGCCGGGCAGTTTCGGCAAGGCCTCGTCATCCGGATCATCGGGCCCGCCTCGCGCGCAGCAGAGATCTCCGTCTCATTGACTTGCCCTCTGCCGCTGTGATACGCATACACGTCCTTTGCAGCGAAGGATTTCCCCCAATTCGGATGGCGGCCAACACACAACGGATCGAAGTGACGCTGGAAACGCTGCTGGAGAGCGTCGACCTCGCGGAAAGCATTACCATGCGGATCGCCGAAGCCGCCGGCTTTCCCGACGAGGAAATTCACAAAATCGGCATGGCCGTGCGCGAAGGCGTGATCAACGCGTATAATTACGGCAACCAGCAGGACCGGCAGAAGAAGATCCTGATGACCGTGGAACTGGCGCCGGAAGATATGACCGTCCGCATCATCGACCAGGGCCAGGGCTTCGAGCTCACCGAGATTCCCGACCCGCTGGCGGAAGAGAACCTGCTGCGCACCTCCGGCCGCGGATTGTTCCTGATGCGCGCGTTCATGGACGAATTCAAAGTCGAACGCGGTCCCGAAGGCGGCGCCCAACTCGTAATGATCAAGAAACTGCCGCACGTACATTCCGGCAACGGCACACACCAACCAGAGTAGAATGAATCAGTGAGGTTTCCGTGGCTCTCCAAGGCACATGCAGGCAAATCGGCGAAGTAGCGATTATCGACTTCAGCGGCAAAATTACGCTCGGCGAAGGCAGCGCCACCCTGCGCAAAACCATCCGCGAGATGGCCGATGGCGGCCAGAAAAAAATCGTCCTCAATCTCGCCGACGTCGACTACATCGATAGCTCCGGCATCGGCGAACTGGTCAGCGGATTCACCACCGTGCGCAGCGCCGGCGGCGAACTCAAGCTGCTGCATCTCACCAAGCGCGTTCACGACATTCTGCAGATCACGCGCCTCTTCACCGTCTTCGACGTGCAATCCGACGAAAGCAGCGCCGTGCGCAGCTTCAAGTGACGGCGGCCGTTTGACTTTCGCCGTCATCCTGAGCGCAGCCAAGGATCTCAATCGTTACAACCAGCTCCGCCGGCCCATCAGCTCCGCATCTATGCTATTATTTTTAGTCTTGATTTCATTGGGGTGCACCGTTGTCTGACCATCTTTCTCGTAAAGACTTAAAAACGGACGAAGTTCGCGATACCCTGGCGCAGGGCGCCGGCGCGATCCTCTCCCACCAGAAGCTGACCATCTATGTTCTTGCCGCCGCGTTGGCCGTTGCGCTCGCCGTTTTTGGCTTCAAGACCTACACCGAACGCCAGACGGTCAAGGCTGCCGCCGCCTACGACGACGCCATGAAAGTCTTCGGTGCGCGCATCACGGCTCCTGGTGAGCCCGCGCAGCCCGGCGAAACCACCTACAACGACGAAAAGACCAAGTACACCTTGGCCGCTCAAAAATTTGCCGACGTGGCCAAAAAGTTCCCGCGCACCCGCCCCGGCCAGCTCGCCGGCTATTACGCGGGCCTGAGCGATGAAAAGCTCGACAAGAACGACGAAGCGAAAAAATGGCTGCAGGGTCTGGCCGATGGCGGTGACTACGACCTGGCCGCCATGGCTCGTTTTGAGCTGGCCCAGATGCACGACCGTGCCGGACAAAGCGACGAAGCCGTCAAACTGTACAAGGATCTGATTGCCAAGCCTTCCGTGCTGGTTCCCAAGCCGGTGGTGATGCTCACTCTCGCCGAACATTACAGCGCGAAGAATAATCCGGCTGAAGCCACTCAACTGTATTCGCAGATCAAGTCTGAATATCCCGACACGCCGATCGCTCAACAAGCCGATCAGGAATTGAACCTACTGCCCGGCAAGTCATAATCAACCTGCCTTCCGTTTTCTAGCTCGTCGCTGGGTATCGTTTTTTTCTGGCGGAGCTACCAGCTGGTAGCTTCCTTTTACCAACTCTCGAATTTCATTCCAATCCAGCGGAGCAGCGTGCACCCGCAGCGTCACCCAGCCGTGTTTGCCGATATAGGGCGTGCGGAAAAATCGCGGATCATCGAGAAAGATGCCTTGCAGCAGTTTTCCCACCTTCACGCAGATTCCCAACTCACCTTTGTACTCCTCTAGAACCGCGAAGATTTTGGTATTCACCCGAAATGTCGGGTGCCCGAAGCTGAGGCCTTCGGTCGCAGCGGGCAGCCGCGAACAAATCGCCCGCAGCCGCTTCAGAATCGCGCCTTCGGAAATCATTGGCGCATCATAGCAAGCTCCCAAGCACCTGCGGCGGCAATCAGAAATTAATCCTCCCTCCGCCGCATTCGCACTAAGATGTACCGGAACCATGCTCGCTGAATACGCCATGGACGTGCGCCACTCGCGCGGCCGCCGCTACCCGGAACCACAACATCCGTATCGCAATGATTACGCACGCGACCGCGACCGCGTCATCCATTCGCGAGCTTTCCGCCGGCTCGAAGCTAAGACGCAGGTTTTCACCACCCGCTTCTCCGATCATTTTCGCAACCGCCTGACGCACACGCTGGAAGTAGCGCAGATCGCGCGTACGGTCGCCGGCACCCTGGGTTTGAATGCCGATCTCACCGAAGCGCTCGCGTTAGTTCACGACATCGGCCATCCGCCTTTTGGCCACGCCGGCGAAAAGCAGCTGGATCTGCGTATGCGCGAATTCGGCGAGCGCTTCAATCACAATCTGCACGCGCTCTACATCGTCGAACATTTCGAGCAGCGCTATCTGGATTTTCCGGGGCTCAATCTCACCTTCGAGGTCCGCGAAGGAATCATCAAACATTCCCGCGACTACCTCGCGGCCGAACATCCCGAACTGGTTGAATATCTGCTCGACCAGCGTCCTCCGCTCGAAGCCCAGCTCATCGACCTTGTCGACGAAATCGCCTACAACACCGCTGACCTCGACGACGGTTATGAAGCGCATTTGATTCAGCTCGAACAACTCCGCGCCGACGTTTCCATCTTCGGCCAGGCCTACGCCGAAATCGATCGCCGTTACCCCGCCGGCAAAGAAAAGTTGAAATTCAACGAAGCCCTAAAGCAGGTTCTCGACCAGCTGGCCACGGACTTAATCGAAAATACCCAACGGCAAGTTGACGAAGCTGGCCTGAAGTCGGTCGAGGCCGTCCGCCACCATCCAAAGCGCCTGGTGACTTTCTCGCCCGAAGCCGCCAAACAGAATGGCGTCCTCAAGCGTTTTCTTTTTTCCCGCCTCTATTCCGAACCGGCCATCGCCGAAGACCGCGACCGCTCCGTGGCTGCCCTCGACGAACTGTTTACTTTCTTTCTCGATCATCCCGAGCGGATGCCCGCCCAATATGCCGAACAAGCCCGCCACGCCTCGCGCCATCGCATCGTCTGCGACTACATCGCCGGCATGACCGACCACTTCCTGCTGCGCCAGCGCCGCGAACTTCTTGGCGTCACCGCCGAACCCTAGTACCCTCCAGCGTAAATTTGTCATTGCTCGTTTGGTGTCAGCCAGGCAAGCCGCCCCGCGCGTTCCTTGACAACGCCGCACTCGGACCTATAATTGAAATTGATCCAGAAAAACGGGGACGAAAATGTTTTTGGACGTAAACGAACTCGCCGTCCGAAAAGCCCGCATCCGGAAGAGCTATCTTCCCGGTACGCTCGATTTTCATTCGGGAGAATTCCACCAGGTTGAACCGCTTGAGGTCCGCGCGACCGCCGAGCTGGTCGAAGGGCAGATCCGCATCTACGGCAACCTGCACACCCGCGTGGAAATGGTTTGCGCCCGCTGCCTGGACACCGTAGTCGAAGAAATCAGCCGCGATTTCGATCTCTACTACAAGCCCATGACCTCAGTCGCCGCGGATGAGGAATACCACCTGAATCTCGACGACACCGAAGTGGCCTTTTTCGAAGGCGACGGTCTTTTCCTGGCCGACATCCTGGCCGAGCAGGTTTTGCTCGCCCTGCCTATGAAAGTCATTTGCCGCAGCGACTGCCGCGGCCTCTGCGCGCACTGTGGCGCAAACCTGAATAACGAAGAATGTCGTTGCGAGAAGCACGCATCCGACCCTCGCCTGGCCCCGCTGGCCCGCTTGAAGCAGGACTGGTTCAAAAAGCAATAAAACGGTACACTTATTCCTTACCTGTAAGTGCATTTCGTCCGCTCACGGTAGCGGTATGTTAATTAGGAGCTTGTAATGCCGAATCCAAAACGACGTCATTCGCATGCGCGCAAGAACAAACGTCGCGCACACGATTTTCTTACGCCTCTCTCCCTGGCCACCTGCTCGAACTGCCATGAGAAGAAGCTGCCGCACAATGCGTGCCCGCACTGCGGGTTCTATAACGGCCGCGAAGTGATTGACGTTTCACGCAAGACAGCCTAGATTTCCTTCGCTAACATTTCCCGAACTGGTGACCGTGTGGTTCCTAGTGGTGTATAGATGACCACCATCGCTGTGGATGCCATGGGTGGCGACCATGCGCCGCGCGCCGAAGTCGAAGGCGCGATTCTCGCGGCGCGTGAGCTGGGCGTGCGCATCCTGTTGGTGGGCATCGAAGCCACCGTCAAACAGGAGCTAAGCCGTCACCGCCTGCGCGGGTTGCCCATAGACGTGGTCCACGCCACCGAAGTGATCACCATGACCGATTCTCCTTCCCACGCCTTCCGGCGCAAGAAGGAAAGTTCGGCGCACGTGGCCGCTCGGTTGGTCAAGGAAGGGCAGGCCGAAGCGCTGGTCAGCATGGGCAATACCGGCGCGGTCATGACCGTGGCGCGCTTTGTGCTGGGCACGCTGGCTGCGGTCGATCGGCCGGCGCTGGCCGCGGCTTTTCCCAACATGAAGGAAAAAGTCACGGTGATTCTGGACGTCGGCGCCAACGTCGATTCCAAGCCGGAGCAGATCGAGCAATTCGCCATCATGGGCGAAATTTATTACCGCACCATTTGGGGAACGAAGCGCCCGCGTGTGGCGCTGCTCTCCATCGGTGAAGAAGAAATGAAGGGCAACGATCTGGTGCGCGAAGCGGCCGCCCGGATCAAGCCGCTGCACATTAATTTCGTCGGCAACGTGGAAGGCCGCGACGTTTTTCGCGGCGACGTCGACGTCATCGTCTGCGACGGCTTCATCGGCAACATCGCGCTGAAGATCAGCGAAGGCCTGGTCGAGCACATCGGCGGCATGTTGAAGAAAGCCATCAAGAGCAGCCTGCGCTCGCAAGTTGGCTACGTCTTGTCCAAGGAAGCGTTTGACAGCTTCCGCAAGCGTACCGATTCGTCGGAATATGGCGGCGCGCCGCTGCTCGGCGTGAATGGCATCACCATCATCGGCCACGGCCGCTCGAATTCCGTGGGCATTAAGAACGCGATTCGCGTCGCGAGCGAACTCTGCCGCACGCGGTTCAACGAAAAGTTGGAGAAGGAACTCGTTGCTTCAGCCGCTGCCATTCGCGTTTGATCCGGAGAAATCACAAATTTTCACCAGAATAAATCATGGGTAAACTCGCATTCTTGTTTCCAGGGCAGGCCTCGCAGTATCCCGGCATGGGCCGCGACCTCGCCGATAATTTCCCCGAAGCCAAAGGTGTCTTCGAAGACGCCGACGCCGCCGTCGGTTTCGGCCTTTTCAAGATGTGCTGCGATGGCACCGAAGACGAACTGAAGCTCACGGCCAATACTCAGCCGGCCATCTTGGCCGTCTCGGTCGCCGCGTTTCGCACCCTGGCCAAACAAGGCATCACTCCCGATTTTGTCGCCGGCCACAGCCTAGGCGAATATTCCGCGCTGGTCGCCGCCGGCGGCCTCGATTTTCCGTCCGCCATAAAACTGGTACGCGCCCGCGGCACGTACATGCAGGAAGCTGTGCCGGCCGGGGAAGGCGCCATGGCCGCGATTCTGGGCATGTCGCCCAGCGACGTGGCCGAAGTCTGCAAAAAAGCCGCGGATGGGGAGGTTCTTTCTCCGGCCAATTTGAATTCACCGGAACAAACCGTCATTTCTGGGGCCGCTGCAGCCGTAAAGCGCGCCGTTGAAATCGCTTCACAATCCGGCGCTAAGCGCGCCGTGGTTTTGCCCGTCTCCGCGCCGTTTCACTGCGCGTTGATGATGCCGGCACAAAAACGCCTCGAAACCGATCTGAAAGCCGTGCGCTTCACCGCCTTGAAATTTCCGCTGATCACCAATGTCGATGCCGAAGCCATCGTCACCGGCGACGAAGCCCGCGACGCGCTGATCCGCCAGGTCACCGCGCCGGTGCGCTGGCTCGATTCGATTCACGAAATGATCGAAGCCGGCGTGAATGTCTTCGTCGAAGTTGGCCCCGGCAAAGTTTTGACCGGCTTGCTGCGCCAGATCGATCGTGGCGTCCGCGTTTTCAACGTCGAAGATTCCGCTAGCCTGAAAAACACGCTGGAGAAAATCGCCCAGGCCCGCACCGAAACTCGCGAGGCCTAAAAACCTCGGCCAAAAATTTTGCACCAGGGAAATTCTGACCTTATGTTTTCACTGAAAGACAAAGTCGCAATCGTCACCGGCGCGTCGCAGGGAATTGGCCGCGCCACCGCGGTCGCGCTGGCCGCGTCCGGCGCGAAAGTCGCCGTCGCCGCCCGCAACACCGAAAAGCTCGCCACCCTCGTCACCGAAATTGAATCCGCGGGCGGCGAAGCCCTCGCCGTCCCCATGGACGTCGCCGACGCGGCGCAGATCAAAACCGGGTTCCAGCAGGTCCTCGCGAAATTCGGCAAGCTCGATATCCTGGTCAACAACGCCGCCATCACCCGCGACACTCTTGCCCTGCGCATGAAAATCGAAGATTGGGACGCGGTGATTCGCACTAACCTCACCGGCGCGCATCTCTGCATTCAACAGGCCCTCGGGGCCATGCTCAAGCAACGCTCTGGCCGCATCATCAACATCAGCTCGGTGGTCGCCCAGACCGGCAACGCGGGCCAGGCGAATTACGTCGCGGCGAAAGCCGGCCTGATCGGCCTCACCCGCGCCATCGCCGTCGAAGTCGCTTCGCGCAGCATCACCGTAAACGCCGTCGCGCCCGGCTTCGTCGAATCGCCCATGACCGACCCGCTGTCCCAGGAAATCAAAGATAAAATGAAAGCCATGATCCCGCTGGGCCGTTTCGGTCTCGACCGCGATGTCGCCGCCGCCGTCGTCTTCCTCGCCAGCGACGAAGCCGGCTACATCACCGGCCAAGTCCTCGACGTGAACGGCGGCATGTACATGGGGTGATTTTTGGGGGTTACTGTGACTGCGAAAACCACGGAGCCAGGGTACAAAAACCGAAACGATCAAGTAGTGGTTCGCAGAACCGGTGAACCCGGAACCGACCACTTGCAGCAAGTTTACGAACTAAAGTGTGGCCGCTGTGGAAATGTGTACGGTGCGAACGGCACTGATATTTTCGAGAGAAAATGTCCCAAGTGCGGCCGCGGTAAACAGGGCATTCCCTTATGAGCGAGGTTGACCCCGCATTGCGCGACGCATAGAATGATGCGGTTGTCTTGGGGACGCTCTACTGACCTGCTGTGCGGCCCGTAACGTGAGATCGCAGATACCGGAGGAACTACCAGAATGGCCAGCGTCGAAGAACGCGTGAAGCAGATTATCGTGGAGCAGCTCGGTGTGGATGAAGGCGAAGTGACCCCGACCGCGTCGTTTGTCGACGACCTGGGCGCCGACTCGCTCGATACGGTCGAGCTGGTAATGGCTTTTGAGGAGAATTTCGGCATCGAAATTCCCGATGAAGACGCGGAAAAAATTGCCACCGTGAAAGACGCCGTCGATTACATCGAGAAGCACGCCAAAGGCAAAAAAGAATAACGTTTGCGATCGGGCGGGAGATTCAGCTGACGCAGTGACCCACGCCGTGCCGGAAAATTTCCACATGTCGGCTCGGCCGCCAGTCACTGAGGACCAAACCAGTGTCGCGCAATCCGGAATCCCGGAACTCCTCCAGCCATCTAATCCCTAAATGGAGAATCAACCTTTGAATCGCCGCGTGGTCGTTACCGGCGTCGGACTGGTCTGCGGTCTCGGCATCGGGACCGAAGAAGTCTGGCGCAACATTCTCGCCGCCAAAAGCGGCATCGGCCCCATCACTCATTTTGATCCCGCTGGTTTCGATTGCCGCATCGCCGGCGAAGTAAAGGGCTTCGAGCCGCTCAATTGGCTCGAGAAAAAAGAACTGAAAAAGACCGGCCGCTTCATTCAGCTGGCGCTTGCCGCCGCCGATTTCGCGATGCAGCAAGCCGCGCTCACCGTCACGCCCGAACTCGCCGATTCCACCGGCGTTTACATCGGCTCCGGTATCGGCGGTTTCGACGTCATCGAACGCGAACATTCCAAATATCTCGCCGGCGGCCCCGGAAAGATTTCTCCGTTTTTCATTCCGGCCACCATCGTCAACCTTGCTTCCGGCCACGTTTCCATCCGCTACGGCGCGAAAGGTCCCAATTCCGCCACGGCCACGGCTTGTTCTGCTTCGGCCCACGCCATCGGCGACGCCTTCAAAATCATCCAGCGCGGCGCCGCCAACATTATGATCACCGGCGGCACCGAAGCGGCCATCACCCCCATGAGCGTCGGCGGCTTCGCCGCCATGCGCGCCCTGACCACGAACAATGAGGATCCGGAACATGCCAGCCGTCCGTTCGACGCCGATCGCGATGGCTTCATCGTCGGCGAAGGCGCGGGTGTGGTGATCCTCGAAGCGCTCGAAGTCGCGCAGAAACGTGGCGCGAATATTCTCGCGGAAATTGTCGGTTACGGAATGTCCGGCGACGCGTATCACATCACTCAGCCCGCCGAAGGCGGCGACGGCGGCTATCGCGTCTCCAACGCCGCGCTGAAGGACGCCGGCATCAGTCCCGACGACGTGAGCTACGTCAACGCCCACGGCACCTCCACGCCCATCGGCGACGCCATCGAAACCGCCGCGCTGAAACGAGTCTTCGGCGAGCGCGCCAAAAAAGTTCCCATCAGCTCCACCAAATCCATGACCGGCCACCTGCTCGGCGGCGCCGGCGGCCTCGAAGCCGGCATCAGCATCCTCGCACTCCGTGACCAGATCATGCCGCCCACCGCCAATTACGAAAAGCCCGACCCGGCCTGCGACCTCGACTACATTCCCAACGTCGCCCGTAAAGCCGAAGTCACCTACGCCCTCTCCAATTCCTTCGGCTTCGGCGGCACCAACGCCTCCCTAATCTTCAAACGCTGGGACGCAAAGTAGCAGCGGCCAACCGCAGCCGTCGCGCAAACGCACCACCGATCACCGTCGCCAACTCCAAATGGTGTCATCCCGAAGCGCAGCGAGGGATCTGCTTCTAGTGCCTTGCGGAGCGAATCGCCCTAGGCAAACAACAAATTCCGCACACACAAAAATCGCTTCGCTGTAAGTTTCGTCACGACGCGGGCATAGACAGAATCCGCCTTCGTTGAATCCGGCCGACCATGTAGCCGAGAAGCGCTCCACAGCAAGCTCCCACGTCTCCAGTGGCATCTACTTGCCACTCCCGAAGATACGGGTTCACCGCAGTCCCGATGAGTAGCCCAAAGAAGATTCCTACTAACGCTAGGGTCATTGTCCAAGCGAAGACAATCGGTCGGTTCACTCGCTTCGTGTCGAAGATCGTGCCGAAACCGTAACCGATGCCCCCAGCCCACAACGCCCCGATCAGGGCGTCCCATGGGAAAATATCTCGAGGGTCTGCGCTTTTAAGGCCGAGGATCCCTCCGGCGGCGGCCAGCGCAAGCGTCCAAATCGCTTTCTTCATCGTCTCTCATCAGTAGCACAAATTGGCTTGCTCCGCCCGTTTGCGCTTTCCATTCTTGGCCCCTGTTTGCCTTTTCAAAAATGATATAAACTAACACTTTGCTATTTCCTTCTTATCCAAGCTGGAGGCCATCTTGAAGATTGGAGTTTGCGTAAAACAAGTCCCGGCCAAGGACGCGCCGCTCGCCATCGTTGATGGCGGCGCCTGGATTCGCGAATCGGACATCGGTTTCGAAACCAACGAGCCCGACGGTTTTGCCCTCGAAGAAGCGCTGCGCCTGAAAGAGAAACACGGCGGGGAAGTCGTCGCGATTTCCATGGGCCCCGAACGCGCCAAGCAAACCATCAAGGAAGCTCTGGCCAAAGGCGCCGATCGCGGCATCCACGTTTCCGACGCGAATTTTTTCAAGCTCGATCCGCTTTCATCCGCGCGATCTCTCGCCGCCGCCCTGAAAGCCGAAAATTTCGACTTGATCCTCACCGGCCTGCAGAGCGACGACCAGGGCTTCGGCCAAACCGGCGTGCTGCTCGCGGAATTGCTGGGCCGCCCGCACGCCACCATCATCATGGCTATCGAAGTCGTCGAAAATCACATGAAGCTCAAGCGCGAGCTCGAAGCCGGCTGGTTCCAGCATGTCGAGTTGCCGTTACCCGCCGTGCTTTCGATTCAGTCCGGCATCAACAAGCCGCGCTACGCCACCCTGAAAGGCATCATGGCCGCCAAGAAAAAAGATATTGCCACTGTGGATCGCGCCTCGCTCGGCGTGCCCGACGCTCCTACCCAGAAAGTAGAGCGCATCTACGTGCCGCAAAAAACCAAGAAAACCGAATTCATCACCGGCTCGCCCAAAGAAATCGCCGCCAAGCTGGTTGAAAAATTGCGCCACGAAGCGCGGGTGCTCTAATGAAAATTCTACTCGTCACCGAACAACGCGAAGGGAAGTGGACTGGCGTCAGCTTTGAAACGCTCGCGGCCGCCCAGCAGATCGTCCAGCACACCAAGGGCTCGCTCACCGGCGTCGTGATCGGTAAGGGTGTCGCCAAGCTGGCCGATGAACTCGCCGCCTGTCAGCTCGACGAAGTCCTGCTGGTCGAACACGACCTGCTCGATAAATACACACCCGACGGCTTTTCGCTGGCGCTCAAACAAGTCATCGAATCGGTGAAGCCGGATCTGGTTTTGTTCCCGCATACCTACCAGGTCCGTGATTTCGCGCCGAAACTCGCCGCCTCGATGAACAAAGGCATGATTGGCGACTGCATTGATTACCGTTACGAAAACGGCAAACTTATTTTCGTGCGTCAGATGTTTCAGGGCCGCACTTCGGCCGACGTGGTCTTCACCGGCGAAGGACCCTGGATCGCGTCCTTTCAAGCCAGCGCCTTTCGCGCCGACCTCGCCGCGAAACACGCCGGCGGCAAAGCTCCGGTTAAACCCGTGGCCGTCGACTTGAAGCCTGACCAAATTCGTACCAAGCCGCTCGAATTGTTCCGCGAAGCCAAGCAGGCTGTCGACCTTACCGCCGCGCCGATTCTGGTTTCCGTAGGTCGTGGCATTAAGGCTCCCGAAAATATCGCCCTCGCCGAAAAACTGGCGAAAGCCATGCACGCTGAAATCTGCGCGTCGCGTCCCATCTGCGACGAAGGCTGGCTGCCCATGGACCGCCAGATCGGCAGCTCCGGCCAGACTGTCGCGCCCAAACTATATCTCGCGCTCGGCATCAGTGGCGCCATCCAGCACGTTGTCGGCATGAAAGGCGCCCGCACCATCGCCGCCATCAATAAAGATCAAAACGCGCCGATTTTCGAAATCGCCGACTACGGCATCGTCGGCGATCTTTTTGAGATTGTCCCGGCGCTGATCGAAGAGTTTGAGAAGACTGCGTAACGCAGCACGAGAACCGTAAAGCACCATACTTGGGGCCATGGCCATCGAACGCGAACAGCTGGAAGCGGATGTACTCATCGTAGGCGCAGGCCCCGGCGGCCTGGCCTGCGCCCTGCATCTCGCCAATCTTTTCGAGAAGCACACCGCCGCCAACAAAACGCCCGCGCTTTCCGCCGAAAATATTTACGTCCTCGAAAAAGGCCGCGAAGTCGGTGCCCACCAGCTTTCCGGCGCCATCATGGACCCGCGCGGCTTGCGCGAACTCGTCCCCGATTTCGAAAAAACGGCCCCACTCGATACGCCCGTCACCGGCGACGCGGTCTACTATTTCACTGAAAAAGAATCCATCAAGTCTCCGATCACTCCGCCACCGCTGGCGAATCATGGCAACTATGTCGTCTCCCTCAACAAACTCGTGAAATGGCTCGGCGGGCTGGTCGAACAAAAAGGTGTAAATCTTTTCACGCAGTTCGCCGGGAAGGAACTGCTTTACGAGAAGAATGGTATCGCCGGAGTTCTCACCGAAGACAAGGGCGTGGATAAAAACGGCAAGCCCAAAGACAATTTCACGCCCGGATATGAATTGCGCGCGAAAGTCACCGTGCTCGCCGAAGGTCCGCGCGGCTCGCTCACAAAAGACATGGTCGCGAAGCTCAAGCTCGACGGCTTGAACCCGCAGGTTTACGGCATCGGTATCAAGGAACTTTGGGACGTGCAGCCCGGCCGCATAGACACAGGTTATGTGGCGCACACCCTCGGCTGGCCGCTCACCTCCGATCTGTACGGCGGCGGCTGGATTT
>Ga0307474_10000291_pt1 | contig 36982 bp, 32 predicted proteins | sample atmos_gasesECM1C_2_FD_203312 | JGI IMG/M metagenome (GOLD analysis project Ga0307474, IMG submission 203312) | Hardwood forest soil microbial communities from Morgan-Monroe State Forest, Indiana, United States - atmos_gasesECM1C_05 | ecosystem: Environmental > Terrestrial > Soil > Temperate... | reverse complement strand
CAGCTGAGCGTGAACTCGCTGAAGGTGCGGACCACGCCGTACTCGGTCGCCGTGCGTGTATCGACGCTCAAGTCTTGACGAGCGCGCCAGGTGAAGCCGTTGGTGAAACGGTTGTTCGCACCACCTGCGCCGTTGTAGTTGCCGCCGTAATCGTTGTTCGAGTTTCCGACGATCTCAGCGCGCAGATAGCCGCCGAGCTTGATACAGGTGTCAGTGCCAGGGATGTAATAGAATCCGGCACCATACAGCGAGCAGATCTTCACGTATTCGACCGCCTTGGCCTTTACGGGAAGGTCGGCTGCCTGTGCCCCGCTCATGACGACGAGACCCGCCGCTGAGCCGAGCATAAGGCTCTTAACCAACTTCATGTTAAACCTCCAAGTTGCTCTATCAGGGAAGGTTCCGGATCCGTTGGGTGGATACACCCCTAGGCTGGTCCCTTAGTCCCCGCAACCCGCGCATAAGTCTCACCGCGCCTTCGGACACACCCGCTGAACGCGAGGGACTTAAGCGACGAGCTAAAACACGGGACGACTTCGGGATGCCCCCCTCCGTCGCAGCATCAGAATTACCGAACGACCTTGCACAAGCAATAAAGGAACAGCTTCGAGCGGCCTGCTGCAGCGCGTTTTCGGATAGGTGTTGCACAAATAACACGCAAACGTGATTTAGCGATTTCTGCAAGCCATTGACTTTAAACAGTTTTTAAAAACGGTTCCACTTTGGCGTCGATTGCCCCGCAGGCAACCAGGACTAGGTTCTCCACCCTCAACGCGGCGCAGATGTCGAATCGGCCGTGGCGTTTCCTCAACTGTCGGACCCCGATTGCCCGAATAATCTGCGAGAAATGAGCCTCGAGAAGGTGCCCGCGCTTGATGCCGTACATCCGGACAAACTCTAGCGCGTGGCGCGCTTGACGTACTTTGGGAACACCTTGGAGACTCACCTAGGTGAATGCCCCGCCCGCAGGATTCGGGTAGCAATTCGGCCCTGATGACACGCCCCGATCCCGCCCGACTTGAAGTTGTCGCGGAGCACTACCGCAGTGAGGCTGAGACGTGCCTTGAGATGGCGGAGCAAGCAACTGGCGTTCTCCGCGACGAACTGATCCTAGCTGCTGCACGGTGGCTTGAGTTGGCGCAAGAGGCCGAGGCGGGACGGCGCCCAAACTGACCGCCAGCCCACGGCGCGCCGCGGAGGCGGCCGAGGCCGGCGAGGCGTCGAGGGGAGGGGGGCTGTTACGGGAGCATCTTTCTTGGCGACTTGACTCCTTCCGACGCGGGTGGCGAACGCGCCATCCCGGTTTACCTCACGAGCCTCGCTTGGATTGGAAAGCGAGATCCCAACCGCAACTAGCCAACGGGCGGTCACGATCGCTGCTGCCATCTGTAGTTGAATATTTCTATGAGACATGCAATCATTCAAAGTGCCGATCAGAGCTGGACGTCTCCAAATCTGTTTTTTTGAAAATTGGTTCCAGCCAGTGAATTGGTCGTTGATCCGCCTGACGGCTCAAGAACGGACGCTGGAAAATGGCAAAACGCCCGTCGAACGCCAGAGGTCACACGGTACTCACCAAACAAGCTCTTGCTGCGCATCACAAGAGCATGCCGAAGTCCCGGCACGGGCATTCCTTCGCGCCCGACAAGAATCCTCCCGGATTTCATACCGTCGTCGACGCCGACCAAAACCAGCCGTGGAGGGATTTGCCGCCTCCGAGCGGCCTGCCGCCGTTCCGCATCAACCTGCAATCCATGCTTGATCCAAACACACTGCAGCAAATAGCCGACGCCGATCAGCTCGTCTTTCATTCGGTCGGCGACACGGGAGGCGTGACGACGCCAACCTATATTGATGGCGTGGCGCATTTTATGGAATGCGACATGAATCTCATGAATCCGCCCGATCGACCATCCTTCTTCTATCACCTGGGCGATGTCGTCTACTACGCGGGCGAAAGCGCCAATTACTGGCCCGAGTTTTATGAGCCTTATCTGAATTACAATGCGCCCATCGTCGCGATCCCTGGCAACCACGATGGTGACGTCAACCCGGCGACGAAAGATACGAGCTTGCAGGCCTTCGTGCGCAATTTCTGCGCCCAGTCCGCGGTGATCAGCCCTGACAATCTCGAGGCGCCGCGGCGCACGATGACGCAGCCAAACGTGTTTTGGACCCTCGACACACCGCTCGTCACCATCATCGGCATGTACAGCAACTGTCCTGAGGGTGGACAGGTGAGCGACACACAACGGCACTGGTTCGTTTCAGAGCTGGAAGCCGCGGACAAGAAGCGGCCCATCATCCTCGCCATTCATCATCCCATTTACTCGGCCTATGGCCCGCATCCGGGCAGCACGCGGCTGAAGATGTTGCTGGAGGAAAGCTGCCAGGACGCAAAGCGCGCGCCAGACGTGGTGCTCACGGGGCACGTCCACAACTATCAGCGGTTTTCGGCCCCGCTTCTCGACAAAAAGGACGTTCCGTTCATTGTCGCTGGCGCCGGCGGCTACAAGAAAAAACTCCATGTCCTGGGCGCGAGCTTCCATAACGCGCTGAACCAGAAGAAGCTTCCCGTTCAGGTGGACAATGAGCCGGAGTTGTTGGAAAATTTCAACGACTGGCAGCACGGCTATCTGAGGGTCACGGTCACGCTGAAAAAGATAAGGGTCGACTACATTGCCGTGCCGGATCCGTCGCTGAGTCCAAAAAATCAGATCCTTGCTCCCTACGACAGCGTCGAAGTTGATCTGTAACGGGGTGGCCTCTCGTTTTTGACCTGCGAACAGATTGTCGACGTGCTGTCGAATTAAACCATTGATATCTACGAAGATTCTTGTCGCGCCGCTAGCTGGTGACGAGATCTCTTGACCCCGATAAGTCAGCGGATTTGCGCCGCTGCGCCTTCGTGCTTTCCCAAATTGATTGGCGCGGAGAGCCAGTGTATCAAACGCGCGCATGATTGATTTCGGGATATGAGAGAAATGGCCGAAGCAGACTTGGACGTTGTCATTCGGTCCATGGCGAAGAAGCAGGTCAAGACGCTGACTGATGCCGCCAAGAAGCGGCAGGGCCGGCTGATGGGAATGGCCGGCAAGGCGAAGGACAAGGCGAGCAGGGACCGTTACCGGCACCTTGCCAAGACGACGCGAGAGCTCGCAGCCGCAGCGGTAAGACGGCTGCAGATCACGGCGGAAAACACCGCCGAGAGCTATGCGCGCTCGATCAAGAAGGCGGCGGAGGAAATCGCAGCGGCGCAGCCGAAGGACAAGCCGGCCGCCAAGCAGCCTAAGGCGGAGCCGGCCGCAAGGCCGGTCAAGAAGTAAGGGCTGAGCGAAAGCGGCCGTCCTGCAACGGCCGAGCCGCATGGCAGCCCTGACACGTGAGACCTTGCTTCGCGGCTTCCCCGCTGCGCAGCTACGCCAGCGATGTCTCGCTCGCGAAAAGACGCGACGTCGTGGGCGCTGCTGGGCTAGCGCGGGGAACGTAACGATGCGCGTATTTGCGGCCTCTCTTGCCACCGAAACCAACACCTTCGGCCCGATTCCGACCGGGGCCGATGCGTTCAGGGCTCGCGGCTATTTTCCGGCCGGGACACATCCCGAAGCGCTGTCGTTCTTTGCCGCACCCCTCTGGGTTGCGCGGCAGGTTGCTGCTGCTGAAGGATGGACCTTGATCGAGGGCCTCGTCGCGGGCGCCCAGCCGGGCGGGGTGACGACGCGCGCCGTCTATGAGAGCCTGCGCGACGAGCTGCTCGAGGATCTCCGGCGCGCGCTGCCGGTGCAGATGGTGCTGCTTGGCCTGCACGGTGCGATGGTCGCCGACGGCTATGACGACTGCGAAGGCGACCTGTTGCGCCGGGTTCGCGAGATCGCTGGTCCCGGCGTCGTGATCGGCGCTGAGCTCGACCCGCACAATCATGTGACCGCCGAGATGACTGATAATGCCGACCTTCTGATCGCATTCAAGGAATATCCCCACACCGATATCGTCGAGCGCGCGCGTGAGCTCGTGACATTGGCGAGCGCAGCCGCACGCGGTGAGGTGCGCCCGGTTCACGCTGTGGTCGATTGCGAGATGATCGTCACCATTCACACGACGAACGAGCCCGGGCGGAGTTTCGTCGACCGCATTGCTGCGCTGGAGGGACGTGACGGCGTGCTGTCGATTTCGCTGACTCACGGTTTTCCGCTCGGCGACGTCCCCGACATGGGCACTAAGGTGCTGGTCTATACTGACGGCGATCACGCCAAGGCCGACGCGTTGGCGAAGAGCCTTGCCAACGAGCTGATCGGCTTGCGTGAAAAGCTGGCCGTGCCGTTTCTCGGCATCGACGACGCGCTCGATCGCGCGCTGGCAGCGGCAAAGCCGGTCGTGCTCGCCGACCGGGCCGACAATCCCGGCAGCGGCTCGCCCGGCGATTCGACCTTCATTCTGCGCCGCATGCGCGAGCGCGGCATCCGCAACGCCGCCATCGGCCCGATGTGGGATCCGCTTGCGGTTCGCATCGCCTTCGAGGCGGGCGTCGGTGCGCGCCTGCCGCTGCGCATCGGCGGCAAGGTCGGTCCTGGATCGGGCGACCCGCTGGATCTGATGTGCGAGGTCAAAGCGCTGTTCCCGGACATGATGATGACGGGGCTTTCCGGCGCGCCTACGCCAGTCGGCGACGCGGCGCTGGTCGCCGCCGACGGCATCGAGATCGTGCTGATCACGCGGCGAAACCAGGCGATGGGCACCGATGTCTTCACCCAGCTCGGCTGTAAGCTCACGTCAAAGGACATCATCGTCGTCAAGTCCGCGCAGCACTTCCAGGCCTCGTTCGCGCCGATCGCCAAATCCGTCTTCCATGTGGAGGCGCCCGGTGCTGCGACGCCCGATCTCGCAAGCCTGCCGTTCCGCAAGATCAAGCGCCCGAAATGGCCGCTTGACCGGTGACCCGCGCAAATTGATGGGCGTGCGGAGCCGGAGTATCAAAACCTGCGCATGATTGGCCGCGAAAGAAGATGGAAAGACAGGTGTAGATGACAGCCGCTGTTGATCCCGTCACCCGCTCGGTGGTCCAACACCGGCTGAGTGGCATCGTGGCCGAGATGGGCGAAGCCATGCTTCGCACCTCCTATTCTCAGATCCTCAATTCCAGCCGCGATTTCTCGCTGGCGATCTGCGACGCGCAGAGCCGGCTGATCGCGCAAGCCGACCACATCCCGGTCCATGTCGGGGCGCTGCCCTGGGCGGCCCGTGCCGTCGAGGTGCGGTTCTCGGACGTTGCGCCCGGCGACGTCATTCTAATGAACGATCCCTATCACGGCGGCAGCCATCTTCCTGACGTCACCGTGTTCGTGCCGGTGTTTGCGGATGGCCGGCGGCTGTTCTGGACCATCGTGCGCGCGCATCAGAGCGATATCGGCGGCGCCACACATGGCGCTTACAACCCCGAAGCCACCGAGATCTGGCAGGAGGGGCTGCGCATTCCGCCGATCAAGCTCTACGAGGCGGGGAGGCTGCGCGACGACATCCTGGACATGCTCGCGCTCAATACACGTAACGCCCATGATTTCCGCGGCGATCTCTTCGCCATGATCGGCGCGGCGCATCTCGGTGAGCGGCGGCTGCAGAATCTGTTTGCTGAACTAACGGCGCCGGTGGTGGAGGCCGCGATCGAGGGCGTCCTCGATGCAGCGGAAGCCCAAGCGCGTTCCGTGATCGCGACCTGGAAGGACGGCACCTTCCATGGCGAGGCGTTCCTCGATGACGATGGCCGCGGCCACAACGATATCCGCATCGCGGCGAAAGTCACCAAGCGCGGTAGCGACATCGAAATCGATCTTTCGGCTTCCGATCCGCAAGTCCAAAGCTTCGTCAACTCCTCCCACGCCAACATGCATGCGGCGGTGGCGATGGCGCTGTTCTATCTGATCGATCCCGACACGCCGAAGAATTCCGGCGCGCTGCGGCCGCTCAAGGTCGTCGCCAAAGAGGGCACCATAGTCTGGGCCGAGCCGGGCCATCCGGTGACGCTTTGCACCAGCCATCCGTCGAACGAGATCGTGGAAGCGATCATCAAGGCGCTCGCCGGCTCCTGCCCTGACAGGGTGATGGCGGGCTGGGGCCGCCGCTTCCGCATCGCCATCAAGGGCGAAAATCCGGGCACCAAGCGCGGCTTCATCTGGCATCTGTTTCATGCCCGACCCGGTGGTGGTGCGTCGGCGGGCGGCGATGGCTGGTCGTCGATCGGGGAGTGGCACTCCGTCGGTGGCTTGAAGTTCGGCAGCATCGAAGTGGCGGAAGCGCGCTTTCCCCTGCATTTCCGCCATCACGAATTCCTCCCCGATTCCGGCGGCGATGGCCAGTTTCGCGGCGGCCTCGGCGTCGCGCTCGACCTCATCGTGGAGACTGAGAAGGTCGCGTTCGGCAATACAGCGGGCGAGGGAACACGCCACGGCTCGGCCGGCCTGCTCGGTGGCGAAGACTCAAAGCCGCATCGCTACCGGCTCTTGTCAAAAGACCGGCCGCCGCGCGAGCTGCGCACCAAGGAAGTCGGCATCGAGATTTATCCTGGCGACTGCCTCGAAATCCGCTCCGCCGGCGGCGGCGGCTGGGGACATCAGGAGAAGCGCACGGTCGAAGCACGCGAGCGCGACCGCGCAGCCGGCCTTGTTACGGATGACGCGGCGAAGGCGCTGAAGGCTTGAAATGTTCACGATCGGAGTAGACGTCGGCGGCACCTTCACCGATCTCGTCGCCATCGACGCGGCGGGACGCACGGTGTTCGCCAAATCCCTTTCCACCCCGGCCGACCAGTCGATCGGCGTCATGGCGGGACTCGATGAGCTGGCGCGCCGGCTCAGCCTGCCGGTCCGCGAGATGCTGGCGCAAACCCAGCGCTTCGTCCATGGCACGACAGTTGCGACCAACGCGCTGCTCGAACGCAAGGGTGCCCGCGTCGCGCTTCTCACCACCGAGGGCCATCGCGATATCCTGGAGATGCGGGAAGGGTTGAAGCCCAACCGCTACGATCTGCGCACCCCGCCGCCCGATCCCCTGGTGCCGCGGCAATTGCGTTTTGGCGTGCGCGAACGGCTGCGGCCGACCGGCGAGGTGCTGACTCCGCTCGACGACAAATCGCTGGGCGAAGCCATCGCGGCCATCAAGATTTCAGGCGCGACATCGGTTGCAATCTGTTTCCTGCATGCCTATCGCAATCCCGCGCACGAGATCGCCGCGGCTGAGCGCGTGAGGCGCGAGCTGCCCGATGTCAGCGTGTCCTGCTCCAGCGACGTGCTGCCGCAGATCAAGGAATATGAGCGCGTCTCGACCACGGTGGTGAACGCCTATGTCGGGCCCGTGGTCCGCCGCTATCTCGAGCGGCTGGAGCGGCGCCTGGTCGAAGCGGGCCTCAAGGGCAGTCTCTTTATCATCCTGTCCCATGGCGGCATGGCGCCGGTCGAGGAAGCCGTGCGGCTTGCGGCGGCGACGGTGCTGTCGGGGCCGGCGGGCGGCATCTCCGGCTGCCGCCGCTGCGCCGACATGCTGGGACTTAAGGATCTCGTCGCCTTCGACATGGGCGGCACGTCGACCGACATCTCTCTTGTTGCAGATGGCCGCGTGACGCTGTCGGCCGATGGGGGCCTGGCCGGCGAGCGCATTGCGCTCCGCAGCCTCGATATCGCCAGCATCGCCGCCGGCGGCGGCTCGATTGCGTCGGTGGATCATGGCGGCATCTTCCGCGTCGGTCCCGAAAGTGCCGGTGCCATGCCTGGGCCGGCGGCGTATGGAAATGGCGGCCTTGCGGCCACCGTGACCGATGCCAATGTCGTGCTCGGCTATCTCGATGCCAAAGCCTTCATGGGTGGCGCACGTCCGCTGGATGTTGCGGCCGCGGAAGCTACGATCGATCGGCTCGCGGGCGCACTGAAGATCAGCCGCATCGAGGCGGCCGCCGGAATCTTCCGCCTGGTCAACCTGAAGATGGCCGACGGCATCCGCCTGATGACGGTGCGGCGTGGCGTCGATCCCCGTCGCTTTGCGCTGCTGAGCTTCGGCGGTGCCGCGGGCCTGCATGCCGTGGAGCTGGCGCGCCAGCTTGACATCGCGCGCATCATCGTGCCGACCACCGCATCGGTATTGTCGGCGTGGGGCATGCTGACCAGCGATCTCCGCTATGAGCTGAGCCGCACCCATTTCGAAAGCGGCGCGCGCTCGACGGCAGAAGAAGTGCGTGCGATTTTCGCTGGACTGGAAGCGCGTGCGACGGAACGGCTGCGCAGCTGGTTCGACGGGCCAATCGCGGTCGAGCGTTCCGCCGAGATGCGCTATGGAGAGCAGATCTTCGAGATCGACGTTCCGCTCGACGGCATCGATCTCGATTCGCCAGCCCTGATCGAGGAGATTGAGGCGCGTTTCCACCGCCGCCACGAAGAGCTCTACACCTACGCCTCGCCCGAGCAGGAAGTGGTGTTCGTGAACGCCCGCGTCGCCGCGATCGGTGCTGTCTCCGTGCCCGAACAAGACGTCCATGCGGCGACATCGACCGCGGCTTGCGCGCCGCGCACCCGCCGCAAGGCCTGGTTCGGCGCCTGGCGCGAGGTCGACGTTTATGCGCTCGACGACCTCAAGCCCGGGCAAACGCTTGCGGGCCCCGCCATCATCGAGGCCGAGACCACGACGGTCGTGATCAACGATGGCGACAGGATGTCGGTGAATCCGCTGGGGTGGCTTGATATTCGGATCGCGGGCTCGACGGCAGTGGCATGATCGCTGTTCGGTCGAACCGTCCCTCTGCCAGAAATGCGATGGTCTGGCGAATCGCGGCGGCGTGACGGGGCAGGCCGGTATGCGTGGCCTTGACCGCGATATGATCGGCCATGCCCTCGAGCTTCGAGCGCGCGACCGACACGCGGCCATCATTGGGGCGCGGCAGCACGAATCGCCAGGCGATCGGATCGAGCGCGCGGGTGCCGGCGACGATGCCGACGGCATAGTCGACCGGAGGAAGCAGAGCCAGCGTTTCGTCCCGCTGCGTCGTCAGCTGCAGGCCGGCCGGGCCATAGAAGCTGCGATAGAGCAGCGATCTTTGCAGGAGATCGGCGACCTCGCTTCCGCCGTTCGGCGTGCCCAGCATGACGACGCGGCCGAGCCGGGAGGGGCGGTACTTGGCGACATAGACCCGCGCCAACAATCCGCCCATGGAATGGCCGACGAAATGCAGCGGGCCACGGGTCGCCACGCCGAATTCAGCGATCGCGGGATGAATGTCCGAAGCCAGGACCTCGAGCGGCTTCCTGCGGCTCGCATAGGTCAGGTTGAGCGTGGCAAGCCCCGCCTGTTGCAACGAGCGTTCGAGCTTGCGCATGGAGCGAGAGGTGGAGCCAATCCCATGCAGCAGGACGACACCCTCGCTCCCGACGTGAGCGACCTCTAGCCGGCTCATGCCACTTCCCGCTCCGCAGATGCCGCGTTTTCGCGCGCGAGCGCGGTTGCCGCGACATAGTCGGTCTTGCCGGAGCCGAGCAGCGGCACCTTGTCGACCACCTGGATCACGGCGGGAACGGCGAGCTCGGAAGCGCCCCTCGCCTTGGCCTGGCGCTGCATGGCGGCGCGATCCGCGTCCTTTTGCGTCGTGAGCAGCACGATGCGCTCGCCCTTGCGTTGATCGGGAATGGAGACTGCGACCGACATCGCCTGCGGCCATAGGGTCGCCGCCATCGCCTCCACCGCCGACAGCGAGACCATCTCGCCCGCAATCTTGGCAAAGCGCTTGGCGCGGCCCTTGATGGTGATGAAGCCTGCTTCGTCGATCGCGACGATATCGCCGGTGTCGTGCCAGCCACCGGGCAGCGGCTCCAGCACGCCGGGCTTCTCGGCACGGAGATAGCCCAGCATCACGTTCGGACCGCGCACCGAGAGCCGTCCACCATCCTCGATGCCGGGGACGGGATCGAGCCGGTAGTCCATCAGCGGCGACAGTCGCCCGACCGTTCCGGGGCGGTTCGCCATCGGCGTGTTCATCGCAAGCACCGGCGCGGTCTCGGTAACGCCATAGCCTTCGAGGATGCGCACGCCATAGCGCTCCATATAGGTTTGCCGCGTGCGGTCTTTCACCGCTTCGGCGCCGGCGAGCACGAGCCGCAAGGTGCGGAAGTCGTAGGCATGCGCCGAGCGGGCATAGCCGGTAAGGAACGTGTCGGTGCCGAACAGGATAGTGGCGCCGGTCTGGTAGATCAGCTCCGGCACGATCCGATAGTGCAGCGGCGACGGATACATGTAGATTGGAATGCCCGCGAGCAGGGGCATCATCATGCCGCCCGTCAGCCCAAAGGAATGGAAGACGGGAAGCACGTTGAAGACGCGGTCGTTCGCATTGGCATCGACCCGCGCCAGGGCCTGCGCGGCATTGGCCAGGATGTTGCGGTGGGACAGCACGACGCCCTTGGGCGTCCCTTCCGACCCCGAGGTGAACAGCACCACCGCCGGATCGTTGGCGTTGCGCGCGATGCGCGGCTTGCTGCCGGCGGTAAAACCACCCAGCTTGTCGGCGAGGCTGATGGTCGCGCGAATGTCCTCGAGGTAGACGACTCTGGCCTCCCCTGAGATCGCCGTGATCAGCTTGTCGAGCTTGCCCTTCTCGATGAAGGCCTTCGATGTCAGCACGGTCCTGACTTGCGCCGCCTTCATCGCGGCCAGCACGTTCACGGGACCGGCGGAGAAGTTGAGCATCGCCGGCACCCGGCCGATGGTCTGAAGCGCCATGAAGACGACAGCGACGCCGGCAGAATTCGGCAGCAGGAGGCCGACATTCTCACCGACCGCGGTGCCGGTCTCGAGCTTGCGGCTCAGCACCTGGGCGCCGAGGATCAGCTTGCGATAAGTCAGTTTGGTGCCGAGCGGGTCCTCGATGACAGGCTTGCCGGTGTCGCGGTCGCGATAGGCATGCGCAAGCCCCTCGAACAGCGTGTGATCCAGCATCGCGGTTTTGACGATGGCGTCGATCATCACGTCCTGCAGCGCCATTCCGGCGGCGTTGCGGCGCGCCTTGCCCTTGAGCGCGGGGTCGACCGCTAGCTTCACTGGCGGCAGGATCGAGATCGTGACCTTGGGAAACCAGGCGCGCTTGATCTGGCCGCTCTTGAGATATGAGAGATGCGAGCGTTGCGCACCCTCGATGCGAACGGGGACGACGACGGCGTCGGCCTTGTCGGCGATCATGGCGGCGCCGTCGTAGACCTTCATCAGCGAGCCGGAGACGGTGAGGCGTCCCTCCGGGAAGATCACGACCGGCTCGCCTGATGCGACCAGCTTGATGACATCGCGCGCGGCGAGCGGCTTGGTCGGATCCATGGTGTAGTGGCGGATCATCTTCAGGAACGGCTTGGCCCACCACGCTTTCGCAATCCCGGTGTCGACCGCAAAGCTTGCGTCGACCGGCAGGATCGCGTGGAGCAGCGGGCCGTCGATCAGGCTGACATGATTGGGCGTGATCAGCATGCGCGTGCCTGCCGCCGGCAGGTTCTCGAGCCCGCGGACCTCGGTGCGGAACAGCGGTTTGAACAATAGCGCGCCGAAATCGCGCACGCCTTCCTTGCCCCATTTGCTCAGGACAAACCAGACCGCCCCGAAGCTTGCAATGCCGAGGCCGAAGAAGATCCAGGCGATCGGCAATCCCTGGGATTGGAGGAAGGCGACGAACAGCGAGCCGACCACGATGAAGCCGGCCTGCAACACATTGCCGGCCGCGATCACGCGTGCGCGCTCTTCGGGGGCCGACCAGGCCTGCACGGCGGCGAAGGATGGCACCACGAACAGGCCGCCGCCGAAGGCGAAGATGGCGAAATCGATCAGCATCCGCAGGCTCGACAGCGACGTGACGAAGCGCGCGAGCGTGACGTCGGTGCCGTGCGCGGTCCGCGCGATGGCGAGAGCGAGATCAAGGCCGACAATGCCCATGATGATGGCACCGATCGGCACCAATGCGAGATTGGGGCGCACATGAGAGAGGTGTGCGGCAAACAGCGAACCGAGGGCTATCCCGATCGCGAAGACCGCAAGGCAAAGCGTCACGGCGCCCTCGGTGCCGCCGATGATGTCCTTGACCAGCGCGGGCAACAGCGACAGCACCACCGCGCCGACCAGCCAGAACCAGGAGACGATGATCATGCCATCCCACAGGCGCGGCTCGGCATAGAGGCTTTTCAGGAGATGGATGGTCGAGGTCCAGGGATTGGCGGTGATGGGAAGAGCGGGCGCTGACGGCGTCGTGACTGGAATGCGCGCTGCAAAGGCCCAGGAGCCCAGCGCCAGCACGATGAGGGCTGCCGAAACGAAGCCCATATGGGTGGACCCGGCGACGAGTTGGCCGCCGGCAATGGTGCCGAGCAGGATCGCAAGGAATGTCGCGCCTTCGACCAGCGCATTGCCCGTCGCAAGCTCGCCGACCGCGAGCTGATCGGGCAGCATCGCATATTTCACCGGACCAAACAGGGCGGCGATGATGCCGAACAACGCGAGCGCGATGAACAGCAGGGGAACCGAGTGCAGGAAAAAGCCGGCTGCGGCGAAGCCGGCCGCAAAGATCTCGGCGAACTTCAACCGCCGCGCCACGATCGACTTGACGTATTTGTCGGCAAGCTCGCCGCCGAGACCGGACAGGATGAAGTAGGGAAAGATGAAGACAGCGGTTGCGACCGTCACCAGCGACTCGCCGTGACTCACGACTGCGCCGTAGAGCAGGATCATGCCCAGGGCATTCTTCAGGACGTTGTCGTTGAGTGCGGAACAGAATTGCGCCCAGAACAGCGGAGCGAAGCGGCGTGACGACATCAACTGCTTGATCATGACTGGTCCTATCTTTTCCCGCAAAGCAACCGTGAATTGCCATCAGGATTCACGAGCCGCAAGGCGGGAACGGAGCGATGGACAATGAGACATTAACGCCAGGCGTTTTTTTCAGGTCCGCTCGGCGCCCAGCAATTTCTCGGTTCGGGCTTCCTCGATCCGGTTAATCATCCGGTTAGTCTCGTGGAGATCGCGAATGGTTTTAGCGAGAATGAACGAAGACTGTACGAGCATCGCCATTCCCATGGCGAAATAGGCGCGGATCGTCCAATCGAGCGGGACCGCGAAGATGCCACCGCCGACCAGAAGCACGGAAGCTGCGAAGGAAACATAAGAGAAATTAACCCACGCACTGGTGGGGCGATCGAGATGGGAGAGATGCTGTGACATGGTTGCTCCTTTATTGAAGTTTGCCGGTGGGTTCGATCAAATGGGTTGGGTTCAGTCCGGCCTCACGGCGAAGCCTTGTCAGGATATCGACGGCGCGGGCCTGCACCGGTTCACCGAAGCCTGCGTCGGACATCCGCTCGATCAGCTGCGCCGCCGGCGGCGCCAGTTCATCGCGCACGAAGCGGGCCTCCTGGTTGTCGGCGTTCACCCTGGTGAGCGCCGCTTCGGCTTCGCTGAAGCTGTCGAGGCCGGCTTGCGAGCCGGGCGCGGCCGCATTCAATGCCGCACCGATCCTGGCCAGACGCCGGCCGCGATCGAGATCGGAGAGACGGCGGCGTTGTGCATCGACCTCGCGCCGCGCCAGCGCGACCTCGGCGGCGAAGCGCTCTGAAGCCTGCCGCGACGCTTCGATATCGGTGGTCATCACGGCGATTGCGTCTGCCGCCTGCATCGCAAGATCTTCGCGACCGCCGCGCATCACTTCCATCGCGCGCTGCTCGAGATCGCCGACTTTGCTTGCCAGCATTGCGCGGCGTTCCGCTTCGCGTGCCTCTTCGGCCATCGCAATTCCGAGGGCACGTCGCGCGGCGCTGTGCGCCTGATGCGCAGCCGCGATCGAACGCTCGAGGCTTGCAAGCGGGGAGGGTGCTTGCCCCGGCAGGTCGCCGAGCAGGCCCAGGAGGCGCGTCAGCAAATCGACCATGGTGGTCTCCCTCAGGTCAGGTCGCGCAAGCCGCGCAGCGGGAACAGGCAGTTGCGCCATGAGCGCCGCCGCGACGCCTGCCGGTTGGCCCAGCTACGCCGGAGCGCGCGGCGGCGCGGCAGTACGCCTGCGACATCGCAGGCATTGGCAAGGCGCTCGATGGGGCTTGAGAGAATCTGGACTATGATCCTGCCGCAGCCCGTGACGAGGGCCGCCGCATCATCCACAAAGGTGGTCGCGACTTCCAAAGCGAGGGTTTGCATTTTGGGTGTCTCCGCATTAAATGAACAATGTTCAAAATGGATAACCCAAGAATGAACAATGTTCAAGAAGAATCTTCGCGCGAGCAAAAAAAGTTGAAGAGGCGGGCTTTGATGCTTGAGACCGCGCGCGCCATAATCTCAGCTAAGGGACTGAGATCATTGAAGGTTCGGGACGTGGCAGAGGCCGCCGACTGCTCCATCGGAAGCGTCTATAATGAGTTCGGGGACTTCGACGGGCTGATCCTGACGGTGAACCGGGAGACGGTGCAGTCGCTGAGCGCGCGGCTCGCCGCAGTGCCTTCGGACGATCCGGTCCGTCAGCTCCACGGATATGCCGAGACATATCTCAGCTATTTCAGCGAGCACGCGAACCTGCTGCGCTCGCTCTATGAGCACCGGATGGAGGGTGACCGTCCGTTCCCCGAAGACATCCTGCTGATGGTCATGCGCGCGTTTGCACTGATGCATGATCCTTTGGTCCGGTTCATGCCCGATGCCGACCCGGCCGAAATCGCGCTACAGGCGCGCATGATGTTCTCTGCCGCGCACGGCATCATCTCGCTCGGCCTGGAAGAGCGCATGGTCGCGGTGCCGCCGGAACAGTTGCGGCAGCAGCTTGGGAAATTCGTCGACACCTATCTCGCTGGCCTGGGTCTCGCGCCGATGCCCAAGCGGAAGCCGCGAGAAGGCTAGTGCGTCGTCGCTTCCGATCGCGGCGCGATCCCCTCCCATGTCAGCGGCAGATTGAGCAAGCCGCGGAACGCCCAGCCGACGATCTTGACCGGCGGCTCTTCGACCGGCCGGAGATTTTTCAGCCGGGCAAACACTGTTGGCAGCGCCACGTCGGCGACCATCGCGCGTGAGGCCCAGGCGCCCGCACAGAAATGCGGGCCTGCGCCGAAGGCGACGCTCTTTGAGGTGTCGCGGGATAGATCGAACCTGTCAGGATCGGCAAAATGCTTCTCGTCGCGGTTGGCGGAGCCGAACATCAAGAACACGCGCTCTTCCGGCTCGAAAGCGATGTCGCGAATGGTCCATGGCTTTGCGATCCGGCGCGGCGACATGCCGATCGGCGAGATCCAGCGCGCATATTCCTCGAAGGCCTGCAGCCACGGCTTTTCGCCGCGCCGAATCAGCGCAAGCTGCTCGGGATGGGTCAACAGCGCCCACACCGCGCCCGCAATCGAATCGCGCGGCTCATTCTGGCCACCTGAGATCGCAAGCTTGATGTTGGCGCGGACGCTCTCCATCGGCATGCCGGATGCGACCATCACGGCAAGCAGGCTCTTGTCGGGCGTTTTCTTAATCACCGGGAGCATGTCGTCGATCGCGGCATCGATGCCGGCGGTAGAGGCATGGCAGCGCGCCTCGACTGCGCCATCGCCGGTATAGTTGGCGATGCCGTCGATCATTCCTTGCGACCATGCGTTCATGTCCTCATACCGCATGTTGGTCAGTCCCGTGATCGACTTCAGGCATTCGGCAGAGAAGGGCAGGGCAAAGGCCTGGACGAAATCGACCCGGCCCGAGGCGGGCAAAGCATCGATGATGCGATCGGCATGGGCCTGGAATTGCGCGATCCAGCTCGACTTCACTGCTCGCGGCGAGACCGCGGGGAAGAACACGCTGCGCTCGGCCATATGCGCTTCACCATCCTTGCGCATCATGTTGTGGCCCATCAGCCTGTTCATGAGGCCTTCGGGCTGGTGCGAGCTGAAGACGTCGATCTGCTTTTCGGAGACGAAAATGTCGTCGCGGCTGCAGAGCAGCGTTGAGCCAAGTTGCGGCACGAATGCGATCGGCGCTTCCTGCCGCAGCCGCGACAGCGTCGGATAGGGGTCCTGCCAGAAGGCCTTGACGTCGATGTCGATGCGGGGAGCGCTGCTCACGTGATAGTCCTCGAAAATGTTCGTCCTGGCAGCATAGGTCGTGCGGTGCGCTGCGTCTGTCCCAATGGATAGGGACAGGCGCCCGCCGGCGGTAACCGGTGACGGCTCAGTTCAGGCGCTGGGGCGAGGCCAGCAGGCGCAGCGCGATGGCGAACAGCTCGTTCTGGGAGGAGATGCCGAGCTTTTCATAGGCGCGCTTGCGGTAGGTCAGGGTCGAGTGCAGGCCGATCCCGAGATCGGCCGAAATCGCCTCTGAACTGAAGCCTGCGAGAATGCGCAGGCACACCTCTTTTTCCCGCTCGGTCAGGCGCGTCAGTGGTGCAGAGCTTGCAAAGAGGCTCGCGAGCCTGTCGAACGGGTCGCGCTGCGACAAGCCTTTCGCGAAAGCCTCGTCCTGGAAGTGCCGTGCCACCGCCGCGCCGATCGCGGGCGAAAGTTGCATCAGGCGCTCGATCTGCGCGCGGGCGAAACAGCCTTGCGCGGTGGTTCGGTAGAAATTCACGTAGAAGCAGGTGCTCTCGATCCAGATCGCGGTTGCGAACTTGTCGACGATCTTGGAATCCTCGAAGAAGATCTTGCGATACCTCTCACCATACATGCGCCGTGCGAAAGTCGGCAGGACGATCGGCGAGGAATTGTCGCGCTCCTTGAAGATCGCATCGCGATTGGGATCGGCGAGATGAAAATGCCCGGCATAGGCCAGGCCAAGATCGGCACCGATCGGGATATTGCCGATGTCGAGCAAGCAGCGCGTGGACCGCTCGCCGTCGAAGGTGAAGACCATGCAATGGCCGACAGCGGCTGTGCGGCGCAACGTGTCGATCAGCACTTGCGGAAATGAGGGATGGCCGATCGCGAGCACGGCAGGCGCGATGTCACCCGAGCCTCTCTCCTTCAATGCGCGATGTTCCCTGAAGGCGTGAGCTTTCATGGTTTCCTCCTGGAATTTTTTCGCGATTCTAGCAGCGCCGTCGCCGCGGCGGAAGCGGTCCGGGGAGGGGCAAGCCGTCGTTGTTCACGCCGTAGCGGCTCAGGAACAATGGCGATGGCTCCACCAATAACGACATCGAAGCAGGAGTGTGAAGCAAGGCTGGCGACGCGATCGCGGCGGCGGAGGGCGGCCGCGTCACTTGCGCTGCAGCTCATGCTTCAGCCAGCGCAGCGGCGCGGTCACCCGCCAGCTGGTGGAGTTCTCGAAGGCCTTGCGTTCGGCCCTTTCGCCGTAAATCAGATCGCGAAACAAGGCGGCCATGCCATCCGCCGACCTCAGGAGCTCATCGAAGGCGCGCGAGAGCGAAGCCTCGCTGCCTCCGGCTTCCGCCTCGGTCAGGAAATCATAGAGGTCCGCGACGATGCTTGGAATTTCGCGGCGTCGTGCCAGTTCCGCTCGATCGTGATGATGATGCCTCAGATCGGGTGCGAGATATCGCGAAATTTCCAGCGATCTCTTTTCATCCAGCATCGGCAGTCGCGAACCCAGTATGGAGCGCAGCCTGCTGTCCAGAACCCGCCAATCGCCGAGGATATGCGCATAATTCACAAAACAGCGCGGGCAATCGCGGCTCGCCATCTCGGCTTTCAGATAGCTCGAGACATACAGTAGCAGCGACGAGGCCAGCGGCATGTGATCGCGCTTTTCCAGCGAGGCCGCAACTTCGAGCGGATTGCGGAATGTCATGACGACCACGATGTCGACATCGATCTCGTCAACAAGCTCGACCCACAGCGGCAGGAGCTTGGACATTCTGGGATCCTTGACCACGAACAGGCTTGAGTCCTGGAATTCGGACTGGATCAGCTCGGCCAGCCGCTCGCGCGCCAGCCGCGCAAACGACGTGCTTGTCCAATCGTCGGCAAGCGGCAACGGATCTCCCGAAGACGAGCCGAGGTCTTCCAGCAATTGCTCATGAATCTGAACAACGCTCTTCGACTCCCAGTAGCCGCGGATATTGTCTGTGCTGGGCTCGATCAAATCACTGGCGATATCTGCGCCCAGCAGATTCAGTGTTCTGGCAACCGCGGAAGTGCCGGTTCGATGCATTCCGCAAACAACGACGCAAGTTCTTCTCCCGTTGGCAGGCGGAAGATTGCGCATCAATTCCATCGAAAGGCCGCCCCTTTAAGAATCTAGCGCGAGCACGATAATGCATCGTCGTTTCATGCCTCGATGAAAAATTCTTAACCTGGGTGAAGCTTTGGTAACACCTGGGCGATCAGCGCAGCCAAAAATGTTTCGCAATGTTTCTAGTAATGCGTGGCGCCTCGCAAATGCCTAGCTTTGGCAGTGAGAGGCAAGTCGATCACTCGCAGGGCACAGATGCGTGACCTCAACACTCCGTGCTCATCGCGATGACGGCATCGGGTACGACGCGTAGGATGGCGTCGGCCCGCCTGGCATCGGTGATGACTCGCGAGATCGCGGGTGCGCCGACCATCGCGCTCGCCGCCAGGATCGCCTCATCTTCGTTCTCGTTGCCGAGCACGCGCGCTGCCGTTGCGGTGAAATTCTCGATGTGCGGCTCCATCATCGCGCGGCAGCGTGCGTCGGCGCGGCCGACGTCGGAATGGTCCATCGCCCGGTCCCTCGTTGACTTTGGCCCGAATTTATGAATGATGATCATCATCCATCTGAATTGCAAATATAATGCAGAACCTTGAACGGCTTCTGTACAGAAAAGCAGGCGAGAGGGCTGATCCGGATACCGGATCGGCACGCAAGGAGGCTTCAAGATGGCGAGCGGTAGCGAAGGGCGGGTCATCTATGAGCGGTTCGACCGCATTCTGAAGATCACGATCGACAATGTGGCCAAGAAGAACGCCTTCAGCCCGGAGATGATGGCACAGCTGTCGGATGCCTTGACCCGGCTCGACAAGGAGGAGGGGCTCTGGGTCGGCGTGCTCTGTGCCGCCGGCGAGAATTTCACGGCTGGCCTCGACATGCCGAAATTCTTCGGCGCCAACGCGACACGAACAGCCCGTCCCGAGGGCAATATCGATCCGTTTGGTCTTGCCAACCAGTGCAGAAAGCCGATCGTAACGGCCGTACAGGGCATCGTCTTCACGGTCGGCATCGAGCTGATGCTCGCCGGCGACGTCGTCGTCGCGGCCGACGATTGCCGCTTCTGCCAGATGGAGGCCAAGCGCGGCATCGCCCCGCTCGGCGGCGCGCATTTCCGTTACACGACGCGCGCCGGCTGGGGCAATGCCATGTACCATCTCTTCCTGTGCGATGAATTCTCAGCAACTGAGGCCTACCGGATCGGGCTGGTCCAGGAAGTGGTGCCTGCTGGCCAGCAGGTCGAGCGAGCCATGGAACTCGCGCGCATCATAGCCCGCAACGCGCCGCTCGGAATCCAGGTTACCAAGGAGGCTGGGCGCAAGTTCATCGAGCAAGGCGAACAGGCCGCGATTGCGGTGGTACCTGAAATTCGCGACCGCGTGCTCAACACGGCTGACGCGGCCGAGGGCATCAAGTCGTTTGTCGAGCGCCGTGCCGCCGTATTCCAGGGGCGCTAGATGAAGCCGCTTGCGATCATCACCGGCGTAGGCCCGGGCACCGGCTCCGCTATGGTGCGGCGCTTCGGCGAGGGCGGCTACCAGGTCGCGATGATCGCCCGCAATGCCGAGCGGCTCGCCTCACTCGCGAGCGATATGCCCGACAGTTTTGCGGTGACCTGCGACGTCTCTGACTCCGAAGGTTTCCTGGCCGCTCTGGATGGAATTTTCGCCCGCGCCGGCGCACCGAAGGTCGTGATCCACAATGCCGTCGGCGGCGCCTTCGGCACCTTCCTGGATATCTCGCCCGACATCCTGCAGCGCAACTTCCAGGTCAACGTGATGGCGCTTTTGCATCTCGCACGCTGGGCTGCGCCGAAGATGCTCGGCGATGGCGGCGCGCTGATCTGCACCGGCAACACCTCGGCTGTACGCGGCAAGGCCAACTTCGCCGGCTTCGCGCCGACCAAGGCCGCGCAACGCATTCTCGCCGAATCGATCGCCCGTGAGGTCGGCCCGAAGGGCATTCACGTGGCCTATCTCATGATCGATGCCGTGATCGACCTCCCTTGGACCCGCGAGCGCTTCAAGGGCAAGGCGGACGATTTCTTCATAAAGCCGGCCGCGATTGCGGACGAAGCCTGGCATCTCGCGCATCAGCCGCGCTCGGCATGGTCGTTTTTGACGGAGCTGCGGCCGTATGGGGAGAGTTGGTGAGGGGAGCGATTGCCAGGAAGGACCAATAGGGCACTGGTACTGACCTGAAATCGACATGCGGCCCTACACTCTCCATCCCGCGGCCATGCTTTAGTCAAAACTGAACGGAGTGTTAGGGGGCGTTGAAATCGGTGGAAATCCAACCGTCCTCGGAAATCCTAGACGAGAGAGAGGGGCGAATGAACGCTACACTGAGCCCCGAGGCAGCTGAACCCAACAATGCCGTCGTAGCGGCCGCAGATGAACGGCTCAAGCACGCTTACCAGCAGATCGCGAGCGCGGACGATCAGCTCGCACGCTTGACCAGACGACTTTCGGATCTGGAGCATGAGGCCGCGTATCAAACTTCGACCGTCCCAGGCCGGCGGCCATCGCGTGGAAAGCCCGTGCTCCGTGCTTTCACCGGCTTGCTGTTGGCGGCCTGCATTGTTGGTGCCGCTTTCGTTTTGCAGTCGCCCTCGGGCGACTCGGCCAAGCTGATGATTGCCCGGTGGGTACCTGCCGTTCTCGCTACGTTGGTGCCGCTCGAAAAGCCAGGGGTTCCAGCCCCGGTCGGCGCAGTTCAGTTGGCCGCGGCGGAACCGACAGCTGTGCCGGCAAGCTCGCGAGCTCCGACGGCACCGCAAGAGGTCGGGCCGCCCGCTGCTCCGCTATCTCCCGAACTGGCGCAACTATTACAGACAATAAAGGGGGATATCGCCGACGTGGAGCAGAAGATCGAACAGCTCAAGGCCGCGCAGGAACAGGTTGCTAGTGACAACGCAAAGGCCATCGGGGAGCTCAAAGCGAGCCAAGAGCAAACGACACTCCTCATAACCAAGATCTCCGAACAAAATTCGCGGCCCAAGGCATCAGTCGCGGCATCAGTCGCGGCACCAGTCGCTTCGGCGCGACCGGTTGCCATCGCGCCCCGGCTGCCCACGTCGACGCATGCGTCGCCGCAAGCAACGCGGTCGCCGCCTCAGTAGTTGTTGTCGATGCTCTGGACGCTGCGGAAGCGCGGAGATTTGCCTGTTTGAAGGACGGGGCGGCGTTCCCGGGGGTGGCCATCGTGCATCCTGATGGAGACCCGGCCGTCTCCCAATCATAATTTCGCCTTACCGCGATCCCATCAATTGCGAATCCAGCGCGCTGATTTGAGCCCGAGGCCTTTCTTCGACGAGGTGCGGCCGATGCGCACTGCTGCTGACTTCAATTCGTTTTACGAATCACCTGATCCTTGGCGCATCTCACAGGCACGCTTCAGGGACAAGGTCTTGCGCCACTGCCTGACGCCGTTCATTCGCGACAGATCGGTTCTCGAGCTTGGCTGTGGCGAAGGCCACTTGACCGAAGCAGTTTTTGGCAAAGCACGATCCGTGGTCGGTGTTGACATAAGCGATGTGGCGATCGCTCGCGCGAAATCGCTCGACTTGCCAAATGTCCGATTTGAATGTGCTGATTTTTTGCGAATGTCATTTGCTGGCTACGATGTCATCGCGGCCATTGAATGCATTCACTACCTTTCCCTACAGGAGCGGGGATTGTTTCTGGAGAAAGTCGCCACGGAACATTCCGGCAAGATGCTTCTGCTTTCGGGTCCAATTGTCGACTACATAAGACAGTTCGGTCATAAGCGGTTGATGCACGAATTTGCGTCTCTTGGATTCACTCCCGTCAAATTTCATAACTTGTCGGTTGATCGGTATCCACCTTCATCCAGAATAATTGCCAGCCTGCTCAAGCTGCCGCTTGGCTACACTCTGCTCGATGGGCTACCCGAGCGGATCATTTACCAAAGACTATACGCGCTCCAAGCGCCGAAATATCACTGAAGGCCGATTCTTCAGCCGTTTAATTGAACGAATTTATTTCTGCGACTTCCCAATTGGCGCGCCGCTGCGGCTGGCACAATCAGCCGTCCCCGAACCAGGCGGTCGCCGGTTACCATGATCAGCCCTCTCTAAGATTGCCCCTCGGCCGCGCCTTCATGGAGCGATTTTGCGTCTGTGATGCTTCTCACGTTTCGGAGCACCGCGGATTGTAATATTAATCGTGTCCTTGGGAGAGGCTTATGCATCGAGACGTGCTATTTGCCTTTTTCGCCGCCGCGTTCTTCGGCGTTTTTGCCCCTGCTTTCGCGGACAATCGAGTTGCGCTTGTCATCGGTAACGGCGCCTATGCTCGTGTGCCGCATCTGGCGAATCCGGTGCACGACGCCGAAGACGTGGCCGCGGCCCTCAGGCGGTCAGGCTTTGAGATCATAGTTGCGACCGATCTCGATAAGGCTGGAATGGATGAGGTGATGATCAAATTTGCCCGGGCGGCGCGCACCGCCGACGTGGCGATGTTCTACTACACCGGGCATGCGCTGCAATTCGGAGGGATCAATTACCTCGTGCCGGTGGATGCCCAATTAAGCGACGAGGCCGACCTGCATCGCATGGTCCGCGTCGACGATGTCATCGCCGACATGCAGCCGGCGAAGAACTTGCGTATCCTGGTGCTGGATTCTTGCCGCGACAACCCGCTCGCCGAGCAAATGAAGCGCTCCATCGGGAGTACCCGCAGCGCCAGCATCGGACGAGGTCTCGCAAAAATCGACAGCCCGGAAGGCATGATCATCGCCTATGCGACGCAGCCCGGGCGTACGGCTGAGGATGGCGACGGTCGCAACAGTCCCTTTACAACCTCGTTCCTTAAGAACATCGAGGCGAGGGAAGAGATAGGCATCATCTTTCGCCGCATCAGCGGCGACGTCTATCAAACGACCCATCAAATGCAGCTTCCAGAGGTATCATTATCGCTGACCGGCGAGTTTTATCTGAACGGTAAATTGCAGATCACCGCGATGCCGGCGACGACGGCTGCACCAGTCGATCCTTGCGCCGCCGCAAGCGACCATTGGAAGAGCACCGAGGCGATCAATACAAAAGCGGCATACGAGGATCATCTTGCGCGCTTTCCAAACTGTCCATTCGCGAGTCTCGCCCGGGCCAAGATGGCCTCATTGACGGCACCGGATTTGGCGAAAGAGAAACGACGCTTCGACGGGATCTGGTTGGGTAAGCTCGTTTGCGAGCCCACCCCTTCCGGGTTGCCTGGCTGGAAGAGTGAACTCGCCGGACGAGTCACGGATGGCATTTTCCACGCAGAGATCGGTCGGGTCGGCAAGCCGGGTTCACAGACTTTCGATGGAACGATTGAGGCGGACGGGACGGCGGATATTTTGCAGAAAGGCTGGAGCGGTGGGAGAGATCCGTTTCATCGCCCGCTTGGCACGGAATTCAACAACAGGTATCTCTCGAAATTCGAAGGCTCCCACGGAAGCGGCACCAGATCCGACCGCGCCTCCTGCAACGTGAATTTCACAAAGCGCTGACGGCGGGGCCGGCCTCGATTTTCCCCGGGGACCTGATCGAGCCGCTCGCCAAGATGCGCCGGGGCCCGAACCGGCCGGCGCGGCTCTGCCGGCTGAAAAGGCCAAGGCGTCGGTCTATTTCGCGCGAACGTTCAATCCGCCGGGGTGAGGGTTACGGGCGAAACGCCTCTGCGGGCGGATGGCGTCATGCCCCAGGCGCAGGACTCAGACCATAAAAATGGTGTATCGGATCGGTTTGGCGCTAGCCGAGGCTCGTCTCCGCGCCGCAAAACCCAATATCCGGAGGAAGCTTTCATGTCGGCCCTGCCGCTTTCTGGCATCAAGATTCTTGACCTCACACGCGTTCTGGCGGGGCCGGTGTCCTCGCAGATGCTCGGTGACCTCGGCGCCGACGTGATCAAGATCGAGCGGCCCGGTACCGGCGACGACGCGCGCGCCTTCGGCCCGCCTTACCTGACCGATCCCGAGGGCAAGGCGAACAACAACAATTCCTTCTATCTCTGCGCCAATCGCAACAAGCGCTCCGTCACGGTGAATATCGCCAAGCCGGAGGGGCAGGCGATCATTCGCGAGCTTGCAAGAGACTGCGACGTCTTCATGGAGAACTACAAGGTCGGCGACCTCAAGCGCTACGGCCTCGACTATGAAGAGATCCGCAAGATCAATCCCGGCGTGATCTATTGCTCGGTGACCGGCTTCGGCCAGACCGGCCCCTATTCACCGCGCGCAGGTTATGACGCGATCTTCCAGGCCATGGGTGGGTTGATGAGCGTCACAGGTCATATGGACGGCGAGCCCGGCGCTGGACCGATGAAGGTCGGCCCGTCCATCGTCGACTACATGACCGGCATGAACACCTCGATCGGCATTTTGGCCGCGCTCTATCACCGCAAGGCCAATGGCGGCGAGGGCCAGCATGTCGACGTCTGCCTGTTCGACACTGTGATCGCCTCGCTTTCCCATTGGGCGCAGATCTATCTCGTCAACGGCAAGCTGCCGCCGAGGCGCGGCACCTGGGGCAATGGCGGCATGCCGGCCGGCGTGTTCCGCTGCGCCGACGGCGAATTGATGCTGGTGGTCGGCAACGATGCGCAGTACGCGCGCACCTGCGCGGTGCTCGGTGAGCCGGAGCTCGCGACCAGCCCGAAATTCCTTAGGAACAACGATCGTGTCGTGCACGGCAAGGAGATCATGGCGATCTTCGCGGGGCTGTTCTTGAAGAACAAGGTCGCCTACTGGCTGGAGGAATTGGAGAAGGCCGGCGTCCCTTGTGGCCCCGTCAACGATTTCGCCCAAGTGTTTGCCGACGAGCATGTCCGCTCACGCGGCATGGAGGTGAAGGTCGATCATCCCTTCGAGCATTCGCTGTCGTTGATCCGTAACGCGCTCTCCTTCTCCGGCACGCCCGTGAAGGAGTATCGCTACCCGCCGCGGCTGGGCGAGCATACGGACGAGGTTCTTGCGTCGCAGCTCGGTTATGACGCGGGCAAGATCGAAGCGCTGAAGAAAGCCGGGATCATCTGATCGCCCTTTCACACTTCGATGAATTTCGAAGCATGATCACATCACGCGTAGCTAGTATGCCGCCATCGATCGTCAAATCGAAGGTGACTGACATGAAACGCGAAGCGATCCGGGTCGAGCCGATCTCCTCTTTTCTCAACCGCTGGAAGCCGGTGCCGGCCTCGCCGGTGACACGGGCCGGCAACCTAGTCTTTGTATCAGGGCTGCCGCCGTTCGACCCCGAGACCGGCGAACTCAAGCCGCTGCCGGTCGCGCGCCAGACCGAGATCGTGCTCGAGCACATGAAGCTGTGCCTGGCTGCCGCCGGCGCTACGCTCGACAATGTGATGAAGTGTAACATTTACTGCACGTCGAAGGCGCATTTCGAGGCCGTCAACAAGGTCTATGCGCGTTATTTCCCGGAAAACCCGCCGGCGCGGATCTTCGTTTGCGTGCCCGAATGGACCGGTCCGTTCGACATCGAGATCGATTGTGTGGCGGTGATCTGAGGGCGGGCGTTGCCGCACACTCGGTATACCTCGCCCCGCGTGCGGTCCCGCGAAGAGCGGGGCGAGGGAACACTTCTGCCGTCGTTTCTGACTACCGCGCCTCCCGCAACATCGCCCGCGGCGGCGCCTTGTTCGCGGCATCTCCCGTGCTCAGTGCCATCACCGCGACTCTCACCACGCGCTCGATCACGCCCTCGACGTCGTCGACGTCGCATTGGCCTTCCGACAATTTGGTCAGCCGCTCGGTGTCGCGCACGGTCTGTTGCGACATGGCAAGTGCGAAGTGCAGGCCCCAATAGAGGTCGACGTCACTGCGCTCGGGCAGCGAGCGCCGCATCGCCGCGATGAATTTGCGCAAATGGTCGATCTCGCGGTTGCGGATGCGGCGGATCGCCGGCACCGATTCGATGTTGACGCGGATCATGAAACGCGCCGCGGTCGAGTGCTGGGTGTCGGGGCCGAGGCAGCCGCGCAAGGTGGGGCCGACCAGGGCGCGCACGATCTCGGTGATGTCGGCAACGCCGCCGCGCGCATCTTCCGCCGCGCGCAATTCGCTCAACCGCTCGCGGTTGAGCTGCAGGCTGCGGGTGACGAAGAGCTCGGCAATCAATTCGTCCTTGGAGCCGAAATGATAATTCACCGCGGCCAGGTTGACATTGGCCTCAGCCACGATGTCGCGCAGCGTCACGTCGCCGAAGCCGCGATCGGCGTAGAGCCGCTCGGCTGCGGCGAGAATGGCGGAGCGGGTCTGATCGCTAGGCATGACATCACCCCATGGTGGGGAGTTGCATTTCAAACGTTTGTATGAAACTATCGTTTGAGACCCGGTTTTGTCAATGTGCGGACATTCCGCGAAGCAGCAAAACCGCCCATCGCGCTTTCTGCGCTTTTGCGCCTCGAACAAAGGGTCTTGCGGCGCAGAGGCGGCGGGAAGAAATTGCGGCCCAAAGCCATCGATAGCGGCTCAAGTCTAGGAGAGGAGCATTCCATGGATTTCACGATGTCGGCGAAGCAGAAGGACTGGCTCGAGCGGGTGCAGTCGTTCATGCAAAAGCATGTCCGCCCCGCCGTTCCCGTCTACAAGCAGCAGGACGCCGAAGGCCCGCGCTGGAAGGTGATTCCGGTGCTGGAGGAGTTGAAGAAGAAGGCCCACGCCGAGGGCCTGTGGAACATGTTCCTGCCGCCGTCCTCGCATGAGGACGATGAATTCCGTGGCCCGGGAGTAACCAATCTGGAATATGCCCTGCTTGCCGAGGAAATGGGCCACATCAGCTGGGCCTCGGAAGTGTTCAACTGCTCGGCGCCCGACACCGGCAACATGGAAGTTTTGATGCGTTACGGCACCAAGGAGCAGAAGCGGCAATGGCTGCGTCCGCTGATGGACGGCGAGATCCGTTCCGCCTTCCTGATGACGGAGCCTGCGGTGGCTTCCTCCGACGCCACCAACATCGAGACCCGGATCGAGCGCGACGGCGATCATTATGTGATCAACGGCCGCAAATGGTGGTCGTCCGGTGTCGGCGATCCCCGCTGTAAGATCGCGATCCTGATGGGCAAGACCGATCTGAACGCGGCGCGCCACCAGCAGCAGTCGCAGATCCTGGTTCCGCTCGATAGCAAGGGCATCACGGTTGAGAAGATGCTCCCCGTTTTCGGCTACGACGATGCGCCGCATGGCCACGCCCAGGTGCTGCTCGAGAACGTCCGCGTGCCCGCAAGCAATCTTCTGCTCGGCGAGGGCCGGGGCTTTGAGATTGCGCAGGGCCGGCTCGGGCCGGGCCGCATCCATCACTGCATGCGCACCATCGGCAAGGCGGAAGAGGCGCTGGAGAAGATGGTGAAACGGCTGATGTCGCGCACCGCCTTCGGCAAGAAAATCATCGAGCATTCGGTGTGGGAGCAGCGCATCGGCGAGGCCCGCACCAACATCGAGATGACGCGTCTGTTGTGCCTGAAGGCGGCGGACATGATGGACAAGGTCGGCAACAAGACCGCGCAGCTCGAGATCGCCATGATCAAGGTGGCAGCGCCCAACATGGCGCTGAAGATCATCGACGACGCGATGCAGGCTTTTGGCGGCGCCGGCGTCTCCGACGAGGCGGGTCTCGCCAAGGATTATGCGGGCATCCGCACGTTGCGCTTCGCTGACGGTCCGGACGAAGTGCACAACCGCGCCATTGCCAGACTTGAAGTTCGGAAGTATGCAAACTCTTCGAAGTAGAGGGAGCAACCGCGCGGGCGTTCCCTTGCCGTCATTCCGGGGCGCCTCGAAGAGGCGACCCTATGGTGCGCAATTGCGCACCTGAGAATCTCGAGATTCCGGGTTCGCGCTTTGCGCGCCCCGGAATAACCTGAGAAAATGACGGAAAATAAATAACGAAGAGGGAGCGTCACCGTGGCGGACGGCGTCAGGAAAGACGAAGAGTTTTCGGGCACGCGGCCGGTCGAGGAACGGCATCGCATCGATGAGGCGAGCCTCGCCCGCTGGATGGGCGAGAACGTCGAGGGCTTTGCCGGCCCTTTGACGGTGCTGCAGTTCAAGGGCGGCCAGTCCAACCCGACCTATAGGCTCGACACGCCAGGTCGCTCCTATGTGATGCGGCGCAAGCCGTTTGGCAAATTGCTGCCGTCGGCGCATGCCGTCGATCGCGAGTTCCGCGTCATCTCCGCGCTTGGCAAGCAGGGCTTCCCGGTCGCGCATGCTTACGCGCTCTGCACCGATGACAGTGTGATCGGTTCGGCCTTCTACATCATGTCGCTGGAGGATGGCCGGGTGTTCTGGGATCCCACGCTGCCGAGCCAGCCTGCCGAAATGCGGCCGAAGATCTTTCGCAGCAAGATCGAGACGCTGGCGAAATTGCACATGTACGATCCCGAGAAGATCGGGCTCGGCGATTTCGGCAAGCCAGGCAATTACTTCGCGCGCCAGGTCGACCGCTGGACCAAGCAGTACCGCGCCTCGGAGACGCAGCATATTCCCGAAGTCGAGAAGCTGATCGAGTGGCTGCCCAGGACGCTGCCCGAGCAGAAGCGCGTCTCCATCGTCCATGGCGACTACCGCCTGGACAACATGATCTTCCATGCGACCGAGCCGCGCGTGATCGCAGTGCTCGACTGGGAATTGTCGACGCTCGGCGATCCCATGGCCGATTTCACTTATTTGTTGATGCAATGGATCATGCCGGGCCTGCACGGCGCAGACCTCAAGGCGCTCAACATCCCGAGCTGGGAAGAGGCCGCGCAGATCTATTGCGACTACACCGGCACGGCGCTGCCGGATCTCAACTGGTATTTCTCGTACAATCTCTTCCGCCTCGCCGGCATCACGCAAGGAATCGCCGGTCGTATTCGCGACGGCACCGCCGCGAACGCCAAGGCGATCGAATCCGCCAAGCGCACCGTCCCGCTCGCGAAAGCATCATGGGAGTACGCGCAGAAGGCGGGGGCAGTTTGAGACAAGAGGGCGCGTTCTTGGAGAACGCGCCCCTTTTGCATGTGTTGTAGGACGGCCTACGCCGCGCTCTCCGTCGCGCAATGCGCGATCACCCGTTCGATGAAGCCGGCGCATTTTTCAAGCTCTGACATCTCGACATATTCGTCCGGCTTGTGCGCCTGCTCGATCGAGCCTGGCCCGATCACGATCGCGGGGATGCCGGCCATGCTGACGAAGAGGCTCGCCTCGGTGCCGAAAGCAACCTTGATATGATTGTTGCGGCCCGAGAGTTTCTTCGCGAGCGTGACGAATGCGTGATCCGATGGCATCTCGAGCGCGGGATATTCGAGGATCTCCTCGAAGTCGATGCCGCAGGTGCGATTTGCGCGTTTCATCGCGGGCTCGATCGTCTCCTTCGCAAAAGCCGTGATCGCGTCGGTCACCTCCTTGGATTCCGCGATGCCCAAGCCGCGCGCTTCGAACTCGATCGCGCAGTGGTCGGGCACGATGTTGAGCGCCGTGCCTCCCCGCACGATGCTGGTCAGCAGCGTCGTGTGCGGGATGTCGTAGAGCTCGTCGCGCGCGCCCTCGGTCGCGAGATGCGCCGCGCGCCGGCTGATTTCGGCCATCAGCGTCGCGGCATGCTCGATCGCATTGACGCCAAGCGGCGCTATCGAGGAGTGGCAGGCGAGCCCGCGGAAAGTGGCGCGCACGCCATGCTTGCCCTTGTGGCCGATCGCGAGCTGCATCTGGGTGGGCTCGCCGACGAAACATCCGAGCGGTCTCACCGGTGCGCGGCTCAGGATCTCGAGCAGCGGCCGCACACCGACGCAGCCGATCTCCTCGTCATAGGAAATGGCAAGATGGATCGGCGTCGCGAGCGTTGCGCGCTGCATCTCCGGGATCATGGCAAGGCACACCGCGACAAAACCCTTCATGTCGGTGGTGCCGCGGCCATATAGGCGTCCATCGCGCTCGATCATCTCGAACGGATTGTGGGTCCAGGCCTGGCCCTCAACAGGCACCACGTCGGTATGCCCCGACAGCACGATGCCCGGCTTGTCCTTCGGCCCGATAGTCACCCAGAGCGAAGCTTTCTGCCCTGTCGCATCGGCGACCCGCTGCCCGGCAATGCCGAACGAGGCGAGATAATCTTCGATATAGGCGATCAGCGGCAGGTTGGAGCGATCGCTGACGGTGTCGAAACCGATAAGGCCGGCGAGCAGGGTGCGGATGCGGTCAGCGATTGGGGTGGGTGATGAGGTGTCCATGATCTCGGTCGTTCAGGGGCCAGCACGGATGGGTAGAGCCAACGGGTCCCGCGAATGCGCGCCCGACGACGGGCTCCGCGAAATCCACCGCTTCTTGCGGGGACAATATAGTGATGGGTTTCGCTGCGCTCCACCCATCCTACGGGCTCACTTCGTCAACCCACCCCCTTTAGAAACTCCATCAGCGCCGCATTCACTTCTTTCGGCCGTTCCTGCTGGACCCAGTGGCCGGCGCCGTCGATGATGCGGACCAGGCGCAGGTCGGCGACCTTCTCGCGCATCAGTCCGACGAGGTCGACGCCCGGGATGAAGGCGAGCACCGGATCGAGGCTGCCGGCGATGAAGGCTGAAGGCTGCTCGATACGGCGGTCGGCGATCGCCTCCTGCTGGGCGAAGTCGATCACGGAGGTGCGGTATCGGTTGAGCGGTCCGCGAAAGCCGCTCTGCGCGAACTCGCCGGCGTAGTAGTCGATGTCTTGATGTGTGAGCCAGGCCGGCAGTGGATCGGGATCGGCCATGCCGTCGAGCAGTTTTGCATCGGGCCCCTTCTTGACTTTCGGCATGTTCGCCATGGCCTTCAAGCCTTCGCCTGAGATCCAGTAGTAGATCTTCCTGAGCGATGCGGGCACATCGGCCTCGAGCTCTTTCTCGGCGACGCCCGGCTCCTGGAAATAGATCTGGTAGAAAAAGCGATCCTTGTAGATGTTGCGGAACAGCTCGATGCGCGGGGCGGGGCCGCGTCCGGTATAGGGCACGCTGAGGCCTGCGACCGCACGCACTCTGTCCGGGAAGAACAGCGAGGTATTCCAGACGATCGGCGCACCCCAATCGTGACCGATCAGAATGGCCTGCTTCTCGCCAAGCCCGTCGATCAGGCCCGCAATATCGGCAGCCAGTTCCTTGATCGAATAGGCCTCGATAGCCTGCGGCTTGTCGCTGCCGCCATAGCCGCGCACGTCAGGAGCGGCGACGCGGTAGCCTGCGTCCGCGAGTGCTCCGATCTGGTGCCGCCAGGAGTACCAGCTCTCCGGCCAGCCATGCACCAGCACGATCAACGGTCCCTTGCCGGCCAGCGCCACGCGCAGCCGAATGCCATTGGTTTGAACCATCGCAAATTCGGGTTGGGTCGTCATGCATCCCTCCATGCTGCGCTCGGCATGTCGCAGCGTATTTTTACGATGGATTACAGGGTGGTCAAAGCAGCATTGAGGCACAGTGTCATCGTCCGCCAGCGGTTCGGTGCAAAGCGCCGCCCGGTGGCGGGGCATGACGACCTGTGTGTATTGCACGCTGAGCGACCTGTTGCACACGCGCTCCTAGATCGGTTTGCCCGCATAGGGCATCGAGGCCGTCAGCCCGCCATCGACCGGGATCGCCTGACCATTGACGTACGACGCCTCGTCGCTCGCCAGGAACAGCCCCATCGCGGCGAGTTCGTGCGGCTGGCCGGGGCGCTTCAACGGATTGAGCTGTCCGATCTTGTCGGAAGTGCCGCGCTCTTTCGCGCGGTCGAAGATCGGCTTGGTCATGCCGGTCTCGATCAGGCCCGGGCACACCGCGTTGATGCGCACGCCGGTGCCGGAGAGAGAATAAGCCGTCGTCTGCACCAGGCTGATGACACCCGCCTTGCTCGCCGCGTAGGGATGGCCGCTGGCGCCGGCCTTCAGACCCGCGACCGATGCCGTGCAGATGATCGAGCCGAAACCTTGTCTGGTCATATGTGGAATGGAATATTTGACGGCGAGGAAAGCGCCGATCAGGTTGACGCGCAGGATCTCCTGCCAATGCTCCACCGTTTGATCGGCGAGCGGTACCAGCCCGCCGCTGACGCCGGCATTGGCCCAGATCGCATCGAGCTTGCCGTAATCCTTCAGCGCGCGATCGATGAAAGCGATCACGTCCTTCTCCGAGCCTGCATCCGCCGTCAGCGCTTCTGCTGTACCGCCGGCCTTTTTCACCTCGGTGGCCACGTTTTTCACGGCCTCGGTGCGATCGACTGCGATCAGCCTGGCGCCTTCCTTGGCGAAGAGAAGCGTTGCCGCGCGGCCGATGCCAGATGCGGCGCCGGTGATGATGACGGATTTGCCTTCGAGGCGGCCCATTTGTTTCCTCCAAGTGGAATTTTCGAGTGGAATTTTCGAGTGGGGTTTCAAACAAGTTTTCAAACGCCAAAAGTGACTTGAGACGTTTGGTGCTCTGACGTACAGCCAAAGCAGACTCTATTGAAGGCCGCAATCGATGTCCAAGCCCGATCAACCCTTCACAGCTCAACAGGCCGTTCCCGCAGGCGTCGTGGCGACGCGATGGTGGTGGATACGTCATGCGCCGGTACGTGATGACAATGGCTGCATCTATGGCCAGCAGGATATCGGCTGCGACACCTCCGATCGCGTGGTAATGGAGGCTGTCGGCAAGATCCTGCCGCGCAACGCGATCTGGTTTGCGAGCAACCTCAAGCGCACTCATCAGACCGCGGAAGCAATCTGGGCGGCCGGCTATCCACAGCCGGGCATGCTGATCCAGGAGGCGGCATTCGCCGAGCAGAATCTCGGCGACTGGCAGGGGCTCAACCGCGCCGCGTTTTTCGCCAGCCGCCCGATCGAGGTCGGCAGCTACTGGTTTGCGCCCGTCGACGATCCCGCGCCGGGCGGTGAAAGCTTTGTCGATGTTTATGACCGCGTGAAAACGGCCGTCGATCGGATCAATGTCGAGTATGCCGGGCGCGACGTGATCGTGGCCTCGCACGGCGGCACTATCAAGGCGGCGCTTGCGCTGGCGCTGGGCGGGCTCGTCGAGAAGGGGCTCGCCTTCACCATCGATAATTGCTCGGTGACGCGGCTCGATCATCTCGCAAGCGCCGGCCACAGCGGCTGGCGACTGCCGATGGTGAACCAGCAGCCCTGGATTGCTGACGTCTCACACAATGCCATGCATCAGCCGGCGGGGCTGGAGCGCGCGAACCCGACCAAGCTCGCCTAAGCAATTGCCTCGCCGCGTCGGCGGGGCCTCGCGTTCAAACAAGCCGGCCGATCGGCCGGTGCCTCAAGGAATCGGGAGGATCAAATGACCTTGTTCGACATGACAGGAAAAGTTGCCGTCATCACCGGCTCCTCGCGCGGCATCGGCCGCGCCATCGGCGAACGCATGGCCGAACATGGCGCGAAGGTCGTGATCTCCTCGCGCAAGAAGGATAGCTGCGACGAGGTGGCGAAAGCGATCAACGACAAATACGGCAAGGGCCAGCAGGTCGCACTTGCAGTGCCCGCCAACATCTCCACCAAGGACGATCTGCAGCAACTGGTGGAAGAGACCAACCGAGCCTTCGGCAAGATCGACACGCTGGTCTGCAACGCCGCGTCCAATCCTTACTATGGTCCGCAGGCCGGCATCTCGGACGATCAGTTCCGCAAGATCCTGGACAACAACATCGTCGCCAACACCTGGCTGATCAATCTCGTGGTACCACAGATGATCGAGCGCAAGGACGGCACCGTCACCATCGTTTCCTCGATCGGGGGGTTGAAGGGCTCGACCGTGCTCGGCGCCTACGCGATCTCGAAAGCCGCCGACATGCAGCTCGCACGCAACCTCGCGTGCGAATATGGCAAGCACAACATCCGCGTGAATTGCATCGCGCCCGGCCTGATCAAGACCGACTTTGCCCGGGCGCTATGGGAAAATCCGGAGACGCTGAAGACCTCGACCGCGCGCGCGCCGCTGCTCCGCATCGGCGAGCCCGACGAGATCGCGGGTGCCGCGGTGTTCCTGGCGTCGAAGGCGGGCAGCTTTACGACGGGCCAGACGATCGTAGTGGACGGAGGGGCGACGATTAGTTGAGGTGTTGCCGGGAAGAGCGCGCTTGGCCGCCATCCTCTCTGTCATCGCCCGCGAAGGCGGGCGATCCAGTATTCCAGAGACGTTCGTGCTTAGGTGAGAAGCCTCGGCTTACTGCATGCCCCGCCTGCGCGGGGCATGACAGTTGGAGATGGGGCGGCGGTGCAATCTCACTCCACCGCCGCGTACACCAGATTCCGCACCAAGGTCCGCGTGTAGTCCCGCTGCCCCGGCGCCTGCGACATGAACACTGCAAACAACTCCTCCTTCGGATCGATCCAGAAGAAGGTGCCGCCCATGCCGCTCCAGAAGAACTGGCCGGCCGAGCCCGAGAAGGGCGCGATGCCGGCGCTATGGCGCACCGCAAAGCCGAGCCCGAAGCCGTGGCCTGGCGCCAGCAATGTGCCTTTGATCTTCACGTGGGCTCCGAGATGATCCGAGGCCATCAGCTCCAGCGTCTTGCGGCCGATGATCCTCGTGCCGTCGAGGCTGCCGCCATTGAGCAGCATCTGACAGAAGCGGGCGTAGTCCATGGTCGTGGAGACGAGGCCGCCGCCGCCGGACTCCATCGCCGGCCGGTCCAGCATGTTGAAGAGCTTGACCTCTTCGCCGGTCCAGGGATCGGTCGGGAAGGGCTCGGCCAGGCGGGAGGCATTGTCCTCGCCGGTGAAGAAGGCAGTCTCGGCCATCTGTAGGGGCGCCAGGATGCGCTCGGTCAAGAAAGTAGAGAGCGGCTTGCCGCTGACGACCTCGACGATGCGCCCCAGGATGTCGGTGGAGCGACTATAGTTCCACTCCGCGCCGGGCTGGCAGATCAGGGGCAGGCTCGCCACGATTGCCGCATGCTCGGCATTGGTGATCTTGCGGCTGCGCAGCCGCGACCCCCGATAAAGCTGCTGCACCAGGCTGTTGCCGGTGTGATCGTAGGTGATGCCGGAGGTGTGTCGAAGCAGGTCCTGAATGGTCATGGGACGTTCGAGCGCGACGAGTTCGAGCTTGCCGTCCTTCTCGATACCGACCTGCTGGTGAGCAAATTCCGGGATGAACTTGGCGACCGGCTCGTTCAGCAGGAAGAAGCCGTCCTCCATCAGCATCATGATGCCGACCGAGACGATCGGCTTGGTCATGGAGAAGATGCGGAAGATCGAGTCATCGGTCATGGGCGCAGGCGAAGCCGGATCCTGCCGGCCGATGGCATCGAACCAGCCGATCTGGCCGCGGCGCGCCACCATCACGGTCGCGCCGGGCAGGGTTCCCTTGTCCACCTCGCGCTTGAAGGCGTCGGAGAGGATTTGCAGCCGGGACGCGGAAAGTCCAAGGGATCCGGGCTTGGCGCGCGGCAATGGCGGGGTCCTAAGGGCGGTGGCGGCCCTGGTGGCAGTCTGCGCGGTCATGATCTCTCCCTTCGCTCTTGTTATGTCTCAACTGTTGCGCAGAAGGGATCACTTGAACAGCGCATTTGCCGCGCTTCGCCCTTGCAAATCGGCCATGCGTTGTGCTTGAAACGGCGCGGACCGAGGCGGCTGCGTCGGTCTCGTAGGAGTGTAGCTCAATTGGTAGAGCACCGGTCTCCAAAACCGGGGGTCGTAGGTTCGAGCCCTACCACTCCTGCCATGATATCAATAACTTAGCTGGCATAAACTGAGAACGGTTTTGGGACAGGACCCAATCTTGGACCCAAGTTCCTGGAGCATGTCCTCCGATATGCCGGCGATAGTCTCTGCGACCTTGGCGTCGGCCTTCTTCGTCGACCTGGCGTAGGTCGAGCAGGGTGGCGGGATCGTGCCCGTCTCTCGCTTGTGGAGTCTCAATCTCGCGGTCGTGCTCATCAACAACCGCGCGAGCCGCGTGCTCACTTACCCCAACGTGTTCTAGACACCCGCGTGCTGATCGCGTCGAACGCTACCGATACAAATTGGGCCGCCGCTTTGCCGGCGGGCTTTTCTTGTGTGTTTGAGCGTTCTTTGCCGCCGCCGGGGATGTGTCCACGCTCGGAGGAGGCCCCCCTGTGCCTCCGGGCATCGGGACTCGCCGCTGCAGTCCGCAATCTGCAGCTTGGCGCAGTCCTGGTCGCCGTGGTCGCAGGCAAACGCTGCGGGCATTAGTAGGGCAACGGCAGCAGCGGCAACGAGACCCTTCATCGGCGATCTCCGTAGCGGCGCTGGGGCCCGAGTAAGCAGCCTCTTCCACGCTTTGTTGCCGAACGCGTGGCCGCTGGCTGATCGCGTCGAGCGCGACCGACGCGGATGAGGCCGACGACTGAGGCGGTGCGTAGAAGCAGATATGCCAATATCGACGCGAAGGGCCACCTCCGAACTCATGCACCGCACCAAAGTAAGGCCTATTCGATCATCTCTTCGGCGACTGCTGCCGATCACAATCGGACGCTAGTACGAATCGGTTGGCGTATAATCTGCTACCGTTTGAACCGTCCATAGGGGCGGCCCGGGTGATGGCGGTCCGAACGTTATTCGTCCCGATCCAACGCATCGTGAATCCGTGGTGGGCCAGGATGTGGTCGTGGAAAAGATGACGCAAAATCCTCAATTCGCGATTCTTTTTCCGCTAGTGGTCGGCGTAGGCGCAGTCGTATGTACGATTTTCGTCCATGCGCTCGCTATCGTCGCGACGGTAAACCTCTTTCGCTATGAGAGGAGACGTGGGCGCGCCGGCGCCGGCGCCTTGATCGATCTTGCAATCCTCATGCTGGTGATATCGTTCGCGTTCGTAGCCCACCTGATCGAGATCGCTTTATGGGCGACGTTATTGGTCCTTTGTGGAGA
>Ga0307474_10000290_pt1 | contig 36983 bp, 31 predicted proteins | sample atmos_gasesECM1C_2_FD_203312 | JGI IMG/M metagenome (GOLD analysis project Ga0307474, IMG submission 203312) | Hardwood forest soil microbial communities from Morgan-Monroe State Forest, Indiana, United States - atmos_gasesECM1C_05 | ecosystem: Environmental > Terrestrial > Soil > Temperate... | reverse complement strand
ATTAGGCCCTCACACCATGGTGCTCAGTGGCGCCGGTCAGGAGCCCGGCGTGGCGCTGGCGGCCGTCGCGATCTGTGCGGCATCCGCCTTGAACGCCGCACCGGCGGCCGAGGTGCTCGCGGATGCGTACACGGAGGAGAACAGGTTCTGCAGGTCGGCCGAGACCGTCAGGTAGTTCGGGGTCACCGGCCGGGGCGCCGAGTAGCTGTTCAGCGTCTTCACGTTCGCGAAGTACGGCGCCTTGGCCAAGAGCGCGGGAGTGTAGGCCGAGGGGAGCGACGGCGGGTCGCCGGTCACCACCGCGCGGGCGACCTCCACCGGAGCGCTGGTCAGGTACTGGATGAGCTTCCAGGCCGCCGCGGCGTGCGCGGTCTTGGCGTTGATCGCGAGCATCTCGCCGCCCAGGGCCGACCCCGGTGTGCCGCCCGGACCGGCCGGGAACGGGATGTACCCGACGTTGCCCTTGACCGGCGGCGCGGTGGCCAGCGACTCCACGAACGGGTAGTTGATGGAGAACGCCGCGTGACCGGAGACGAACTCCTGCTCGACCTGGCCCTCCTGCCAGCCGGCCACGGCGGTGGGGGCGATGTGACTGACGTAGATGGCGTCGTGCAGCCAGTTCAGGGCGGCCACGTTACCGGGCGTGTTGAGGTCGGCCGGGTCGAGCTTGCCGCCGAACGCGGAGTCCACGGTCAGGAACGCCGTGATCGCGCCCTCGTACTTGTCCGCCTCGAAGGCTATGCCTTCCTTCAGGGAATGGTCCTTCTTCATCGCCATCTGCGCGTCGGAGACCACCTGGGCCGGACTCGTCGGCGGCGTCGGAATGAGGTCAGTGCGGTAGTACAGCCCCTCCGGGTTGTCGAACCACGGGACGGCGTACGGCGTGCCGTTGAACAGGCCGGCCGCGACCTCGTGCGGGAAGAACTGGGCCATGTCGGGGTGGAACTGCTTCAGCGACAGAATCCAGCCGGCCTGGGCGAACTTCGCCGGGTAGGTGACGTCGCTCTCGAACACGTCGGGGGTGGTCGAGCCGGCGGTGAAGGACTGTTCCAACTGGGAGAGATATGTCGTTGAGTTCGGCGACAACACGTCCACGGTGACCTTGATGTTGGGGTTCGCCTTCTCGAATGCGTTGATCGCCGCCTGCGTCTGCTGGCCCTCGGTACCCAATCCGGATTCGGCAAACACAATGGTCTGCTTGGCGCTCCCCGCGACCTTACTGCTCGAATCACCCGAACTGCACCCAGTGGCGGCCAGGCCGATTGCTGCGACGGCCGCTACCACAAGTATTCTTGATTTGTTAGACCACACCACGTGGCCACCTTTCTGCTCGTGGGCTGCGGGTCAGCCGTTTTCCTATGTGAACTGAGTTTCTGGCCAACAGGCTCTTCGCCTGCCGCCTGCAATAGCTGGCCCCGGCATCACCGGCGCCCGGCGGGCCCATGCCCGGGCTCGCCGGGCCCACCTGCTGTACTCCCGGCGCCAATTCCGTCAGCGCCGCAACCTGAAGCTGGAGCCGTCTCCTGGCTTGCTTCCCTGACTGAGCTGTATACCTACGTGTTATACACTCCTGTTATCTAGGGGGTCAAGAGTGCGTGACAGACGGGTTTCCGGGATGTTTCGGCCGCGCTGGTTCTGCGCCAGCGCCGACCGCGGAACCACCGGGTTCACCAGGCGGGTGGCCGCGGTCCTGTCGTGGACTCGATGCGGGGCACCACCTGACCCGCTACCCCGTTATGGATGATCGCCGGCCACTGGCCACCTGGGAGTGGCGCCGATACGCCTGCCGTCGCGGTCGAAGAAATGGACGCGCTGAAGGTCAATATGGATCCCGACTTCTTGCCCCACGGCCCAGTCCCCGGGGGAATCGAGCCGAAGCAGGAGATGCGCGCCGCGGTGCTCGCCGCTATGGTCCGGCTCAGCGGGCGCCACACGCGCGCCGTTCCGCCTCGCCCTGACGAGTTCCAGGACGCGTTGAAGGACGCGCGCGTGGCGCCCGCCGGCGCCACCGCGCGATGGTGGCGCCGGGCGCCTTGGCCTCCGGCCGACGGCGTCCAGGTCTACCGGCCGGAACCCTACCTCGAGCCGCGCATGCCATTCGTGCCCGAGGTAATCAAGCGAACTGATCCGGCCGCGAAGCTGCGCGCCCTCCTGGCCGGCCCGCGACGGCGTCAGCGCCTCTGGCCTGATCCCGACGAGCACGGAATCGGCGTGGTAAGGGGTCAGGGCCTCCGATCTCGGATGGGCCCAGGCGAGATCCATATGCTGCCGACCGAAGTCGATGACGACCCGGTCGCCGCTCACCAGCCAGATCATCGCCCAGGCCAGGATGATCGGCGGCGAGCTCAGGAACGCCGCGGTAAAGGCGGTCGCCGGCTCCTGGTAAACCCGCATCGGCGGCCCGACGTCCTCGATCGCGCCATCGCGCATCACCGCGACCCGGTCGGCCAGGGCCAGCGCCTCGGCCTGATCGTGGGTGACATACACGGTAGTTAGCCGCATCGACCGTACCAGCGCCGCGATCTCCGCCCGCAGCCCGGTTCTGAGGCCGACGTCGAGGCTGGCCAGCGGCTCGTCCATGAGCAGCACCTCCGGCTCGCCGCGGATGAGTGCCCGTCCCATGGCGACCCGCTGCCGCTCACCGCCCGACAGCCTGCCCGGCCAGCGTTCCAGCGTGGCCGCGATGCCCAGACCGTGCGCCATCTCCTCAACCCGGGCCTCGATGGCGGGCCCCTCGACCCCGGCGATCACGAGCGGAAAGGCCATGTTGCCCCGCACCGAACGATGAGGGTAAAGGGCACCATGCTGGAAGACCATGGCGACATTGCGCTCCTGCGGCGGCAGGCCGGTAGCAGGCTCTCCGCCCAGCCAGACCTCTCCGCGGGTCGGCTCCTCCAGCCCGGCGATCATCCGCAGGATGGTGGTCTTGCCACATCCCGACGGGCCCACCAGGACCAGCAACTCTCCAGCTTCGGCGGAGAGACTGACGTCCTCCACGGCGAGCATCCCGCCGTCGTAGATCTTGCTCACGCGGTCGAGCATCATGGCCGTCATCGGCCTACCTCCTCAAGGCCCCGCGCCGGTGGATCGACTGCTCACCGCACCGCCGCGGATCAACGGAATATGACGCCCGGTGACATCATGCATCTTTCGGCGGCCAATAAGGATGTTGATGCGCAACTTGTGCCTCGACGAACCGCGAAACTGCAGGTCACCGAGTCGCTGACCCGCTCAGAACCACATCGTGGCCCAACTCAGGCGGCCGCCGCGTTCGCGGCTGGCGGCTCCACCCTCCAGTAACGGTCAGCGGGCGGCGGCGAGCAAGTCGCGCTGGTGGCGGCCGCACCAGCGCCGGGCCCGTGCGGCCGTGCCGGCCACCTGGTTCCAGTGGTCGGCAAAGCCCCGGTGCCCGGCCGCGGCGGCCTCGGTGACGATCTCGTAGGTCCAGTCGTGGTTGGCCACCACCGCCTCCGCCACCTCGCGGCGCTCGGCCCGGGTCAGCCCGCAGGCGTGCACGAAAATCCGGAAGCGCTCCAGGGCCCGGCCCTGGCGGCCGTCGGTGATGTCCTGCTCGTCGTAGAGCGGCGCCCAGGAGCGGGCGGCGGCGGCGATATCCCACACGGCACTGCCCGGCCCGGCCAGGTCGAAGTCGATCAGAGCGACCGCGCGGCCGTCGCGGAACACCAGGTTGGCCGGGTGCACGTCGTTGTGGCTGACCAGGCCGGTGCGGAACCGGGCCGGGATCGGGCGGGGCCACCGGTAGCCCGCCGGGTCGAAGGACGCCGCGGCCCGGTGATAACGGCGCAGCAACTCGGCCACGCTGACCAGGGCGGCGTCGCTGAGCAGGTCGGCCGGCACGGGCAGCACCGCGGCCTGGCCCTCGATGTAGGTCAGCGTCTCGGTGCCCGCGTTGACCGCCAGGGCGCGGGGGGCGCCGTCGAAGCCGGCCGCCGCGAGGTGCGCGAGCAACGCGTGGGTGGCCCGCCAGCAGGGCGCGGCGGGCCGCTGCACGGTGTCGCCGACCCGCAGCACCAGGCCGCGGTTGGCGGTGGCGCCCGGCAGCGGGGTGGCGGCCCCCAGGGTCACGGGACTGGCCAGCGCCGGGCTAGGGACCGCCGACCTGCCCGTCAGCATGGTTGAGCATGGCGCGGGCGAGACTCGCGTGGGTGACCAGGCCATGGACCATTTCTCCTCGGATCGCGGCGCACACCGCATCACGCTTGGCGACGCCGAAGGCGACGGAGAGCACGAGCGGGATCCGCTCGAGCACCGGGCCGGGCGTCACGATCATGCGGCTGTCCAGCGGGGTCTCGACCGGCCTGCCGTCCGCGCCGATGAACACCCCGGCCAGCTCCGCGCATACCCCTAGTTCCGCCAGGGCCGTACGCTCGGCGGGCGTGATCGCGTCATAGATCGTCGACAGCCCGGGCCCCCACGCCCCGATGGCGACCACGGCCATCGTCACCGACGGCACCAGGGCAAAGGCTTCGGCGATGTCGGCCTGGCGCCGGATCGCGGCGGCCGTCTGGGCGTCGTCCAGGATCATCGGCGCGTAGAAGACGTGAGCCGGGCCGCCGCCGACCCGGGCGACGCCGCGGACCACCTCGAGCAGGTCCCGGCCGTCGGGTGGCGGCACCGCCCCCGTCAGCTGCACGATCGGGCACGGCGGCATCTGGGTCAGCGCCGCCGTGAGCCCGCTGAGCGTGCGCGACCAGGCCATGCCGAGGACGTCGCCGGGGCTGATGAGGTCCATCAGCGTCTGGCCCGCCGCCTCGCCCAGGCGGCGCCGCAGCGCGGGCTCGTCGTCGTCGGGGAAGTTGAACACGAACGCGTGCTTGAGCCCGAGGGCCGAGCACAGCTCCGCCGACAGGCTGGCGTCCAGGCTGCCGCCCGGCAGCCCGATCTCGATGCGCACCATCCCGGTCTCCCGGGCCGAGTCGAGCAGCCGCGCCACCCGGAACCGGCTGATCCCCAGCCGGTCGGCGATGTCGACCTTGGACACGCCCTCGATGTAGAACTGCCGCGCCACCCGGGCGGCGAGGACGACTTCGGACGGCCGATCGGCCGACAACCCGGCCATTGTGCCTCCGCTCCAGCCGAGCTGGGCCGCTCATTTGAGCGCCCAGATCTCATATTTGCAGCTTTTCTTGACTTTGCCTAGGGACCAGATCAGTGTGTTCATAGTTCATATGAGCATTGATCGCTCAGATGAGCATAAGCCAGGGCGCGTCACGGTGGCGAGGAGGTTCCTCGTGAGGATCGGAACGTCGCGAGAGGCCTGCGTGAGCGGGGCTCCCCCCGATCGCGGACTCACCGCCGGTCAACGGCGGCCATTCCCGGGGCTGATGGACCGCCCCCCCGCCCCACCATTCCCAACGCCCGCGGAGGTTCATTCATGAGATCGTCCCGTTTCAGGCCCCGCACGCTCGCGGCCGCCGGCTGCGCGGCCGCCTTGCTCGCGGTGGGCGCCTGCTCCAGCGGCGGCACGTCGGCCAGCAGCAACAGCGACACGGGCACCATAACCGTGGCCGTGGTGTCCAACCCGCTGATCACCGGCCAGATGATCCCGCTGACCACGTCTAACTTCGAGAAGAAGTACCCGGGTATCAAGGTCAAGTACGCCACGTACACCGAGTCCGACCTGCGGGCCGCGATTCAAAAAGACGTCAGCACGCACAGCAACTCGTTCAACGTCATCATGATCGGCCCCTACGAGACGCCGCTGTTCGCGAAGGCCGGCTGGCTGGCCAACCTCTCCACGCAGTACATCGCGAAGGACTCCAGCTACGACGCCAGCGACCTGCTGCCGCCGATCGCCAAGTCCCTGTCGTACAAGGGCGACCTGTACGCGGTGCCGTTCTACGGCGAGTCGTCGATGCTCTACTACCGCAAGGACCTGTTCACCAAGGCCGGGCTGACCATGCCGGCCCACCCGACCTGGGCCCAGGTGCAGGGCTTCGCGGCGAAGCTCAACCAGCCGGGCAAGACGGCCGGCATCTGCCTGCGCGGCCTGGCCGGCTGGGGCGACAACATGGCCGCGCTCGACACGGTCGTCAACACCTATGGCGGCGAGTGGTTCAACGAGAAGTGGCAGCCCCAGCTCACCTCGCCCGCGTTCACGGCCGCGACCAACTTCTACGTCAACCTGATCCGCAAGTACGGCGAGTCCGGCGCCTCCAACGACAGCTTCAACCAGCTGCTGACCCTGTACGGGCAGGGCAAGTGCGCGATGTGGTACGACGCTACGGTCGCGGCGACCTCCATCGCCACCACCTACCCGTCCATGGCCGCCCAGACCGGCTACGCGTTCGCGCCGGTGAACAAGACGACGTCCTCCGGGTGGCTGTGGACCTGGGCACTGGGGATCCCGCAGGGCACCGCCAGCTCGGGCGCCGCCTGGAAGTTCGTCTCCTGGGCCACCTCGAAGTCCTACGACGACCTGGTCGCGTCCAAGTACGGCTGGGCCGCGGTGCCGCCGGGCACCCGGACCTCGCTGTACAACGACCCGAACTACCAGAACGCGGCCAAGGCGTTCGCGGGCATCACGCTCCAGTCGATCAACGGGACCGACCCCGATCACCCGACCGTTAACAAGGTCCCCTACGTCGGCGTCCAGTACGTCGACATCCCGCAGTTCGAGGTCCTCGGCGTCCAGGTCGGCCAGCAGATCGCGGGCGCGATCGCCGGCACGGAGAGCGTGAGCACGGCGCTGAAGAACAGTCAGTCGGCCGCCGCCGCGTACACCCCGGCCGAACTGGCCGGCAGCTAGCACGCTCGCGACGGGGCCCCGGGAGGGGCCCCGTCGCGAGGCCCCGTCGCCCGTGTCGCACCCCGAGGAGGGCTTCGCAGTGGCAGTAGTCGAAACCGGCGCGGCGCCGACTCCCACGGTCGGTATCCGGCCCCGCAAGCCGGGCCGCGGTGAGGGATGGCAGCGCCGCCTCCCCCTGCTGCCCGCGCTGATCTACACGGTGGTCGTCACGCAGATCCCGTTCCTGGTGACGCTGTGGTACAGCTTCCAGAACTATTTCTTCAACGTCCCGCAGCCCGCGCATTTCGCCGGCTTCAGCAACTACAGCACGGTCTTCACCAACGCGGCCTTCCGCGGCTCGCTGGTGCGCTCGGTGGTGATGACCGCCGCGTCCGTGATCATCGCGATGGTCCTAGGCGTGGCGTTCGCGGTCCTGCTGGACCGCAAGTTCCTCGGCCGGGGCGTGGTCCGGACGCTGATCATCACCCCGTTCCTGGTCATGCCGGCCGCCGCGGCGCTGGTCTGGTCCGGGCCGATGCTCGACCCGAACTTCGGGCTGCTGAACTACCTGCTGGCGCCGTTCGGCGTCCATCATGTCGCCTGGCTCAGCACGCACGCGCTGGGCTCGGTGATCGTGGTCATGATCTGGCAGTGGACGCCGTTCATGACCCTGATCGTGCTCGCGGGCCTGCAGAGCCAGCCGTCCGACACGCTGGAGGCGGCCAAGGTCGACGGGGCCGGAGCCTTCGCCACATTCCGCGAGCTGACGCTCCCGCACCTGCGGCCCTACATCGAGCTCGGGATCCTGCTCGGCTCGATCTACCTGGTCAACTCGTTCGACGCGGTCCGGCTGATGACCAACGGCGGTCCGGGCACCTCCACCACCAACCTGCCCTTCTACCTGTACCAGCAGGTGAACTTCGCGTTCAACGTCGGCGGCGCGGCCGCGGCGGGCGTGATCACCGTCATCCTGACGATCATCGTGGCCACGTTCGCGCTGCGGTTGTTCGCCCGGGTGTTCCAGTTCGAGGAGGCCGGAGTATGACCGCCGTACCGGTGACGCCGGGCCCGCACCGGCTTCGCGAGATGTCGGGCCGGGCGGGCTGGGGGGTCCTCGCGTGGATCGTGGGGATCGCGTTCTTCCTGCCCGTGCTGTGGATGGTGATCACGGCGTTCAAGCCGGAGTCCGCCGCCGAGACCTGGCCGCCGCAGTTCGTTTTCAAGCCCACCCTGTCGGAGTTCCGGCTGGTCTTCTCGGGGATGGGCCCGTTTCTGACCCACTCGGTGGTCGCGACGATCGGGTCCACGATCCTGGTGGTGCTGCTGGGCGTCCCGGCCGCGTATGCCCTGTCGGTGCATCCGGTCAAGCGCTGGCGCGACGGGCTGTTCTTCTTCATCTCCACCAAGATGCTGCCGATCGTGGCCGCGATCGGCCCGCTCTACGTCATCGCGCTCAAGGCGCATCTGCTCGACACCGTCTGGCTGCTGATCATCCTCTACACCGCGATGAACCTGCCGCTCGCGGTCTGGATGATCCGCTCCTTCATGCTCGAGGTGCCCAGGGAACTGCTCGAGGCGGCGCGGCTGGACGGTGCGGGGCGGATCAGGGAGATATCCGGGGTGATCCTGCCGATCATCTCGCCCGGGCTGGTGTCAACCGCGCTGATCTGCGTGATCTTCGCGTGGAACGAGCTGTTCCTCGCGCTCAACCTGACCGTTACCAACGCCGCGACCATGCCGATGTACCTGATCAGCTCGGTCCCGCAGGAGGGGCTGTACATCGCGCACCTGTCGGCGGCGGCAACGGTCGCGTCGGTTCCGGTGATCCTGGTGGGCTGGATAGCCCAGCGCTCGCTGGTCCGCGGCCTGTCGATGGGAGCAATCAAGTGAACGGCCGCGCATCCGGCGGCGCATTGGGCGGAGGTCCCCGATGGCTCATGTGAAGTACGTGTCGGCCACCCGCGTGTACGCGAAGGACGCGCCGCCCGCGGTTGATGCCCTGGACCTGGACATCAGGGACGGCGAGTTCATGGTCCTGGTCGGCCCGTCCGGCTCGGGCAAGACCACCGCGCTGCGCATGCTGGCCGGTCTCGAGCCCCTCGACGGCGGGCGGGTCGAGATCGGCGAGCGCGACGTCACCTTCGTTCCCCCGAAGGACCGGGACATCGCGATGGTGTTCCAGAACTATGCCCTCTACCCGCAGAAAACCGTCGCGGAGAACATGGGCTTCGCGCTCAAGATGGCGGGCGTGCACCGGGACGAGCGGGACCGGCGGGTCCGCGAGGCCGCCCGGTTGCTGGACCTCGACGACGCGCTGCTGACCCGCAAGCCCAAGCAGCTGTCCGGCGGGCAGCGCCAGCGGGTCGCCATGGGCCGGGCCATCGTCCGCGAGCCCAAGGTGTTCCTGATGGACGAGCCACTGTCCAACCTGGACGCCAAGCTGCGGGTGCAGACCCGCAGCCAGATCGCCGAGCTGCAGCGCCGTCTCGGGATCACCACCGTCTACGTGACCCACGACCAGGTCGAGGCGATGACCATGGGCCACCGGGTGGCCGTGCTCAGCGGCGGGCTGCTGCAGCAGTGTGCGTCCCCGCGCGAGCTATACGAGAACCCGGTGAACCAGTTCGTGGCGGGTTTCATCGGCTCGCCCGCGATGAACCTGCAGACCGTGCCGCTCGCCGAGGGCGGCGCCCGGCTGGCCGGCACCGTCCTGTCGCTGCCGGGTCCGATCGCCGCGGCGGCCAAGGCGGCCGGCCTGCGCGAGCTGGTCCTCGGCATAAGGCCCGAGCACCTGCACCTGGCCAACGGGTCGGGCGAGCTGGCCGGTGACGTGATGCTCGTCGAGGAGCTCGGCGCCGACGCGCTGCTGCACGTGCGCCTGGCCGAAGGCGGCAGTCCGGTGGTGGCGCGGGCCGAGGGGCGCCGGCCGCCGGCCCTGGGCCAGCACGTCACGTTCCACGTGCAGCAGGAGGACATGTTCGCCTTCGACCCGGCGACGGGCGCCCGCCTTGCCGGCTGAACCGCGCCCGCTCGCGCCGCCGCGCCCGCTCAACGCCCGGACGCTGGGCCACTGGGCGGGCCGGGTCCCGGTGCCGGCCTACGACCGCGCCCTCGTCACCCCCGGCGTCGTGCACGTCGGCGTGGGCGGGTTCCACCGCGCGCACCAGGCGATGTACCACGACCGGCTGCTGAACGAGGGCGGGTCGCCGGACTGGGGCATCTGCGGCGTCGGCGTCCTGCCGGCCGACCGGGCGATGCAGCAGGTGCTGGACGCCCAGGACGGGCTCTACACGCTGGTGATCAAGCACGCCGACGGCACCTACGAGCCGCGGGTGATCGGGTCGCTGGTGCGGTACCTGTTCGCGCCGGACGACCCCGAGCAGGTCATCGAGACGATGGCGGCGCCCGCGACCCGGATCGTGTCGCTGACCATCACCGAGGGCGGGTACAACGTCGACGACACCACGGGCGCGTTCGACGCGGCCAGCCCGGGCGTGCTCCACGACCTGCGCCCGGGCGCGGCGCCGCGGACCGTGTTCGGCCTGATCACCGAGGCGCTGCAGCGCCGCCGCCAGCGGGGCCTGGCGCCGTTCACGGTGATGTCCTGCGACAACCTGCAGGGCAACGGCGAGCTCACCCGGCGGGTGTTCACCGCCTTCGCCCGGCTGCGCGACCCCGGCCTCGGCGACTGGGTCGAGCACGAGGTGTCCTTCCCCAACTCGATGGTCGACCGCATCACCCCGGTGACCACCGACGCCGACCGGGCCGAGGTCAGGGAGCGGTTCGGGATCGACGACCGGTGGCCGGTGGTCTGCGAGCCCTTCACCCAGTGGGTGCTCGAGGACGCGTTCACGTCCGGCCGGCCGCCGTATGAGCAGGCCGGGGTGCAGCTGGTCGACCAGGTGGAGCCCTACGAGCTGATGAAACTGCGGCTGCTCAACGGCAGCCACCAGGCGATGGCCTACTTCGGGTACCTGGCCGGGTACCGGCTGGTGCACGAGGCCGCCCAGGACCCGCTGTTCCAGGCGTTCCTCCTCGGCTACATGGACCGGGAGGCGACCCCCACCCTGGCGCCGGTGCCCGGCGTGGACCTCGACCTGTACAAGCACACGCTGATCGAGCGCTTCTCCAACCCGTATATCCGCGACACGATCGCGCGGCTGTGCGCGCAGAGCTCGGACCGCATACCCAAATGGCTGCTGCCGGTCATCCGCGCGCAGCTCGCCGCCGGCGGCCAGATCGGCCGGTCGGCCGCGGTGGTGGCGAGCTGGGCCCGCTACGCCGAGGGCGTCGACGAGCAGGGCCGCCCGATCGAGGTGGTCGACCGGCTGGCCGGCGTCCTGACCGAGGCGGCCCGGCGCCAGCGCGACGACCCGGACGCGTTCATCGCCAACCGGGCCGTGTTCGGTGACCTGGCCGACGACAAGCGTTTCGTCAGCGCCTACCGATCGGCCCTGGCCTCGCTGCACGAGCGGGGCGCCCGGGCCACGCTGGAAACGCTGGTCTGACGCGCCGCGCCCCAGGTAGCGCCCCGGGTGGCGCCCGGCGGTGCGGGCCCGCCACACTACGGGGCATGCAGACGCTGGTTGCCGATCACCCGCTCGTCGCGCACAAGCTCACCGCGCTGCGCGACGCCCGCACCGAGACCCCGACGTTCCGCGGGCTTGCCGACGAGCTGGTCACCTTGCTCGCCTACGAGGCGACCCGCTACATGAAGACCGAGCCGGTGCAGGTGCAAACCCCGGTCGCGCCGGCCGCCGGGGTCAAGCTGGCCCGGCCCAACCCGCTGGTGGTCCCGGTGCTGCGCGCGGGCATCGGGATGCTCGACGGCATGATCAGGCTGCTGCCCAGCGCCGACGTCGGGTTCGTCGGGCTGGCCCGGGACGAGGAGACCCTGGTCGCCACGACCTACGCCGCCCGGCTGCCCGCCGACCTGACCGGGCGCGACGCGTTCGTGCTCGACCCCATGCTGGCCACCGGCGGGACGCTCGAGACCGTGGTCGGCATGCTCGCCGAGCGGGGCGCGGCCGCGGTCACCGCCATCTGCCTGCTCGCCGCCCCCGAGGGCGTGGCCCGGCTCGAGGCGGCGTTCCCGGCCGACGAGCCGGTCCCGGTCCGGGTGGTCACGGCCGGCCTGGACGAGCGCCTGAACGAGCGCGGGTACATCGTCCCCGGCCTCGGCGACGCCGGCGATCGCCTGTTCGGCGAGATCTAGGTGGCGCCGCCCAGGTGCTGATCGACGACGCTCAGCTCGCGATCGTCGCGCCGCCGGCCACGACGGCCGCCAGTGGGCCATCGACTTCTACTACGCGGCCCAGGCCGAGCGCCTCCGTTCCGGCGGGCTCGGGAGGAAGATATCGGTCTTCTTCGGCTTCCAGTGGCTCGCGTCGGCCCGCCTGGCCCGGCAGCGCAACCGCCAGTTCGTCGCCGCGCTGCTGGACCCAGGGCGCGGTCGACCGCCGGTTACCCGGGGCTAAGTCGAATACGGCTAAATCCCGACCGGGTGCCAGACCGTCTTGGTCTCCAGGAAGGCCAGCAGCCGCCGGATGCCGGGCGCGGCCGCCCAGTCCTGGTCGGTGTCCTCGCCCGTCGCGAACACCCGCTTGACGTTCTCGGCGGCCAGCCGCTCGAGGTCGGCGCGGTCCGGCGGCTTCGCGCCGGTCAGGTCGATCGCGTTGACGTCCATGTGCCCGGCCAGCACCGGCGCGAGCTCGCCGGCCCGCCCGGTGAGCACGTTCACCACGCCGCCCGGCACGTCCGAGGTGGCCAGCACCTCGGCCAGCGTCACCGCGGCCAGCGGGTACCGCTCGCTCGCGACCACGACGGCCGTGTTGCCGGTGGCGATCACCGGCGCGACGACGCTGACCAGCCCGAGCAGGCCGGACCCGGCGGGCGCCAGCACCGCGACCACCCCGGCCGGCTCGGGGACGCTGAAGTTGAAGTACGGCCCGGCGACCGGGTTGGCCGACCCCGCCACCTGCGCGACCTTGTCCGTCCAGCCCGCGTACCACACCCACCGGTCGATCGCCGCCGCCACGGCCCGCTCCGCGTCCGCGCGATCAAGACCTTCATTTTGAACGCCCTGACTCGTGAACTGGTCCAGGCGCCCTTCGAGCATCTCGGCCACGCGGTACAACACCTGGCCGCGGTTGTAGGCGGTCGCGCCGGACCAGCGGCCGAACGCGGCCCGGGCCGCGGTCACCGCGTCCCTGGCGTCCTTGCGGGAGGCCAGCGCGACGTGGGCCAGCAGCGTCCCGTCGGGCCCGGTCACCGGGTAGGAACGCCCCGACTCCGACCTCGGGAACGCCCCGCCGATGAACAGCTTGTACGTCTTGCGCACATCCAGCCGGTCAGGCATCTAGGTACGCGGCCAGGCCGTGGCGGCCGCCCTCCCGTCCGAAGCCGGACTCGCGGTACCCGCCGAACGGGCTGGCCGGGTCGAACCGGTTGTAGGTGTTGGCCCAGACCACGCCGGCCCGCAGCCGTTGCGCCAGCCAGAGGATCCGGCTGCCCTTGTCGGTCCAGACCCCGGCGGACAGCCCGTACGGGGTGTTGTTGGCCTTCGTGACCGCCTCCTCGGGGGTACGGAACGTCAGCACCGACAGCACCGGCCCGAAGATCTCCTCCCGGGCGATCCGGTGCGACTGGGCCACCCCGGTGAACACGGTCGGCGGGAACCAGTAGCCCCGGCCGGGCAGTTGGCAGGGCGGAGACCAGCGCTCCGCGCCCTCGGCTTCCCCGGCCGCGGCGAGTTCGCTGATCTTGTCGAGCTGCTGCCGGGAGTTGATCGCGCCGATGTCGGTGTTCTTGTCCAGCGGGTCGCCGAGCCGCAGCGTGCCGAGCCGCTCGCGGAGCCGGTCGGTGACCGTGTCCGCCACCGACTCCTGCACCAGCAGCCGGGAGCCGGCGCAGCACACGTGGCCCTGGTTGAAGAAGATGCCGTTGACGATGCCCTCGACCGCCGCCTCGACCGGCGCGTCGTCGAAGACCACGTTGGCCGCCTTGCCGCCCAGCTCGAGGGTCAGCCGCTTGCCGGTGCCCGCGAGCGTGCGCCGGATCTGCTTGCCGACCTCGGTCGACCCGGTGAACGCTACCTTGTCCACGCCCGGGTGGGCCACCAGCGCGGCGCCGGTCTCCCCCGCGCCGGTCAGCACGTTCACCACCCCGGGCGGCAGCCCGGCCTCCTGGCACACCTGGGCCAGCAGCAGCGCGGTCAGCGGCGTGGTCTCGGCCGGCTTGAGCACGCAGGTGTTCCCGGCCGCGAGCGCGGGGGCCAGCTTCCACGCCGCCATGAGCAGCGGGAAGTTCCACGGGATGATCTGCCCGGCCACGCCGACCGGGCGCGGCGACGGGCCGAACCCGGCGTATTCCAGCTTGTCCGCCCAGCCCGCGTGGTAAAAGAAGTGCGCCGCGGCCAGCGGCACGTCGACGTCGCGGGTCTCCTTGATCGGCTTGCCGTTGTCCAGGCTCTCCAGCACCGCGAACTCGCGCGAGCGTTCCTGCAGCACGCGGGCGATCCGGTACAGGTACTTGGCCCGCTCGGCGGGCGGCATCGGCCCCCACACCCGCTCATAGGCTTCGCGGGCGGCGGCCACGGCCCGGTCGACGTCTTCCGCGCCGGCCTCGGCCACCTCCGCCAGCGGCTCCTCGGTGGCCGGATTGACCGTCGCGAACCGCGCTCCCCCGGCGGCGGGCACGAACTCGCCGTTCAGGAACAGCCCGTACTCGGGGGCCAGCGTCACGACGTCGCGCGACTCGGGCGCCGGCGCGTACTCCCACTCGGTCCCGGTGGTCCCGGCGGTCTCGGCCAGCGCGCCGCCGCCGTCCGCGCCCCGCGCGTCGTTCGCGCCCTTCATCAGCGGCTTTCCCGTCCCCTCGGCCTCGGTGCCGGGCCTCATTCTCGCATGTCGTTCGGCACATGTTAGTTGCCTATAGATTGCGGGTAGTCGTGGGCACCTGTCACGTCAGGCAGAGGCGGGAGGCGGGCTAGTGCTAGCTGCGCTCGTACTGGCCGGCATCCTGGCGGCGCCGCTGGGTACCGCCGCGCTGCTCCTCGGCACGGGGCACCCCCGCCGGACGACCGGCGCCTGGCCCACGACGCGCCGGTTCATGGCCGCGGTAGTCGGCACCGCGGTACTGGGCGCGATCGTGGCCGTGGCCATGCGGCTGCTCGGCGTGACCGAGCACAACACGATCGCCGGGGTGGCGGGCCTGGTGGCCGGAAGCCTGATCTGGCTCCCGGTGACCCGTCGCTGGAACGCCCGCGGCCATCTGTGCTGGGCGACCAGCATCTTCCTGTTCGCGGTCTACCTGGTCTACGTCCTGGAGTGGACGTTCTACAGTCACCTCGGCCCGGCCAGTGAGGCTGGCGGGGTGCTGCTGTGGTTCTTCGAGCTGTTCGCCGCGATCCTCGCCAGCGCCTATCTGTGGGAGATCTGCGACGCCATCGGGTCGGAAACGTGGCGCCGGCGGGTAGCGCCCGCCACCACCGCGCAGCTGCCGGCCGTCCGCGACCTCCCGTTCGTCAGCCTGCACGTCCCAGCGCACAACGAGCCGCCCGACATGGTCATCGACACGCTCCGCAAGCTGCTGTGGCTCGACTACCCGAGCTACGAGATCATCCTGATCGACGACAACACTGACGACGAGAGCCTGTGGCGGCCGGTCGAGCGGTGGTGCCGGGAGCACGAGGTCAAGTTTGCTCACCTGGAGGACTGGCCGGGCTACAAGTCGGGAGCGCTGAACTACGCGCTGCGCCAGATGACCGACGAGCGGGCCGAGATCATCGGTGTGGTCGACTCTGACTACCAGCTGGACCGGGATTTCCTGCGCCGGTGCGCGCCACTGTTCGCCGAGCCCTGGGTGGGCTTCACCCAGGCCCCCCAGGACTACCGCGGATGGGAGCGGGCCCGGTACTACCGCCGGCTGTACTACTCCTACGCATACTTTTTCGCGGTTTCCCAGCCGTCGCGCAACGAGCGGGACGGGGCGATCTTCGCCGGCACGATGGGGCTTATCCGGCGGGTGGCTCTGGAGCAACTCGGCGGCTGGGACGAGTGGTGCATAACAGAGGACGCGGAGCTGTCCTTGCGGCTGCTGCGGGCGGGCTGGACCGGCTGGCACGTCGACCACTCCTACGGCAAGGGCATCATGCCGCTGACCTTCGAGGCGCTCAAAGGCCAGCGGTACCGGTGGTGCTTCGGCGGGATCCAGATCCTGCGCATGCACTGGCGCTCGATGCTGCCCGGCCGCGTAACCAAGGAGAACCACCTCACTACCGGCCAGCGCTGGGCCTACCTCTCCGGCGCGATCCAGTGGTATGGCGACGTCCTCGGCCTGGTGTTTCTGGTGTTCCTGCTGGCCGGCGCCATCAACCTGGCCACGGGGGGCGGAGAGCTGTTCCGCAAACTCACCGCGTTCCTGGTGGCGACGGTGCCGGTGCTGGTGCTGCTCGGGCTGGTGCGGGCGGTCGCGCTGCTGCGCCGCGGCACCGGCGCGTCGTGGCGTGACGCGATCGGGGCGTTCTTCATCTGGCAATCCACCTCCGTGGTGGTCGCGCGGGCCTCGATCCTGGGCCTGTTCGCCAAGAAGGCGGCGTTCCTGCGTACGCCGAAAACCAGCGAACGGGCCAAATGGTGGGAGGCGCTGCGGGCGAACTGGGCCGAGTCCACCCTGGCGCTGCTCGGGTTCGCAGGCATCGCGGCCGCGTTGACCAAGGCCACCGAGCTGGCCGGGCCACTGCTGGCCGGCCTGCTGCTGTTCCCGACGCTCGGCATGGCCGCCGCGCCGTTCAACAGCTGGGCCGCGCAGCGCGCGGCGCTTCCGCCGGACCTGCAGGAGGTCCGGACCATGGAGTGGAAGCGCAGCCAGCGGCGGCAGACCCTGGCCCGCGTCGGGGCGGCCGGCGGCCTGGTCACGGTCATGGGCGTGGTGATCGCCGCCGTGGCTCTTTTCCTGGCTCCCGGCCGCCATCCAGTGCAGACCCCGAACCTGGTCGTTCCCCCGGCGCCGACCGCTTCTGCGACGCCCTCGCCCACCCCGTCGCCGACGCCCTCCCCGACCCGGTCTCCCACCCCGACGCCGACCCCGACGCCGACGCCGACCCCGAGCAGCACCGCGACTCCGACTCCGACGCCCACGCCGAGCCCCAGCCCGACCTCGTCGCCCACCGCGTCCCCCTAGACCCGGGGGTGAATCCGCTCGGGGCATCCGGCACTAGGGATCCTGGCCCGCGAGTGCCATTGTTGCGGTAGACGACCGGAATGGGGCGTGACGACAGTGCTCAAGCTGAGGATTCTCGGCGGCCTGGCGCTCGCGGCCGCCCTGGCGGCGTGCGGATCCTCGGCCCTGTACGGCGTGCCGGGCGCCGAGGCGCCGTCCTCCACCCCGACCCTGGTGCCCGGCAGCCATCCGTACAACGTGTCCAGGCTGCGGGCCCCGGCCGGCGGGAAGATCTTCGGGGTCCAGGCCCCCGGGGCACCGGACTCGCTCGGGCCGGTACATTCGTTCGCCGCCAGCGCCGGAGTCCGGCCGAACATGATCGGCGAGTACCTGCCCTGGAACAATCCGCTGGACGTCAAGGCGATGCAGAACGCCTGGTCGTACGGGGCGCTCTACTACATGGTCTGGGAGCCCTTTCACACCACCGTGGCCGCGATCGCCGCCGGCCGCAGCAACGGCTACATCACCCGGTTCGCGCGCGAGGTCCGCGCACTGAACCTGCCGCTCGCGATCAGCTTCGGGCACGAGTTCAACGGCTTCTGGTACCCGTGGGGCACCAGAGGCACCACCGCCGCCCAGTTCGTGGCCGCGTGGCGGCTGATCCACCGCCTGTTCGCCGCGGCGCACGCCACCAACGTGATCTGGGTGTGGAACCCCAACGTCATCTCCGCGGAGCCGGAGCTTCCGCTCAGTGCCTACTTCCCGGGCGACGCGTACGTGGACTGGGTCGGGGTCACCGGCTACTTCTCCACCACCGGCCCGGATACGTTCGATGGCCTGTACGGGCCGACCATGCAGGAGATCAGGGCCTTCACCGCCAAGCCGTTCTTCATCGCCGAGACCTCGGTGCAGACCGGTCCGGACGCGGCCGTGGCCGCGCAGCACCTGGTCAGCGGCGTGCGACAGCGCTCCGACGTGCTCGGGTTCGTCTGGTTCGACTTCGACAAGGCCGGAACCGACTGGCGGCTGGGATCCCGGCCGCCCGTGCGGGCGGCCATCAACGCGGGGCTCGCGGGGCTCCGGCTCCTGGACGTCAGGCGGCCCTGAGGCGGGATCACCGCCATCCGCACTTGAAGCCTCGCGGCTCAGGGGGGCGCGGCGATGGCCAGCAGGTCGGCGTGCAAACCGGGGCTGGCGGCCGCGATGATCGAGTCGGAGCCGACCGTCCAGGGCCGGCCGTCGATGTCGGAAACGACGGCGCCCGCCTCCGCGGCCAGCAGGCTCCCGGCCGCCGCATGCAGGCCCGGAATCTGGAACACCACGTACGCGGCGACCCGGCTCGCCGCCACATACGGCAGCGACAGCGTGGTGCTCAGCGCGCGCATGTCCCACTTGTCCGCGCGGATCGCCGCGGCGGTGCCCCGCGCGGCACGTTCGCGACGAGGTCCGTCGCAGCCGCCTTCCTCGATCACGATGATCGCGCTCTGGTCGCTGGCGGTGAGCCGCTGATCCGGCCCGTCGCGCAGCGCCCACGCGCCTGCGCCCAGTTCCGCGACGTGGATGTCACCCGTCGACCCGTCACCGGCGACGGCGGCCGTGACCCGGCCGTTCTCCACCAGCGCCAGGTTCGCGCAGTACAGCGGGATGCCGGCCGCGAAGTTCCGGGTCCCGCAGATCGGGTCGACCAGCCAGTAGGGCGAGCCGTCCGCTGGTACCTCGCCGCCTCGCTCCTCGCCGATCACCGCGCCGAACGGGCTCAGGATGGCCCGGACCGCGTCCTCGACCGCGACGTCGGTCGCCGTGACCAGGTCCCGCCCTTCCTTGGGCCGGATGTCGCTCGCGCCCTGGCGGCTGCGGGTCAGGTCCAGGGCCCGTCGGGCCGCCGTGATGGCCCCGGCCGTCTCGGGCCGCCACGAGGGGGTGGTCATCGAACCGGGGCCCTTATCAGTCGATGGTGAAGTAGTCGGGGCCGGCGTAGCGGCCGGTGAGCTGCTTGCTGCGCTGCATGAGCAGGTCGTTGAGCAGGCTGGAGGCGCCGATGCGGAACAGGTCAGGCGTCAGCCAGCGGGGCCCGGCGGTCTCGCGCACGAGCACCAGGTAGCGAATCGCGTCCTTGGCCGTGCGAACCCCGCCGGCCACCTTGACCCCGACCAGCCGTCCGGTGGCCTGGGCGTAGTCGCGCGCCGCGGCCAGCATGACCAGGGTCACCGGTGGCGTGGCCGCGGGTGCGACCTTGCCGGTCGAGGTCTTGATGAAGTTCGCGCCGGCCAGCATGGCCAGCCAGGAGGCCCGGGAGACGTTGTCCAGCGTGGCCAGCTCGCTGGTCTCCAGGATCACTTTGAGGTGCGCGCCGCCGCAGGCCTCGCGCACCTGCCGGATCTCCTCGTAGACCTGCCCGTACCGCCCGGCCAGGAACGCGCCGCGGTCGATGACCATGTCCACCTCGTCCGCGCCGGCCGCGGTCGCGTCGCGCACGTCGGCCAGCTTCACGGCCAGCGACGCCCGGCCGGACGGGAACGCGGTCGCCACCGACGCCACCGCCACCGGGCTGCCCGCCACCGCCGACCTGGCCACGGCGACCAGGTCCGGGTAGACGCACACCGCCGCCACCGGCGGCACCGCTGGGTCGGCCGGGTCCGGGCGCCGGGCCTTGGCGCACATGGCACGGATCTTGCCCGGGGTGTCGGCGCCCTCCAGCGTGGTCAGGTCGACCATGCGGACGGCCATGTCCAGGGCCTGCAGCTTCGCCTCGCGCTTGATCGACCGGGTGGCCAGCCCGGCGGTCCGCGCCTCGGTCCCGACCTGGTCGACGCCGGGCAGCCCGTGCAGCACCTGACGCAGCGCCGCGTCGGACGTCGCGACGTCGGCCAGCCAGCGCCGGTCGGTCATCGCCTGCGCCGTGGCCTCGATGCCCATCGTCACCCTCCCGCGACACCCGCCCGCTAGCGGGACACCGGGGGCGCGGTCCTGACCACGGCGAACCCCGGCTTGATCTTCAGGTTAATGATCTTCAGCCGCTCGTCGAACGGCGCGAACGCGCTCTTCATCGCGTTGGTGGTGAGCCACTCGATGTCGCCCCAGCCGTACCCGAACGCCTCGGTCAGCGCGTGGAATTCCGAGGACAGGCTGACCCCGCTCATCAGCCGGTTGTCGGTGCTGACCGTGACCCGGAACAGCAGCTCGCGCAGCAGCCCGATGGGGTGCTCCTTGATCGACTTGGCCGCGCCGGTCTGCACGTTGGAGGTCGGGCACATCTCCAGCGGGATCCGCCGGTCCCGCACGTAGCTGGCCAGCCGTCCCAGCGCGGGCGGGCCGCCGCCAGGCGCGGGCCGGATGTCGTCGATGATGCGCACGCCATGACCCAGGCGGTCGGCGCCGCACCACTGCACCGCCTCCCAGATCGACGGGAGCCCGAACCCCTCGCCCGCGTGGATCGTGATGTGGAAGTTCTCCCGCGCCACGTACTGGAACGCGTCCAGGTGCCGGCTCGGCGGGCTGCCGGCCTCGGCGCCCGCGATGTCGAACCCGACCACCCCGGCGTCCCGGTGCCGCACCGCCAGCTCGGCGATCTCCAGCGACCGCGCCGCGGTCCGCATCGCGGTGAGCAGGGCATAGACGGTGACATCGCGGCCGCGGCTGCCGCGCCGGAAGCCCTCGAGTACCGCGTCGACCACCTGGTCCAGGCTCAGTCCCTTGGTCACGTGCAGCTCGGGAGCGAACCTGACCTCCGCGTACACCACGCCGTCGTCGGCCAGGTCCTCGGCGCACTCGGCCGCGACCCGGATCAGCGCGTCCCTGGTCTGCATGACCCCGACCGTGTGCTGGAACGCCTCCAGGTAGAGCTCGAGGCTGCCGCGCTGCGCCACGCCGGTCATCCAGCGTGTCAGCTCGGCTACGTCCGTCGTGGGCAGCCCCTGGTACCCGGTCTCCGCGGCGAGCTCGACGATCGTCCCGGGCCGCAGGCCGCCGTCGAGATGATCATGCAACAGCACCTTCGGGACGGCGCGGATCTGATCGAGCGTGAGTGGCACGTCCCCCATTGTCACAGATCAGCCAGGGCGGGTGCGCCCAGGTCGCGGCGCGGGGGCAGTAGCCGGGGTAGCGGGCCAGGAGCGGGACCAGCAGCTGGGCGTCGGGGCTGCCCCAGCCGGTGACGGGATCCCAGCCCGGGCCGGCCCGGTAGCCCGGGAACCGGCCCGGGGCGACGACCACCGTGCTGTTCCCCCGCACGACATCGTGGAAGGCCAGGTGGTAATCGGGGCCGCGGGCGATGCCGTACAGAGCCGGGTTGATGAATCCGAGGTCATGCCCGGCCAGCTGATCGGCCTCGGCCACCAGCCCGGCCCAGAACGGGGCCGCGGCACTGGTCCCGGAGCTCCCACTGATGGCGTACCTGCCCTGGCCGTCCGCGGCGACCAGGGCCAGGCCGGTGGCGCCGGAGGCGTCGGCGGCGACGTCCGGCACGGCTCGCAGGCGCCCGATGCCCGGGACACCGTCCTGATAGGCAGGCCGGGCGAACAGCCGGCTGAAACCGCCGCCCGAGGCCAGGGTGTCGACCTCAAGGTTCTGCAGCGGCTGGCTCCAGCCGGACTCGCCGATATAGGCGCCGGTCCGGTGGCTGGCGTCGAGGCTGGTGCCGCCGACCGCGAGCACCTGCGGGTCCGCGGCCGGGAGCAGGGGCTCGACGACCGGAACCACGCCGGGCACGGAGAACGGGGCCGGGCAGGCCCCGCCCACCGCGCCGGTGTCCCCCGACGCGGCCACCACCGTGACGTGATGCCGGCCGGCCGCCTGGAGCTGCTCGTGCATGCGCGTCACCTCGGCGCCGGAGAAGCAGTGCTCGCCGACACCCATGCTGAGCGAGATCACGTCGCCGAGCGAGGTCCCCAGCCGCACGGCGCGGGTCAGCGCGGCGGTCAGGGCCGGGGCCGAGACCATGGCCGAGGAGGGGAGGAGGATCACGCGAATGGCGGCGGCGGGCGCGACCGCGTGCACCATCTCGACGTCCAGCGTCTCCTCCTGTAGGGCCAGCCAGCGCGAGGCGCCGCGGGCCAGCGTGGTCGTCACCGCCAGCCTCGCGGCGGGCAGGTGGAAGCGCCGGTCGAACCCGGCGAGATCCTGGCGGATGTCGGTGACCGAGGGCGGGGTGGCCTGCTGCTCGCCCTGCTCCGGCAGCACCACGGTCTCGCCCCGGCCGTCGATCCCCCGGTCCAGCAGCGGCCGGAGGCCGTAGGCCGCCCGGAGCTGCTGCGGGGTATAACAGGCCGGCACCGAGGCGCAGCCACCCGCCAGGTCGGCGCCCGCCCGGTCGGCGCCCGCCCGGTCGGGGGCCGCGTGCGCCGCCGGGGCTCCGCCCGCGCTGGCCGCGATGACCAGGCCAATCACGGTCGCGATTACGCTACGTATGCACACTGGGTCATGGTGTCACCACCATCTGTCCGGTGATGGCCCGGGTCAGCCGGTAATGCGCTCCAGCACGAGCGGGGCGGCGGCGGGCGGCTCCGGGCCGATCTCGATCGCGTTCGCCAGCGCCTCCCTGGAGCGGGCGAACCTGGACTCGTCGTCGGCCCGCAGCTCCAGCACCGGCTGGCCCGCCTCGACCCGCTCACCGGGCTTGGCCAGGCACAGGACGCCGGCCGCCGCGCTCACCGGGTCCTCCTTCCTGGCCCGTCCGGCACCCAGCCGCCAGGCCGCCACGCCGACCGCGAACGCGTCGAGCCGGCGCAGCCAGCCCGACGACGCGGCGGTCACCTGCTCGACGTGCCGCGCCCGCGGCAGCGGGGCGTCCGGGTCCCCGCCCTGAGCCGCGATCATGCGGCGGTAGCGGTCCAGGGCCGTGCCGTCGGTCAGCGCGGCCGCTGGGTCGGCGTCGATCCCGGCCAGCGCGAGCATTTCCCTGGCCAGCGCCAGCGTCACCGCAACCAGGTCGGGTGGTCCCTCGCCGCGCAGCGTGGCCACCGCCTCCTCGACCTCGACGGCGTTGCCGACGGCCCGGCCGAGCGGAATGTCCATCCGGGTCAGCAGCGCCGCGGTGCGCACGCCCGCCTCGGTGCCGAGCCCGACCATGGTCTGCGCCAGCAGCCGCGCGGCCGTGATCTCGGTCATGAACGCCCCGTTGCCGACCTTCACGTCGAGCACCAGGCCGGACGTGCCCTCGGCGATCTTCTTGGACATGATCGAGCTCGCGATCAGCGGGATCGACTCGACGGTCCCGGTCACGTCGCGCAGCGCGTAGAGCTTGCGGTCGGCCGGCGCGAGGTCGGCGCCGGCCGCGCAGATCACGCAGCCTTCGGAGCGCAGTACCGCGATCATCTCGGCGGCCGACAGCCCGGCCCGCCAGCCGGGGATCGCCTCCAGCTTGTCGAGGGTGCCGCCGGTGTGGCCGAGGCCGCGCCCGGACAGCTGCGGCACCGCGGCCCCGCAGCTGGCCACCAGCGGGGCGAGCACCAGCGACACCTTGTCGCCGACGCCGCCGGTCGAGTGCTTGTCGACCGTGGGCAGCGACACCGCGCCCAGGTCGAGCCGCTCGCCGGAGGCGACCATGGCCGCGGTCCAAGCCCGCAGCTCGGCCGGTGCCAGGCCGCGGAAGAAGACCGCCATGAGCAGGGCGGACATCTGCTCGTCGGCGATGTCCCCGGCGGTGTAGGCCGCGATCAGCCAGCGGATCTCGTCGCCGGTGAGGGTCCGGCCGTCGCGCTTGGCCCGGATCAGCTCGACCGCGACGTGCCGCCCGGCCTCAGCCATCGCGCCCGCGCCGTTCGCTGAGGTCGGAGCCGGTGAAGGCGTCCGGTAGCAGCGCGCCGAGCTCCCGCGGCCCGCCGTCGGCGTCCAGCAGTAGCCCGGCCCCGCCGGCCTCCAGCAGCAGCTGCCGGCATCGCCCGCACGGCACCAGCGGGGCGCCGTCCCCGGCCACCACGCTGACCGCGGTCAGGGTCCCGCCGCCGGAGGCGTGCAGCGCCGAGACCAGGCCACATTCGGCGCACAGGGTCAGCCCGTAGGACGCGTTCTCCACGTTGCAGCCGACCACGATCCGGCCGTCACCGGCGTCCCCTTCCGCGCTCACCTGGCCGGCGGCTCCCACCCGCAGCCCGGAATACGGGGCGTAGGCGGAGCGCGCCGCCGTCTGCGCGGCCGCGCGCAACCCCGGCCAGTCGATCGTCAAGATGACCCTTTCTTCGGTGAGATCTGTAGCCAAGCCATGATCTTCCTGTTATCTGAGTGCGATCTACGATTTTAACGGGTCTCGATTCGGCAACAGCGGGGCAATCTGGGCAGGTTACGGCTTCCGCCGGTCCGCGAGCAGGACTAACCTTCGCACATCCCGGGGGGGCTTCCGGCGTGCGCTCAGTCCTTCCGGGTTGGCCCTGGAACCCAGGCGGGGCGGGTCCACCCCTACAGGAGGTTTAACGGTGCGAACAATGATCAGAAACGGGGTGGCGCTCGGCGTCATCGCCCTGTTGGCCACCGCATGCGGCTCGTCGACCAGCGCGGGCTCGCCGTCGTCCAAGTCGTCATCCTCATCGGGTTCCAGCGCCTCGTCGTCCGGCAAGTTCCTCGGCTGCATGGTCACCGACACCGGCGGCATCGACGACCGGTCCTTCAACGCCTCGTCCTGGCAGGGCATGCAGCAAGCCCAGGCTTCCGACCCGAGCAAGATCACGGTGAAGTACCTGCAGTCGACGTCGGGCAGCGACTACACGCCGAACATCAATACGTTCATCGGCGAGAAGTGCGGGATCATCGTCACCGTCGGGTTCCTGATGGGCGACAACACCCAGACCGCGGCCAAGGCCCACCCGAACCAGAAGTTCGCGATCGTTGACTACACCTATAGCCCGTCGATCCCGAACGTCGACGCGCTGGTGTTCAACACCGTGGAGGACGGCTTCCTCGGCGGCTACCTGGCCGCGGGCATGTCGAAGTCCGGTGCGGTCGGCACTTTCGGCGGCCAGGAACTGCCCACGGTGACCATCTACATGGACGGGTACTGGGACGGCGTCCAGTACTACAACCAGCAGCACCACACCAGCGTCAAGGTCCTTGGCTGGAACGAGCAGACCCAGAAGGGCCTGTTCACCGGCAACTTCACCGATGAGACTACCGGCCAGACCGACACCCAGACGCTGATCAGCGAGGGCGCCGATGTGATCTTCCCGGTCGCCGGCAACGTCGGCCTCGGCGCGGCCAAGGCGGTCCAGAACGCCGACACCGCGGCCGGCAGCACCAAGGTCACGATGGAGTGGGTGGACACCGACGGATGCGTCAGCGCCGCGCAGTACTGCAAGTACTTCATCAGCAGCGTGACCAAGGGCATCCAGGCCGCGGTGAAGACCGCCGTCATCAGCGCGGCCAACGGCACCTTCAAGGGTGGCAACTACATCGGCGACCTGGAGAACGACGGAGTCGTGCTCTCCCCGTTCCACGACTTCTCCAGCCAGGTTCCGGCGTCGCTGCAGTCCGAGCTGAACAAGGTCAAGGGACAGATCATCAGCGGCCAGATCAAGCCGGCGACCAAGAGCCCGGTGTAACCATCTGGCGCGGCGGCAGGGCGGGGGCCCCCTTCCCCGCCCTGCCGCGGGTCCGCAGGCCTGGAGGTACGCACCGGTGAAGCTCGAACTGCGGGGCATAACCAAGCGCTATGGCTCGCTCGTCGCCAACAGCCGCATCGACCTGACGGTCGAGCCCGGCCAGATTCACGCCCTGCTCGGCGAGAACGGCGCAGGCAAGACCACCCTCATGAACGTCCTCTACGGGCTGACCGAGCCCGACGAAGGCGAGATCCTGGTCGACGGCAAGGCCGTCGCTCTGCGCTCGCCCAAGGATGCGATCCGGGCCGGCATCGGCATGGTGCACCAGCACTTCATGCTGGTGCCGGTGTTCACCGTGGCCGAGAACGTCACCCTCGGTGACGAGCGCACCCGCTGGCTCGGCCTGCTCGACCGGGGCCGGATGCGGCGCGAGGTGCGCGAGCTGTCCGAGCGCTACGGCCTGCGCGTCGACCCCGACGCCCTGGTCGAGGATCTGCCGGTCGGCGTGCAGCAGCGGGTCGAGATCATCAAGGCGCTGGTGCGCGAGGCCGGCGTGCTGATCCTGGACGAGCCGACGTCGGTGCTCACCCCGGGCGAGACCGAGGAACTGTTCACGATCATGCGGGAGCTCCGGGCGGGCGGCCGGTCGATCATCTTCATCTCGCACAAGCTCAAGGAGGTTCAGGCGATCGCGGACGTGGTCACGGTCATCCGCCGGGGCCAGGTGGTGGGCCAGCGCCCGCCGACCGCGAGCGACGCCGATCTGGCCGAGCTGATGGTGGGCCGCAGCGTGGTGCTGCGGGTGGAGAAGGAGCCAGCCAAGCCGGGCGACGTCGTCCTCGACGTGCGGGACCTGAGCGTGGAACGGCAGCCCGGCCAGGTCGCGGTCAACGGCGTGTCCTTTGCGGTGCGGGCCGGCGAGATCCTGGGCATCGCCGGGGTGCAGGGCAACGGACAGACCGAGCTCTGCGAGGCACTGATGGGCCTGCGGCCGGTCCGGTCCGGATCGGTGCGGCTGGCCGGGCACGACATCACCGGCGAGCACCCCCGGGAGCGAATCCGGGCCGGCCTCGGCTACATACCCGAAGACCGCCAGGAGGACGGGCTCGTCGGCGCCTTCTCCGTGGCCGACAACTTGATCCTGGACGTGTACGACCGGCCGCCGTACGCCAAGGGCATCTCGATGAACCTCGAAGCCGTCCGGGAAGCCGCCGTCAGCCGGGTCGAGCAGTTCGACGTCCGGACCACGTCGATCGCCACGCCCACCGGGACCCTGTCCGGCGGCAACCAGCAGAAGGTCATCCTGGCCCGGGAGATCGGCCGCGACCTGGTGCTGCTCGTGGCCAGCCAGCCCACCCGGGGGCTGGACGTGGGATCGATCGAGTTCGTGCACCGCCGGATCATCGAGGAGCGCGACCAGGGCGTCGCGGTACTGCTGATCTCGGCCGAACTGGACGAGATCTACGCGCTGGCCGACCGGATCGCGGTCATGTACGAGGGCCGGATCACCGGGATCCGGCCGCCCACCGTGCCGGTGGCCGAGCTGGGCCTGCTGATGAGCGGCGGCCTGACCGACACCGACGGCGAGGCGGCGGCGCCGGCCGACCCGGCCACGGCAGGAGAGCAATCATGAGCGATCAGCCCCCCGAGCCGGGCGGAACCGAGGCCGCCCAGACCGCGGCGGCCGTGCCGGGTGCCGAGAGCCCGGCCGCTGCTGAGCGCCCGATTCCGGCCGAGGGCCTGATCACCGGCACCCCGGACGGCGCCAAGGCGGGCGGCTCGCAGCGCCCCGCGCTCGGCCGGCTGGTGATCGAATCCATCCTCGAGGGCAACTCCGGCGTCGTCACGTTCCTCGCGATCGTGGCCGCGATCGTGGTCGGCGGCCTGCTTATCGCGTTTACCAGCAAATCCGTGCTGGACGCGTGGGGGGACCTCTTCTCCGCGCCCGGCAACGCGATCGCCCAGGCCTGGGACACCGCGTCCAGCGCCTACGTCGCGATGTTCGAGGGCTCGATCATCAACCCGCACGCCGTGGCCCAGATCTTCCAGCAGAAGTCGCTGTCGGTCGCCTACCACGACGGCGCGATCGCCGCGGTGTTCAACCCGCTGTCGGAGACCTGCGTCGACGCCACCCCGCTGATCCTGGCCGGGCTGGCCGTGGCGATCGCGTTCCGCGCCGGGCTGTTCAACATCGGCGCGCAGAGCCAGTTCATCGGCGGGGCGCTGGTGTGCACCTGGCTCGGCTACGGCGTCAGCCTGCCGTTCTTCGTGCACGTCGTGGTGTGCGTGATCGGCGCCTTCATCGGCGGGGCAATCATCGGCTGGATCCCCGGGGTGCTCAAGGCGACCACCGGCGCCCATGAGGTCATCGTCACGATCATGCTCAACTACGTGATGGCCTACTTCCTGGCCTGGATCCTGGGGACCTCGCTGATGCAGCGCCCCGGGCGCACCGACCTGATCAGCCCGGTCATCGCCAACAACGCCCACCTGCCGTTGCTGCTCGGCTCGCAGCTGCGGGTCAACGCGAGCTTCCTGCTCGCGCTGGCCTGTGCGGTCGGCGTGTGGTGGCTGATGAACCGCAGCACCCTGGGGTTTCAGTTCCGCACGGTGGGAGCGAACCCGAGCGCGGCCCGCACCGCGGGCATGAGCGTGACGCGGACCTGGGTCATCGTGATGCTGATCGCCGGCGGGCTGGCGGGCCTGGCCGCGACCGCGGTCGTGCAGGGCACCGACTTCACGCTGACCTTCCAGAGCTACGGGACCTACGGCATCGACGCGATCACGGTCGCGCTGCTCGGCCGGGCCCGGCCGCTCGGCGTGGTCCTGGCCGCGCTGCTGTTCGGCGCGCTGCACGCGGGCGGGATCTTGATGCAGGCGGCCACCCAGACGCCGCTGACGATCACCACCGTGATTCAGTCGACCGTGGTGCTGTTCGTCGCCGCTCCGCCGCTGGTACGGGCCATATTCCGGCTGCACAGGGCGACGGCGGGCGGGGCCGGCCAGTCGCTGTCGAAGGGGTGGAACGGGTGACAGTCCTCGCCAGGCCGGCCGGCCTGCACATCTCGGTGAGCCGCCGGGTCGTGGCTCCGGCCACCTTCATCGCCTTCGGGCTGGTCGACATCCTCGGCTTCGGCATGTTCTCCAAGCACGGCCACGCCACGTTCGCGTTCTCCCCGCAGTTCGCGAAGGTGACCGTGCCCGACCTCAGCCTGCCCGCGGACATCACGGCCTACGTCTGCGGCGCGATCTCGATCGCCGCCGGCCTGGCCCGCGCCGCCGTCCCGCTGCGCGCCGCGCTGCGCCGCACCAGCATCGGGGTGGTCCTGTTCTGCTTCGTGATCGCGCTGCTGTGCTGGGCGGACGTGGGGCAGCCGGTGCCGTTCAACGTCGTGAACCTGCTGTCGGGGACGATCGCCGCCTCGATCCCGCTGGTCCTCGGCGCGCTGGCCGGCTGCATGAGCGAGCGGTCCGGTGTGATCAACATCGGGATCGAGGGCAAGCTGCTGTTCGGCGCGTTCGCCTCGGGCATCGTGGCCAGCGCGTTCGGCAATCTGTGGCTAGGCCTGGTCTGTGGCGCGCTGGCCGGCGGACTGCTCGGCGCGATGCTGGCGGTGTTCGCGATCCGCTACCTGGTCGACCAGGTGGTCCTCGGCGTGGTGCTGAACGTGTTCGCGGCCGGGCTGACCGGGTTCCTCTACGACCGGGTGCTCACGCCCTTCCAGAACACGCTGAACTCGCCGCCCACGTTCTCGGCGATCAAGATCCCGCTGCTCGGCGACATCCCGATCATCGGGCCGGTGTTCTTCGACAGCTCTATCTTCCTGTACATCACCTACGCCGCGCTGATCCTGGTCCAGGTCGGGCTGTTCAGCACCAAGTGGGGGCTGCGGGTGCGCGCGGTGGGCGAGCACCCCACGGCGGCCGAGACCGTCGGCATCCCGGTGCTGTGGAACCGGTACCGCAACGTGATCCTGGCCGGCCTGCTGGCGGGCATCGGCGGCGCGTACCTCAACATCGGCTCGGTGGGCTCGTTCACCCCGAACATGTCATCCGGCATGGGCTACATCGCCCTGGCCGCGGTGATCTTCGGCCGGTGGACGCCGCTCGGGTCGCTGGGCGCCGCGCTGCTGTTCGGCTTCACGCTGGAGCTGCAGAGCGTCCTGGCGTCGATCAACGTGCCGATCCCCTCTAACATCCTGCTGATGGCTCCGTATGTCGCGACGATCATCGCGGTCGCCGGCCTGGTCGGCCGGGTGCAGGCGCCGCGCGCCGACGGCCAGCCGTACATCAAATCATGAGCGAGCTGGAGGGGCGCGGCATGAGCGGGGGCGCGGCATGAGCGGGAGCGCGGCATGAGCGGGAGCGCGGCATGAGCGGGAGCGCGGCATGAGCGGGGATCCGGGCGATCCGGCGGCAAACCCGTATGCCGCGGCCGAGGCCAGCGCGGGCCGGCTCGCGGACCTGACCGGCCACGCGGCGCACGACGCCGCGGTGGTTCTCGGCTCGGGCTGGGCCGAGGCCGCGGACGCCCTCGGCAGCGGAACCGAGGTGCCGGTCGGCGACCTCGGCGGCTTCCCGCCGCCCACCGTCCCCGGCCACGCGGGCGTCGTGCGGTCGATACGCATCGAGAAACTACGGGTGCTGGTCTTCCTCGGCCGGACCCATCTCTACGAGGGACACCCGGTGGCGACCGTGGTGCACGGCGTGCGCACCGCGGTCGCCGCCGGCTGCCGGGTGATCGTGCTGACCAACGCGTCGGGCGGGATCCGGGAGGGCTATCAGGTCGGGCAGCCGGTCCTGATCAGCGACCATCTCAACCTGACCGCCCGCTCGCCGCTGGCCGGGCCGCCGCCTCCGGACGGGTACCCGTCCCGGTTCACCGACCTCACCGACTTGTACGCGCGGCGGCTGCGGGCGCTGGCCCGGGCGGCCGACCCCGGCCTGGCCGAAGGGGTCTACGCGGCGCTGCCGGGCCCGCATTACGAGACTCCGGCGGAGATCCGGATGCTCCGCTCGCTCGGCGCCGACCTGGTCGGGATGTCCACCGCGCTGGAGGCGATCGCGGCCCGGCATCTCCGTGCCGAAGTGCTCGCCATCTCGCTGGTGACCAACCTGGCCGCGGGGCTGGCTCCGGCCGGGCTCGACCACGCCGAGGTCACCGCGGCCGGGAAGGCCGCCGCCGGGCGGATGGGCGCCCTGCTGGCCGGCATCCTGCCCGGCGTGCTGCCCGGGGACGGGCCCGCGTGATCCCCGACGACCTTCGCGCCCGGCTGACCGCGTGGCTGGCGGACGACCCGGACGAGCGGGACCGCGCCGAGCTCGAGGCGCTCGCCGCCGACGGCGGCGAGCAGGCCGCGGCGGAACTGGCCGACCGGTTCAACGGCCGTCTCGAGTTCGGCACCGCCGGGCTGCGCGGGGCGGTCGCCGCCGGGCCGAACCGGATGAACCGGGCCGTGGTCCGGGCCACCACCGCCGCGCTGGCCGGGTGGCTGGCCGGCCGCGGCCGGGCCATGGTCGGGCCCGCTGCCGCCGAGGCGGGCGTGGTTATCGGCCACGACGCTCGGCACCGCTCGGACGAGTTCGCCGACGAGGCGGCCCGGGTGCTGGCCGGCGCCGGGATAAGGGTGCACCTGCTGCCCGGCCCGGAGCCGACCCCGCTGCTCGCGTTCGCGGTCCGGCACCTGCGCGCGGCGGCCGGGATCATGATTACCGCGAGCCACAACCCCCCGGCCGACAACGGCTACAAGCTCTACCTCAGCGACGGAGCGCAGATCGTGCCGCCGGCCGACGTGGAGATCGAGTCGGCGATCCGCGCCCTGGGCCCGCTGTCGCAGGTCCGGCTGGCCCCGCCGGACAGCCCGCTGATCGTGGCGCTCGGCGACGAGGTGGCCGCCGCCTACCTGGACCAGGTGTGCGCGGGCTCGCCCGCCCCGCCGGACGCCGCGTGGCTGCGGTTCGTCTACACCCCGCTGCACGGCGTGGCGGGTCGGCTGGCGCTGCGCGCGTTCGAGCAGGCGGGCTTCACCGCCCCGGACGTGGTGACCGCCCAGGAGGCCCCGGACCCGGACTTCCCGACGGTCGCGTTCCCCAACCCGGAGCTGCCCGGTGCGCTCGACCTCGCGCTGGCCCAGGCCCGCCGCTCCGGCGCCGACCTGGTCCTGGCCAACGACCCCGACGGCGACCGGCTGGCCGTCGCGGTCGCCGACCCGCAGGCTCCGGGCGGCTGGCGGACGCTGACCGGCGACCAGGTGGGCGCGCTGCTCGGCGCTTACCTGCTGGGGCAGCCGACCGAGCACCCGGAGAGCCGGCTCGTGGCGACCACGATCGTCTCGTCCACGCTGCTGTCGCGGATCGCCGCCGCGGCGGGAGCGCAGTACGCCGAGACGCTCACCGGCTTCAAATGGATCGTCCGGGCCGGGGACACCCGGCCGGGCACCGAGTTCGTGCTCGGTTACGAAGAGGCGCTCGGGTACTCGGTGCGGCAGGTGGTCCGGGACAAGGACGGGATCGGGGCCGCGCTCGCGCTGCTCGGGCTGGCCGCCCGGGCCCGGTCCGGCGGCGAGTCGCTGCTCGAGGCCTACGACGCGCTCGAGACGGCGCACGGCGTCCACCTGACCTCGCAGATCACGGTCGAGACCACGGCGCCGGTCGACGTCATGGCCCGGCTGCGCGCGGCGGCCCCGGCCAGGTTCGGCGACGCCGCGGTGGTGTCCACCACCGACCTGACCGGCGGGACCTGGGACCTGCCCTCGGCCGACGTGCTCAGCTTTATCCTGTCGGGGGCCCGGGTGGTGATCCGCCCCAGCGGCACCGAACCGAAGATCAAGGCCTACTTCGAGGTGGTGGAGCCGGTGTTCTTCGGCCGCCTGGACGAGGCCCGGCGGGCCGCGGCGGCCCGGCTGGAGCCGCTGCGCGAGGCGGTGGCGGCCCTGCTCGCGAGCTGACGCCGCGGTCCGGGGTTGCGGCGACCCGTCACGCTGCCTCGGTGCTGAGGACCTCGGCGATCGGCTGCCGGGCGCCGAGTCGGGCCGGGACGATGGTGAGCGCGGCCATCGCGAGGAGCGTCCCGAGCGCGGCGGCGGCCAGCCAGCTCACCGGCGGCAGGGTCCCTCCGTGGACGGCGGCTTTGAAGAGCCCGATGCCGAGGGGGATGCCGATAATGACGCCCGGAAGCGCGCCGAGCACCTGGGCGACGATGAGCCCGGAGCTGACCTGCCGGGATCGGGCGCCGAGCGCCCGCATCAGCGCCGCGGCGTGACGTGCGTCGAGCACGGTCGCCCAGGTGGTGAACAGGGTGTTCAGCGCGGCGAGGGCGACCAGCATGATCGTGATGATCGTGAGCATCTGCTCGTCTCGGTTGACCACCGGGTTGGATAGCCCGCCTCCGGTGAGAGCGATGGCTCCTGACAGCGTGTTGTCCGCATAGGCGTGGAACGCGAGCACCGCCACGATGCCGGTGGTGGTGACGGCGACGTTTGCCGCACTGAGCAGCGAACGGCGGGGGCGGCGCGCGACCAGCCGGAGCCCGAACAGCGCCGGGGTCGGCAGCTTGCTCGAGATGAGTATGAGGGCGCCTCGGCGCTTCGGCGGGCGGGCGACGTCGTTGAGCGCCGCGACGGTGCTGCCGCGCGACGCGCGGATCGCGGGGACGAGCGTCGCCGCGAGCGCCACCACGATCGCCAGCCCGATGACCTCGGCCGCGCTGCCCGGCGAGATCGGGGGCGCGCCCGCGCTGCCGATGAGGGCCGCACCGGGGTTGGTGATCAGCGGCGCCGCGAGCCAGCCGGCCACGAGGCCGACCACCGCGGCGAACAGCGCCAGCACAAGGTTCTCGGCGAGGAAGGTCGCCGCGACCACGCTCGGGGTGCCGCCGATGGCCTTTAGCAGCCCGACCCGGCGTGCGTACTGCGCCAACCGGCGTCCGACGAGCACGGCCACGCTGGCGATCGCGAGCAGCGACAGGATCAGCGCCGCCGGTGCAAGCACCCCCTGCCCATCCTGGACGAGCCGCGCGTCCTGCGACTCGAGCCCTTCCCAGTTCGAGATGGCGGGACCGGCGGGCTGGCTCGCGACAGGAAGGAAGCGGTCATAGGCGAACGCCGGAGCGTCGTCGGGCTTGGTGAGCTTCAGGTTGACGGCGTAGGTCGTCAGAGGGTTGGCCCTTGACGTCAGCCCCACCGCGTCCGCCGTGGTCATCCAGATCTGGCCGACTTCGTCACTACTGGCGAGTTTCCGGCCGCCCGGGAGGGACAGAAACGGGATCTTGAAGAACGAGGGGCAGGCGTTCGAGAACTTCGACGCCGTCGCAGTGGTCGCCAGCAGCGTGCCGTTGCACAGGTTCGGATAGGGCGCCTGCGCCGCGGTCACCGCGATGCCCGCGACCGCGAACGACTTCCCGTTCAGGCTGACCCGGTCGCCCGCCGATAGGCCGAGCGCGTCGGCAAACGTGCGCTCGACGACAACGCCACCCGGACGCACCCAGCTCCCGGCGGTGAGCAGTGGCCGGTCGACCGCGGCCGGCGCCGCGGCGCGCCCCTCAGCGAAAACGTCGGCTTGGCGCCCGTCGAAGTGAATCGTGGCCGAGACGACAGGGAAGGGACCACTATGGTTGGCGACCCCGCGGGCATGGGCGAGCTTGTTCGCCTGAGCGGCGGACGTGAAGTAGGCGACGACGTCGGGCCCCTTCGTCGCGGCGCGGGTGGTCAGGTATGGTGAGCGGCTGGTCTCGCCGGTCAGGGCGAGGCCCATCGTGAGGGTCGCCGTCGCCGCCGCGATGGCCACAACGAGGAGTGTGGCCTGGGCGGCGTGGCGGCGTACATCGCGCACCGCGAGCCGCACGACAAGCAATACGGTGCCCATCCTCAGCCACCCATCCCGGCCAGGTCGCCGAGGTTCCCGCTCGTGCCGCCCACCAGGCGCGTCTCATCGACGAAGGCGCCATCGCGCATCGAGATCGTCCGGTCCGCCGTTGCCGCGATCCGCTCGTCGTGGGTCACGACGACCAGGGTGAGACCGGCGGCGTGCAGGCCGTCGAAGAGCCGGAGCAACTCCAAGGTCGCCGCGCTGTCCAGGTTCCCGGTCGGCTCGTCGGCCAGCACGATCCGCGGTTCATTGGCGAGCGCCCGGGCGATGGCGACGCGCTGGCGCTGGCCACCGGAGAGCGCCGACGGGAGGTGGACCGCCCGTTCGGAGAGCCCGACCTGATCGAGCAGCTGGCGGGCCCGTCGCCGCGCGTGCCGCGGTGAACGTCCGGCGAGAAGCGCCGGCAGCTCGACATTCTCCTGCGCGGTCAGCTCGTCCATCAGGTGGAAGGCCTGGAAAACGAAGCCCACGTCATGGCGCCGGAACTGAGCAAGCCCGCGCTCAGAGAGCCGGTCGACCCGCCTGCCCGCCAGCCATAGCTCACCGGCGCTCGCCCGGTCGAGACCGCCTAGGAGGTGCAGAAGGGTGGACTTGCCGCAGCCGCTCGGCCCCATGATGGCCAGCGCCTCGCCCGGGGCGACCTCGAGGTCGACGTCGTCGACCGCGCGCGCCAGTCCTTCACCCTTGCCGTATACCTTGCGCAACCCCCGGGCGCGCACGATGGGCCCGCCCGGACCGCTTTCTGTCACCTTTTCCTCCGATCCATCCAGGCGCGTTCACACGCCTCCAGCCAGCGCAAGTCGGCCTGCAGACGCAGCACGATGCCTTCGAGCAGGAGCCCGGCCGGTGAGCCGCCGGGTTCGGCCATCGCCGCCCGCTCGACTTCCCGAAGGCGCCGGATCAGCTCCCGGCGCTGGGCGTCGACGATGCCGATCGGATCCGCGAGCCCGGCCTGGGCCGCGGCGACGAGCTTCAGATGGAACTCGGCGAGGTCCGGCTTTGGCCAGCTGACCTCGGCGAACCATTCGGCGACCCGCTCCTGGCCGGCCGCGGTGAGCTCGTAGACCTTGCGACCCGCCTCCGGTGCCCCCGTCTCCCGGCGAGCAATGAATCCGGCCCGCTCCAGCCGGGAGAGAGTGACGTAGATCTGCCCGTCGTTCACGGCCTCGCCGAGAGGACCGAGCGCGTCGTTCAGCCGGGCCCGCAGCCGGGAGCCCGACGACGGCTCCTTGGCCAGCATGGCCAGCACGGCTTCCTGCTGCACTGGGCCTCCACCCTAACGGTTAGATGGACCCTAACCGTTAGGTTCAAGCGAGTCAAGCCGCTCGCCGGCTACCACGGGCCCAGCATGCGCAGTATCGGGATCTGACTGCCGCGGCGCTGCAGCAGTCTGTGTCTGGCGGTGCAGCAGTCTGTGTCTTCAGTCGCTGAGGGGTTGCTTGTGCGCCGCGCGCTAGTCGGGCACGCCGATGATCACGTCTGATGCCTTGATCACCGCGACGACGTCGCTGCCCTCGGCCAGGCCGAGCTCGCGCGCGGCCTCTACCGTGATCGACGCGACCAGGCGGGTGCCGGCCGCGTCCATCTCCACGTTGGCCGTGGCCTCGCCGAGGGTGATCGAGGTCACCCTGGCGTTGATCTTGTTGCGTGCGCTCAGCTGCATGCGCCCAGTCTGGCAGGTCGCCAAACCGGGCGGTACGTGACAGGCTCGGTACATGACCAGCTCACCCGAGGATCCGGCCTGCGAGGTCGCGCACGGCCACGCCCCGGTTCCGGCGATGCCGGGGCGGGTGCTCGTCGCGGTCTTCGCCTCGCCCGTGGCCGACTTCCTGCTGCGCTACGCCCGTGACACCGGCTACCGGACGGTGCTGGTGGAGCCCGACGCCGAGCGGGCCAAGCCGATGCTGGACGCGGCCGAGGTCGTGCTGGACGGCATGCGCAGCGAGGCCGGCGGGCCGGCCGACGTGGTGATTACCGACCACCACCGGCCCGAGCTGGGCCCGGTGCTGCGCGACGCGCTGGCCACCGATGTCCGCTGGGTCGGCGTCCTGGGCAACCCGCGGCACCCGGCGCCGCACGTCCCGGCGCTGACCGAGCTCGGCGTGGCGCCGGACGAGATCGCCCGGGTGCACCGCCCGGTCGGCCTCAACATCGGCTCCCGGGCGCCCGCGGAGATCGCGATCGCCACGCTGGCCGGCCTGATCGCCGACCGCAACGGCCGCCCCGGCGGCTTCGAGTTCTAGGCGCCGCTACGCCTCGGCCGGCGAGCCGATCCTGGTGGCCAGCTGGTAGCGCGTCTTGATGCCGAGCTTGGCGAAGATGTGCGCCAGGTGGTACTCGATGGTCTTGGGGCTCAGGTACAGCTCGGCGGCCACCTCCCGGTTGGACATCCCGCCCGCCACCAGCCGCGCCACCTGACGCTCCTGCCCGGTGAGGCCGGCCAGCCCCTGGTCGGTGTCCGGGCCGCCCCGCAGGCCCAGCGCGGCCAGCTCGGCCGCGACGGCGTCGGCGAACGGGCGTGCGCCGAGCCCGGCCAGCTCCTCGTGCGCGGACCGCAGCCGCGCCAGCGCGGCCGGGCGCCGGTGGGCGCGGGCCAGGCAGCGGCCGTATTCGACATCGAACAGGGCGCGGGCGATCGGGTCCGGCAGGCCGTCCGCGACTGCGCGGCCGGCCTCCAGGAT
>Ga0307474_10000289_pt1 | contig 37088 bp, 29 predicted proteins | sample atmos_gasesECM1C_2_FD_203312 | JGI IMG/M metagenome (GOLD analysis project Ga0307474, IMG submission 203312) | Hardwood forest soil microbial communities from Morgan-Monroe State Forest, Indiana, United States - atmos_gasesECM1C_05 | ecosystem: Environmental > Terrestrial > Soil > Temperate... | reverse complement strand
CATTTCAGCCTTCGACTACGTGTTGGCGACAGGCATTCCGCACAAAGGCCGGGTGCTGACGCAGATTTCATTGTTCTGGTTCGATTTGCTTTCCGATATCGTTCCCAACCATGCGATCAGCGCGGATGTTGACCGCTATCCGGAGATTCTGCGAAAGTATGTCGATCAACTGCGCGGCCGCTCGATGCTGGTGCAGCGGGCGGAAATGTTTCCGATCGAGTGTGTGGTCCGCGGCTATATTTCAGGATCGGCATGGAAGGAGTATCGGGCGACAGGCAAAGTTTGTGGCATCGAGCTGCCCACGGGCCTCAAGGAGTCCGAGGCCTTTCCGGAGCCGATTTTTACACCATCCACCAAAGCCGTCAGTGGACACGATGAGAACATTCCGTTCACCCGCATGTGCGAAGTTCTGGGCACGGAAACCGCCAGCCAATTGCGCGATCTGACCTTGCGCATTTACAAGAAAGCGGCGACTCATGCACGCCAGCGCGGGATCATCATTGCAGATACAAAGTTCGAATTCGGGCAAACATCCAATGGCATTACTCTGGCAGACGAGGTGCTAACGCCGGATTCTTCCCGCTTCTGGCCCGCGGATAAATACCAACCGGGGCGTGCCCAGGAGTCGTACGACAAACAATATGTACGCGACTATCTTGAGGAAATTCGCTGGAATAAGCAGCCGCCAGCGCCGGCACTGCCTGCGGAAGTCGCGAACAGGACCAGCGAGAAGTATCTCGACGCCTACTTCCAGCTCACAGGACACAAACTGGATGTGTAGGCGCCGAAGCGCCTGCCGGCTGGTTGGGACAACAGCGGCGGGCAGGAGACTGGCATGACTGCGGCGGATTGGATCATCGTCGCCGTTGTGCTATTGAATGTGATTCTGGCAGCCATCCATGGCTTCTTTGCAGAAGCTCTGAGTATGGCGGGATTGGTAATTGGGTACATTATTGCTGCCTGGCAGTATCAACGCCTTGCAGTTTGGTTGCTGTCGTTCTTGAAGTCGGAGTTACTCGCAGACATTTTTGGCTTCCTCATCATTTTTTTTGCGGTGTTGATTTTGTTCAGCATTGCGGGCAGAGTCGCGCGCAAATTGATGAAGGCGGCCGGGCTCAGTGGATTCGACCGTTTTCTGGGAGCGCTGCTGGGCGTAGTGAAGGGCGCGTTCGTGGTGGCTGTCGTCCTGATGGGAATGACGGCTTTCACGCCAACTTCGAAGATGCTCGAGAATTCGCAACTGGCGCCGTATTTCCTGGTAGTGGGAAGGGCCGCGATTTGGGTGGCGCCATCGGACTTGCGGGCACGTTTCTTCGAAGGACTCGACTTTCTACGACACGCTCCAAAAGATTTGTCTGGCGCTCCGGCTTCCAGGTCGAAGTAGATAGGGGCAACGTAGTAAAAAAGACACTCGAACCGGGAGAGAGACACAACGTGAAAGATCAACTGGAAGCACTCGTCTTGCAGATGTATAAGAGCAACATCCTCTACGCCGAGGGCGTACGCGAGTTCAAGAAGCGCTTTATTCTGACCGTACTACAGGAAAATAAGGGAAACCAGTGCCGCGCAGCGCGCGAATTGGGGATGCACCGCAACACGCTCAGCCGAACCATCGATGAGCTCAAGATTGACGTCCGCCAGTTGCGGGACGGCGCGAAGCGTCCGCCGCGAAGCGCACGTCCGTTGTCGCTGGATAAGAAGGCGGTGCGTTAGAAGTGAGCAATTCTTCTGAATTCTCCTAAGCTTCCTCCTTGGTGTTCCACCCCACTAAAAAGGGGCAGCCAGTGATGGCTGCCCCATATTTGTCTGTCGATCCTGGCCTGAGCTATTGGGAAGCGGCTTTGTGATGCACCGGAGCCTTCTTCACCGGCGCCGGCGCTGCGGCCTTGAGGAGTTTGCCATTCGTCATCGTCATCATGAATGGACTTGGCGTGTAGGAATCGGGCTCTCCCTGAAAATCCAGGGGTGCGCCTTCTTTAGGGATCATTTTCACGGGGACTTTGTCTTCGAACTTTAGTGTGATGTCAGCTTTCTTGGCATCGATGTCATCCGAGCTCCCAGCGATCTGGAATTCAGTTGACGTTGCGCTGATCACCGTGCCCTGCATCTGGACGGCCTTACCCTTGATACCGTTCCACACAGTATCCTGGTCTTCCTTCGAGCCGTTGGTAAATACGAACTGCCAGGTGGCAAAGTCCATTTTGTCCGGGGTGGTCGCAACGACCATATTGTGAGCCTGCTCGGCTGGGCTGGGGGCCGGTTTGATGGTGAAGCCGGCGGGTGGGTTGGGATTCGCTTTGGCTTGAGCGAGGACATCGGTCCAGCCATCATCGCCGGCATGGTATTTGACGTACTGGCCTTTGGCGTACTTTTCGATCTGCTGCTGATACTGCGGGTTGGGCGCTACCGTGGACGCACGAGCCGCAAACCAGATGGTATTGATCGGATCGGGAGTGACGTTGGGGTCGGCGGGAGTCGGTCCCGCGTAGGCCAGAGCCAGAGGGTAGACCACGCTGAAATCCTTTTGGGAGTCGGGGCTGCTATCGACGGCGGCACGCAAAGCCGTGCGGGCGGCCGCGTAGTCCTTATCGGTAAGGGCGGCGATGCCGATGGCGGCGTTAAAAATCCCGCTCATCTGGTCTTTCATCTTTTGGAAGTCAGCGTCGGATGTGCCGTCGGGCTTGGCGAACTTCGGTAAATTGTCCAATCCCATCTGTCCGTATTTTTTGGCATCCACCAGATCCTGTTTCGCATTGGGATCGCCGCCCTGCGCCTTGAGGCGGTTGAAGAAGGCCAGCAATGCCATGGCTCGCACATTGGTAGGATCGGCGGCCACCAACTTGGTGGCGGTATCCATGGTTTTTTGCTGATTATTGGTCTGCTGGTAGTCCTGCATCAGGGTTTGTAGAGCGGCAACCTTCATCACGCTGTTGGGATATTGCGTCATAAAGGCTTCCAAGCCACTGATCTGGGCGGCCGGATCTTTTTGCTGGATAGCTCCCACGTAAGCGTTGTATTCGGCAGGGTCTTTGATGACCGGCGCTGCTGCGGCTGGCCCCTGGGCTGGTGCGGGTGACGCGGACGGTTGGGCCTGTGCTGCTTGCCCCTGTGGTGGTTGCGCAGGCTTGGCGGCGTCCTCGGCTGCTGCAACGACAGCAAAGCCAAGCATCACCGTGACCAGAATCTTTTTCATCAGTATGGCTCCTCGAGTGTTTGGAAATCGAAATCTCAGGAAACAGTATCTTCAATCTGCAGCCGTATTCTACCCGACAGCTTGTCGCACCCTAGTTCCTTGCGGGGAACGCGTCTTTTGACGATGTAAGAAATGCGCCGCCCGGCGGCTGCGAGGCGACCGACCCATGATTGCGGGTTTGCCGGATTATAAGTACCTCTTCCTCCGAAGGCAAGCGACTTCCCTCTAAGGCTCCCCAAGATTGTATAAGATGCAGGTGGAGGGCCTTACAGATGGCTCGCTTTGTGATCGAAAGCAATTGTGTCCCGGGGGCATACGTAAATTCGATAGTGAGGGGCAAACTCTAGTGCTGCTTCAACCGACCTCTACTGGTCCGCTTGCGGGCCAGGTGGCCGTGGTCACCGGGGCAGGCCGGGGAATCGGGGCTGCGATCGCCGGAAAACTGGCGAGTCTGGGAGCCGCGGCAGTATTGTGTGGTCGCACCCGCTCTGGGCTTGAATCGACAGCAGGGGCGATCACGAAGGATGGCGGCAAAGCGACGGCCGTTGTGTGCGATGTGACCAGCCTGGAGTCAGTGGAAACTGCTGCGCGGAGCATCGAAGCTTCTTTTGGCCGCGTCGACATTCTGGTCAATAATGCCGGCATCAGCGGCTGGAACGGGCCGCTACACCAGCTTCCACCGGAAAGCTGGGACGAGATCTTCAATACAAATCTGCGCGGAGTCTACTACGCGGTTCGTGCGTTTGTGCCCTTGATGATTCGTGGCGGTTCGGGCCACGTCATCAATATTTCGTCTTTGGCTGGAAAGAACCCGCTGCCGAACGGCGCTGCCTACGGGGCTTCGAAGTGGGGGCTGAACGGCCTGAGTTATTCCTTAGCGGAAGAACTGCGGAGCAAGAATATTCGCGTGGCGGTGATTTGCCCAGGTTCCACCAACACGGAACTAAGCCCGCACGAGGGCAAGGATCCGGCGAGGATGCTGCAGCCTGAAGATGTGGCACATGCGGTAGCGATGCTGGTCACTCAGAGCCCGCAATCGTTCGTGAGCGAGATTTTGATCAGACCGACGCTTAAACCCTGAAGGGACCTCGGAGCAGGCGAAGGACGATGGGTTGGGCTGAGGGCCGAGGTCCGCTTCTACTTCTTGAAAAGATTTTCGAAGGCCTGGCGGGCGTCATTGGGGCGCAAGGTGGCTGGGGTGGATGTTTCTTTTTCCCGGGTCACGCGGATTTCGTAAAAGGTGCAGCTATTACGGGCATCTTTCTTGGCCACACGCTCGGGCACAGGCTGCATGCACTCGAAGCGCTTGCCGGGATCGAAATACATGCACTGCTTGCAGGAGTGGAGTTCGAATCCGCACTTGGGGCAGAGGCCGGTCGGCGGAATGGCCTGGAGCACGGTTCCGCACTGCGAGCACCTCGATACGGCACGGGTGCCTGGCATGTTCACCGGTTTCGGACCCATGCTGTAATCGTTTTTCGCTCGCGGCGGAGCCGGTTTCTGCTCGGGCGCTCCTCCCGATTCCTTCCGTGGCTTATCCTCGCGATCGCGGTCTTGATATCCATGCTGACGGTATTTGGCTGCCACAACACCTCCCAAGCGATGGCGTATTGTCTCGCCAGTCGCTTCGCAAAACAAGTCTCATGTGATTTTTGCCCGCTCAACTGGTAGGAAGTCGGGACTGATTGGGCTTCGCTACAATGGAAGTATGATTCACGAAATTTTTCCGGTGGGGACGCTGCGTTGTAACTGCTCAATCATTGGCGACGAGACTACACGGGAAGCGATGGTCATCGATCCCGGGGACGATATCGAGGAAGTGCATCAGATCATTCGCAAACATAATCTGCAGGTCAAGCAAATCGTCATTACACATGCCCACATCGATCACGTGGGAGGCGCTATGAAACTACGCGCGGCAACCGGAGCGCCGATTCTGCTGAATCAGAATGACTATGCGCTGCTGAAAATGCTCGACGTTCAAGCCGCATGGATTGGCGTGGCAGCGCCTGGCGCGGTTGAGATTGACCAGAGCATCGGCACGGGCGATACGGTGAAAGCGGGGGTACATGAAGCCAACATTCTGCATACACCGGGACACACGGAAGGAAGCATCTGCTTGTACTTCGCGGCCGAGAAAACCTTAATCGCGGGGGACACGCTGTTCGCCGGTTCGATTGGGCGCACTGACCTGCCGGGCGGGTCGATGCAAAAGATCATGGAATCGCTGCACGGGACCGTGCTGGCTTTGCCAGACGAGACGGTGGTCGTGCCTGGGCATGGTCCTTTGACCACCATCGGCGAGGAGCGCGAGAGCAATCCATTTCTGGTGAAGCGCTAAATCATCTATCCGAGATCAGCAATTCAAGCAGGCGGCTGGTCCCCTGCGCGAATTCTTGTTCAGGCGTGATCAGGCTTAGCACCAGATATCCATCGCTGGGAAAGTCGTAAAAGTGGCCGGGATGCACCAGCACTGATTTGCGGCGAAGCAGATCGACAGCCAGTTCCTCATCGGTGCGCGTAACCGGAACGCGCAGGATTGCGTACCATCCGCCTTCCACTGTCAAACGCTGGCAGCTGCTCTGTGCGGCAAGCTGGCGGTCGAGTTCCGCGAGGTTCGCACGCACGCGATTCATTAATTGCCGCTGTAGAGACTTTCTCTGTTCGAGCAGCGCCGGAGTTGCCCACTGGATGGCCGCATTCATCGATAGATAGGTGTCGGCGATGACTTCCAGGCGCGCTTGAGCAGCGGCGACGTCGTCATCGGGACCGCTGGCGACGATCCACGCCACTTTCATTTGAGGGAGCGCTGAAATTTTTGAAACTCCGCTGAGCGTGAAGGTAAGGGCTTCTCGATTGGCGGCGAAACTTTCGTGCGAGCCGCTGTCCAGGGCGTAGTCCAAGAACACCTCGTCGACGATGAGCGCGAGTTTGTGCTCGCGGCAAAACTGGTTCAGAGAATCCCGCTCATGTGCATGCACGAACGAACCGGTTGGGTTGTTAGGATGAACCGCTACGACTCCGCGAGTTCTCGTCGTGACGGCCTTCTGCAGCGGACGGAGATCCATCTGCCAGCCGTGGTCGTAGATGAGCGGGTACGGGATGAGTTTGACGTCTTGCAGGTCGGCAAGAAACTCGAACAAAGGGTAACTCGGCTTCGGTACAAGCAACTCATCGCCCGGATTGCAGAGCAGGCGAAAGACGAAAGAATAGCCCTCACTCGTACTCGTAGTCATAGTCACGCGCTCATGATCAAGAGCGTGACTGTCATGATCAGTTTGGTAGTACCGCGCAACCGCGGTGCGCGCGATGGGCAAGCCTTTCGGCTGCGGATCGTAGTCCATGGCCTGGGGCGAGGCCAACGATTGCAAAATTTGCGAGTCCTCGTAGCGCAGACCGGCCCGGGTTGGATTGGAGAGCGTGAGATCGAGCACTGGAACGCCGCGGGCAATGGCTTGATCAAGTGCCTCAGTCAGACTATTGCGCGCGAGTTTCCAGTTGGTGCGGTCGGAAAACATTCGGGGATCTAAATACGCCGCGGAAAGAAATCTTTGGCAGACACAAGGTCCCGGCTGATGTCTTGCTTCGCGCCGCGCCGTTCGACGGTGGGCCAGTCGCGAATCAAAACCGCAGGGCAGCTCAGCGTTCCCTGGCCTTCGGTGTGAAGCAACTGGCGCAGAGTCTGCACACCGTAGAACAGGCCCTGGCCGGTATTAGCTGCGACGATCAGGTGTGACTCGTCGGAGAATAGAAGATAGCCCTGGTCGCCAATCGAATCCGCCTTAAGACCTTTGGACGCTAGGAATTTGCGCACTCTGCGATCCTGCAAGCGGGCCAGGACGATGGCGCTTCCGTGTTGTTGCTTGGCTTCTTGTTTCGAGTCTGGTTTTGCGCCAGTAATATTCAAGGTCAATCCAGCTTGATCGCTGATTTCTTCCGCCAGAGTTTCTGCGGCAATGCGGTCTTCGTCTTGATGGCCAAACTCGATGAGAATCCGCGTGTTTGGCTTTACGCGGAAACTACCTGACTGGATGCGGATCTCTTTGGGCGCGGGAATAACCTTGAGTGGATTCTGCGGATCAACCGTCCCGGCCGACATCCGTGGAATCACCAGCAGCGAAATAAGAGGAAGCAGCCAGACTGAGTAGCGCTTTTTCATTCTGTCCTTTTGGTTCGGAAAAAATCCACACTGTATTCTAGGTCCCAGGCGGCAACCAGGAAAGCTTATTCCTTCGCTGTGTACGATCGCGTCCGCTTATCGGTGGGTCGGAGCTACTTTTAAAATGCCTCTTTGTTCACGAGATAGGGCATTTTAGTAAAGTCGCCACCGTAGTTCCCTTCCAGCACGTCGATCAATCCCTGCACGCAGCGCCCAGCCATGCCTAGGTTGGGATCGGTGGAAAGGCGGGTGATGCGGGCTGCGCTGGCGAAGTGCGGCATGAGGCGGCACCGGTCGGCGATGGCTGGGTCGCGAAGGGATGAATCGGCAGGCAGCGGTTCCTTTTCGTAGACATCGAGGGCGGCGCCGGCGATCCAATTCTCGCGCAAGGCTTTGACCAAGGCGGCTTCATCCACGACAGGACCTCGTGAGTCGTTCACTAGAAATGCCGTTGGCTTCATCAGTTTGAGGGTGTGCTCGTTGAACAGATGGTAGGTAGGTGTCGCGCTTTCTCCAGGGCGCAACAGCGGTACGTGAATACTGACGAAATCAGCGTGACGCAAGGCCTCTTCGAAGGTCACGTACTTGATCCAATTCTTTTCGCGCGAAATGCCTCGGGCATGGCGCAGATCCATCACCTCTTGAATCGCGCTGATGTACTTGTGATTCTGATATGCCGGGTCAAAGCAGAGCATGTTCATGTCGAAGCCGGCGCATTTCTTGATCATGGCGAGGCCGATACGCCCGGTGCCAATGATGGCGATGGTTTTTCCGGTCACTTCGTCGCCGAGAAAGGGCAGGTACGGGTGCCAATATCCCCATTGATTTTCACGCGTCAGGTGCTCGGCGGGCCACATTTTGCGCGCCAGCACGCCGAGCATGAAAAATGCGAACTCGGCGGTGGCTTCCGTTAGTACATCCGCCGTATGTGTGAATGGTATTTTGTAGCGGTTGGCGTCGGCGCGGTTGATGTTGTCAAAGCCTACGGCGATCTGTGCCACCACTTTCAGTGTGTTCTTTCCGGCTTCGAAGACTTCGGCGTCGATCGGGTCGCGTAGAGTGGTGATAAGGCCGTCAATGCCAGATTTTACTTTGTCGATGATCAGGCTTTTCGGCGGGGCTTCGGGTTGCGGATAGACCTCGACTTCGTAGCCTCGGTTGCGAAGAAGGTCAATAGCTTCTCCGATATCGCAGGTGGCGAAAACGCGAAATTTGTTAGCCATGAGTTTCCGAAAACGGATGAATCTAACTGAACATCCCATCCCGCCCCAGTGTGCGGAGCATCGAAAATATCATAAGCGATGGAATTTGTGCCGAGGGGAGGAGTTTGAAAGATCCGGCTGAAAAACCCCGGCTGGGAATCAGGAATGGGATTTGGCATTATTCTAGCGTTGCTGACGTGGCTAAACGAAAAAGGGTTCCTATGAAAATCACGATCGCTTCAATCGCGGGTGTCGCTCTCCTGCTTAGCGGACCGGGATCGAATTCGTCGTCCAACGCGTCGGACCAATGGCATGTCGCGGCAACTCCCCCTGTGATGTCGGAAGAAATTCATTTCAGCAACGGAGACACACATCTTGTGGGAACGCTCTACCTTCCACAAACTGGTAATCAACTGCCGGCGGTTGTGGTTTTGCATTCGGCGAAGGCCTCCACACGTCAAGCGGGACTTTATCGACATCTGCGGGAAGGATTGCCGGCGATGGGTTTTGCAGTGCTGATCTACGACCGTCGTGGGAGCGGACAGTCCTCGGGCGAACTTGAGAGCTCTGATTATGAGATGCTCGCCGATGACGCCATAGCAGGGCAGCATGCACTGGCAAAACATTCACGGATTGACGCGAAAAAGATTGGCTTTTGGGGGCTGAGCCAAGGCGGTTGGCTGGCTGTTTTAGCGGCGGGGCGCTCTAAAGACGCTGCCTTTGCGGCATCTGTGTCGGCACCGCTGGTGAATGCAAATGAGCAGATGAAATTTGCCATGAGCAACCTGCTCACGGTGCGGGGCTACTCTCCCGCAGATGTGCAGGAGATGCTGGAGGCTCGAAATGCGTGGGTTGGCTACCTTCATGGTGGGAATTCCCGGCAAGTTGCCTTGGATGCGTTGCGGAGGGCTGAATCAAAACCGTGGTTCGCCCTGGCCTGTCTGCCGAAGGCATCGGCACTGACGACTGACCCCGAGAATGACCCTGCGCGCAGGCAGTTCGATGACGATCCTGTCGCAGCGGTTCGCAAGGCTAAAGTCCCCCTGCTTTTTCTCTACGGAGATTCCGATCCATGGATTCCAGTTGGGGAATCCATCGAACGACTCCAGTCGCTAAGGCATGAGGTGCCCAACATCGAGTACGCCGTGGTTGCCGACGCGAATCACGAGATGATGACACCAGTGAACCAAACCATGCAGGTTGACCAAAACACAATCCGGAACGATGAGCCGCAGGCCCCGACCTATTTCATGCTCTTGGGATCGTGGCTCTCCCAACACGCCAGACAATAGGCGCTGAGGTATTCTCGGCGGACATCGCGGGCAAGTGTGCGCCTGCGACTCAGCCCATTCGAAGATCACCTATTCGAACACCCACCGCGTGGATTTCTCCACGAAATACTTTTCCCAGAACCCAAATACGGTGTGCGGGCGCACCGCGAAAACCGGCTCTTTCATGGAGAGGATATCGTCTTTCATCGTCGACATGTCGAACTTGTACTTGCGCTCATACTTGGGAAGAAACTTGCGACGGCTGGGGAGGCTAGCCACTTCGGCGATGCCCTCAACAATGACTGCTTCATGCGCGTGCTCCGTGCAGACAACGCAGTTGGGATTTTTCTCCAGGTTGCGCGCTTTGCGCGACTGACTGCCGGTGCTGAAGAGAAATCGGCCATCCTGCCACAGTCCCCATACCACCATCGTGTGAGGGGAGCCGTCAGGTTTGACCGTCGTGATCCAGTAGTTGTGCGACTTTCTGAGGCGCTGCTCGGCCCAGGTCCAGGGGAGCAGGCCCTTGCCGCCTTCGGGCAGACCGTAGCCGGGCATATAGGGGCGGCTGCGCGACGGATTTCCCGGTGGCTTCGATTTTTTCTTCTTTGATTTGGTCACACCCACATCCCAACGCTCCAAGCAAAAGCATTCTGTTGGAGCTTTACAAGAAAATCCTAACCACTGAGGGCACGGGGGAACACAGAGTAGACCAACTGGATCGTATGATTAGAGATTCTTTCTCGTCCACTGATCGACGCGATCCAACGCCTGTTGCAGATTCTCAAGAGAGTTGGCCACGCTGAAGCGCAGGTAGCCTGCGCCGAACTCCCCGAAGGCCGTGCCGGAGAGGGCGGCCACTCCCGCTTGTTCCAGCAAGGCATCAGCCAATGGCTTGGATTGCCAGCCCGTCTTCGTGATGTTGGGGAAGACGTAGAACGCGCCCTTGGGCATGCGGCAGGAAAAGCCTTTGATCTCGTTAAGGCCTGCAACGAATACGTCGCGCCGACGCTTGAACTCGGCGCACATGTGATCCACCGAACTCTGGTCGCCGCGCAGAGCTTCGATGCCGGCCATTTGGGTAAAGCTCGCGGTGCAGGAGTTCGAGTTGGTCATCAGGCGGGTGATGTGGGTGGCAAGATCGGCCCGCATCACGCCATAGCCCATGCGCCATCCGGTCATGGCGTAGGTTTTCGAGAAGCCATCGAGCAGGATGGTGCGCTCCTGCATGCCGGGAACGGACATGATGGAGAAATGTTCGCCCTCGAACAGCAGGCGGCTGTAGATTTCGTCCGACATGACGAGGATGTTTCGGTCGCCGATGATTTTGACGACCTGTTCGACATCCTTGCGCTGCATCACGCCGCCAGTAGGATTGTGGGGTGAGTTGAGGATGATCAGCCTGGTGCGGTCGGTAATAAGGCTGGCAAGTTCGTTGACATCGAGAGAGAAGTCGAGGTCTTCGCTGACACGGACGGGAACAGCCTTCCCTCCGACGTAATGAATCATCGACTCATAAATCGGGAACCCGGGATTGGGGTAGATGACCTCATCTCCTTCATCAATTAGCGCCAGGATTGTAAAGAAAATGATAGGCTTGCCGCCAGGCACAACAACGACTTCGTCGGGAGTAACTTTGACTCCGCGGGTGCTGCTCACGTATTCGGCGATGGTTTGGCGAAGCTCGGGAAGGCCGGCGGACGGGCCGTAGTGCGTCCAGCCTTTATGGAGCGCGTCAACGGCGGCTTCGACCACGTTGGCTGGAGTATCGAAATCGGGCTCGCCGATTTCGAGGTGGATGATACTCTTGCCCTGGCGCTCAAGCGCTCGCGCCTTGTTCAAGACCTCGAAGGCCGTCTCCGTGCCGAGGCGTGACATGCGCTGCGCCAGCTGCAATTCGTATTGGGTTGTCTGTGCCATGGTGACGACGCTCCTAAAACATCAAACGGCACATTATACGCTGAGGGGTGTTGGTGGCGGGGTGATGGACCTATCGATGATCGGCTACTTTGACTCTGGTTTTCCAGGCTTCAACAAGAACGCAAAGAGACCAAATAGGGCCAGAGAAATAATTGCGAGCCACCATGGATGAAAAACAATCGGGAAAAGAATGACGAAGATGATGAATAAAACCCATCGCCACGCAGGTGCCTCTGTCATTTCCGCGACCCTTTCCGCCCCCTCCGCTGCTCGTCTATTAGCTAGCCTTCCGACACCACCGGGAGTCTAGCGGATTCCCAAGCAGCGAGGCCTCCGGCCATTTCAGTGAGATTCGTGATTCCATATTGCTGCAAAATGCTGGCTGCAATCGACGAACGGTAGCCGCCCGCGCAATGAACCGCGATGCCGCGTTCGCGCGTAATTTCGCCGATGCGTTCCTGCAGATGGTTCAGCGGAACGTTCACGCTGCCGTCGACGTGTTTGGCCGCCCACTCGCGCGGCGTTCGGACATCCAGTAATAGCGGCGGGCTTACGCTCGCTAGTTCTTCCGCAACTTCCGGAGCGCTGGCGCGTTTCGTGGGCCACACCAGGTCGGCCCGGCCAGCGAGCGCTTCCATGCCTCCCTCCAGATATCCTGTGACGTGGTCGAAGCCGATCCGCCCCAGACGAAGGGCGGCTTCCTTTTGGCGTTCGGGCTCGGCGATGATCACGATGGGCTTGGCGCGGTCCAGCACCGTGCCCGCCCAGGTAGCGTATTGGCCGCCAAGTCCGATGTTGACACTGCCAGCGAGATGGCCCTTCGCGTATTCGACGGCGTCGCGGACATCAAGAATCTGAGCGCCCGAATCTCCCATTCGCAGCACTTCATCGAGTTCAATCGGGCGGAGCGCCTCTTCGAGATTCCTGTCGAGCAAAGCGTGCTCGCGAGTGTTGAGAATGGCGTCGTAGGTGAAGTACGGAGGAGCATCGGGTTGGTCGGCGGTAACGAGCCGAATGAATTCGTCTTTCGTCATCGGCTGCAGGGCGTAGTTCATTCGCCGTTGTACTCCTAACGGAGAGACCGTATCGGAGGAGAGATTTTTTCCGCAGAGAGAACCTGAGCCGTGGGCCGGGTAGACGAGGGTTTCATCGGGAAGCTTGAGAAGTTTGTTGTGCAGCGAGTCGTACAAGTGAGAGCCGAGATCGTTCGCAGTCCATCCCAGCGATGCACGCAGGTCGGGACGGCCGACGTCGCCGATAAACAGCGTGTCGCCGGTGAGAACGGCGTAAGGCTTTGCAGAGTCCTTCTGAAGATCAAACACCAGGATGGAGATTGATTCGATCGTGTGGCCGGGAGTCTCCAATACCTGCAGGCGCAGTCCCGGGAAATCGAGACTGTCTCCGTCTCTCATGGCGGCGAAAGCATATTCGGCCTGGGCGCGGGAGCCGAGATGGATGGCCGCGCCACAACGGTCGCGCAACTCCAGGTGGCCGGCGACAAAGTCAGCGTGGAAGTGACTCAGAAAGACGTGGCGAATCTGTAATCCTAATTTTTCGGCATCGGCCAAGTATTGATGGATGTCGCGTTGGGGGTCGACGATGATGGCGGTCGAACTGGCCTCGTCTCCTAGAAGATACGAGGCGTGGGCCAGGCAACCCAAGTAGTACTGTTTCAAGATCATGGGCCGGCTAAGTTTAGCACCGAATTGTGATGTGATTGGCTCGGGAAGGATCCGGCGCTTGGATGCGCAATTCTTCAGGGACGGTGTGCGCGAATTGTCCAGGCGCGGGCAGGCAACTCGATTGCTCCTTCAGAGTTGGTTGGCAATGCGTTCCTCAGGTGTTCGCGGATTGCAGTGCGGGTCTGTTGATCCCGTGAAGCGAGGTAATTTGGAGCCGATCCCTGGCCGGTCAGAAGCGGGGACCAGTAGAGGTCAAAGCTGCTGAAATGGGTGACGATGTTTAGTTCGTGGACGGCGAGGTCTGAGAGATCCGCGCTCTCGAAAAGCCTGCGGAGTCCGTTCGGTGTGCACGCGGGAAAACGTCGAGCCTGATCGAAGGATGAACCGTCCTTGTCAACTATTGCGGCTGCGTCCCAGAACTCACGCAGGAATTTTGCGCCATCGGCATAATCCCACACGTACGCGGCAATCGTTCCACCGGCGCGTGTAACGCGACGCATTTCAGCGACTCCGCGAGATGGGTCGGGAAAATAGTTCAAGCCGAGGCCGCAGACGGCCGCGTCGAAGCTAGCATCCTCGAACGGCAACGCCATGGCGTCGGCGACCTCGAAGGTGACATTTGGGTGAGCGCGATGCGGGCGGGCAAACTCTATTTGCGCCGAAGACGCATCCACGGCCGCGATTTTTTCAGGTGCGCAGCCTTCCACAATCGCCTCGGTGACGATCCCGCTTCCGCAACAGACGTCGATCCATTGCAGGCCTGCCGGAAGGCGCAGCCATTTAAGGAATTCATGAGCCAGCAAACGGCTCCAGCGGCCCATCCATTGATCGTAGTCGGCACCGGAGGTCCAGCGGTCGGCGGGGATCGATTCCATGTGAGGCGAAAGGCTTTATTCCGAGACGCTGTGCTCTTCGTTTTGCGCGCGCAGGACGCGATCCACTGAGTAGGGGGCGCGATGGCGGGGTTCGTGATAGTGGCGGACCTGCATCTCGCCGAGAAGGCCGATTGCCAGCAGGTTCAATCCGCCGAGCAGCAGACCCAGGGCCAGCATCATGAGTGGTCCGTGCGCAGACATTACGGGGACGTTTCGCAGGAATTTTTCCGCGCCCAGCCAAGCCACGATTGCGCTGCCGCCGAACATACTGAGCACGCCAAAGGTCCCGAAGAAGTGCAACGGGCGGGAGAGATAGCGCAAGAGGAAGCGGATGGTGATGAGATCGAAAAAAACGCGGAAGGTGCGGGAGATGCCGTAGTGCGAAGCGCCGCGTTCGCGATTCACATTGCGAATGGGAACTTCACAAATGGAAGCGCCATACCACGACGCCAGCGCGGGAATGAATCGGTGCAACTCTCCGTAGAGCGGAACCTGCTCGAGAATTTCGCGGCGGTAGGCTTTGAACGTGGTGCCGAAGTCGTGAATATCGACGCCGCTGAGCTTGGCCATCAACCAGTTCGCGATGCGAGAAGGAATGCGCCGCATCCAGAAATTGTCGATGCGGACTTTGCGCCAGCCGCTGACGATGTCATAGCCTGCGGCAATCTTTTCCAGAAAGACCGGGATGTCGGCGGGATCGTGCTGCAGATCGCCATCCATGGCGATGATATATTCACCGCGCGCGTGATCGAAGCCAGCCGCCAATCCTGCAGTCTGGCCGAAGTTACGGCGCAGCTTGACCACGGTGACGCGACTATCGACAGCTGCAATTTCGCGGAGCATCGCGAAAGTGTGGTCACTGGAGCCGTCGTCCACCAGCACAATTTCGAAAGTCTCGCCGGCAGTCTCCATCACCATCTTTAAGCGGTCATAAAGGTCGGTGACGTTCTCCTGCTCATTGTGTAGCGGAACGACGATGGAATATTTTGGCACAGTCTTTTTATTATATCGCGGGATACGCAGCCCGTCTTTTGAATTTTATGCGGGAGTTGTAACCCTGCAGTAATGCGCCTAGCTGGGATGGACCGCAGCAGAGGAAGCCGCGAGGGCGCTTGCAATGACTTAGCCGCGCCGCGAAGACGGTGCCACCAACGCTTCTATGAGGAGGCTCAGTACTACTCTTTCAGTTTTAGGCGCGACTTGTTTTCTTCCATGAACTTTTTCAAGTCTTCGGCCGCCCCGAGCAGGCGGTTCCATTGTTCGTAGTACAGAGTGACAGGAAAGCGACCCAAACCGTAGACGCTGACTCCACCTTTCTCGCCGACCTTGAAAATCAGGTCGCCGCTGCGCTTCTTGGTTTCAACTTCCTTCTCCAACTGCGACAACCGGGCCTTCAGTTCTTCGTAAGTCGGTTCTGACATGTTTTTCCTCGCACGGGATTGTAACGCCTATTTTAAGATTACGAATCATTGGGGCTAACAATAACAATCCAACCCCATAGTAACTTGTCAAACGTTGCCTTTGCGATGCAACCGTTATACGCTAGATTGAATCTAGCCCGATACAGGAACGAATGCGATTCTCCGTACGATGGTTGACGTGGCTCTGCGTGTCCCTGATGTTGTGGACTGCGGTGGCGGAGTCTACCCATAACCATCCGAACAAGACGGAATCCAATTCGTGCTCCATCTGCGTGATGGCGCATAGCGCCAGTCCCGCAGCCGTTTCCAATTCAGCCCGGCCCATTTTTGCTGCGGTCGGACTGCTCCAGGAAGAAGACGTCATCACGAAGGCCCGGCTCAGCGTTTCTGATCTGGGCATTCGTGGCCCTCCTGCCGTTTAGGGATTCCCCGTCGAACAGTCACCGGCTTGAACGCCGGACGACCCCTAATCATCGCTATCCCAGGAGGATTCATGCCTACGTCTCACAAGTGGCGCTTTATCGCCATTTTCGCCGTTATCTTCTTAACAGCTGCAGTCTCGGCTCAATCGGTTGGAAATTCTGGTTCGATCAACGGCAGTGTCGTTGACCCCACAGGTGCCGTCGTTCCCAACGCTACCGTCGAAATCCGCAATCCCGTGAGCGGTTTTGATCGCTCTACCACGACCGATAATGCGGGGAAATTTGCCTTCACCAACATTCCTTTCAATCCCTACCATCTAACCGTGACTGCCACAGGCTTCTCTTCCCACTTTCAAGACGTAGAACCTCGCTCATCGGTTCCAGTTAGCATTGCAATTGCCCTCAAAGTTTTGGGATCGACTACACAGGTAACGGTCGAGGCGGAGGGCGGAGACCTGATCGAAAACGACCCCACCTTCCACACCGACGTGGATAGAAATTTGTTCGACAAACTTCCGCTCGAAAGCGCGTCGTCGTCTGTGAGTTCGCTGGTAACACTAGCGACGCCGGGAATTTCTGCCGATTCCAATGGGTTGTTTCACGGACTGGGCGATCACGCAGAAAATTCGTTTTCGGTTGACGGCCAGCCGATTACCGATCAACAAAGCAAAGTGTTCTCGAACCAAATTCCACTGGAGTCAATCCAATCGATGGAAGTCATCTCCGGAGCACCGCCCGCGGAATATGGCGATAAGACGAGCATTGTCATCAATGTGACCACACGATCGGGACAGGGAGAAACAACGCCGCATGGCAGCGTCACGGCTTCCTACGGATCATTTGGGACTTCCAATGCCACCTTTGATCTTGGCTACGGCGGCAAGAATTGGGGAAACTTTATCTCGGCGAGCGGATTGAACAGCGGCCGCTTTCTCGATCCGCCAGAGTTCACCGTAATGCACGACAAGGGTAACGAAGAGAATTTGTTCGACCGCGTGGATTATCAACTCACTGCTGCGGACTCAATTCACTTGAACTTCGGCTATACCCGTTCCTGGTTCCAGACCCCGAATACGTTCGACTCCCAGTTTGCGACACCGTGGAACGGTGTCGTGGTGGCTAATGGCGGCCGCGATCCCAACGGCAACATCGTGGGGCCCACGGACCAGCGCTCACAGATCAAGACCTTCAACATCGCACCCTCTTGGACCCGCTTGCTGAGTTCGAACGCGGTGTTCACTCTGGGCGCTTTTGTTCGCCGCGACCAATTCAACTATTACCCGAGCAACAATCCTTTCGCCGATCTTGGGCCAACGAATCTGCAAAGAGAGACGGTGGGGCAGAATCGTAAACTGACCAACGCCGGCCTGCGCTCGGATCTGTCCTACGTCAAAGGGATTCACAACTTAAAACTCGGGGCGGTCTATCAGCAAACGTTCCTCGATGAGCAGGACACTCTCGGCATCGTAGATCCCACGTTGCTTCCGGTCACCTTCGGCTGTCCGAACGGGAATCCTGCTCCCGATCCGTGCGCTGTTTTGCCGCCGTTCGATCTGACGAGAGGCGGTCATTTGTTCACTTTCAACGGCCACACTGACGTGAAGGAACTTGCTTTGTACGTGCGAGATAACATCACCAAAGGAAATTGGTCCTTGAATCTGGGCTTGCGTGGCGACTTCTATAACGGCCTGACTACGCACAGAGAGGCCGAGCCCCGCCTCGGAGTCGCCTATAACATCAAGAAGACGAACACAGTGCTTCGTGTGTCATACGCGCGAGTGCTGGAGACGCCATTCAATGAAAACCTGGTGTTGTCCAGCACCGGATGCGGCAATGCTGTGTTGAATCCGCTTCTGGGTTGTACCGTGCCGGGGGTGACACCGTTCGCTCCAGGCTGGCGCAATGAATTCCACGCTGGAATCCAGCAAGCTTTTGGCCGGTATGTGGTTTTCTCTGGCGAGTACATCTGGAAGTACACGCACAACGCATACGACTTCAGCATCCTGGGGAACACTCCGATTACCTTTCCCATAGAGTGGGATAGGTCTAAGATTCCAGGCTATGCTGCTCGGGTCAGCGTGCCGAACTTCCATGGATTGTCGGCACTGGCCGTCTTCTCCAGTGTGGCTGCCCGCTTTTTCACGCCGCAAATCGGCGGAGCCGGGGCGGTTCCTGCGGTGGCGGTGGGTTCAACCACCTCGACTCCGTTTCGAATCGATCACGACGAGAAGTTCAATCTGACGGCTCACATTCAGTATCAGCCGTGGAAGCTCGGCCCCTGGTTCGGTTTCAATTGGCGCTACGACAGCGGTCTGGTAGCTGGGCAAACCCCCTGCTTTGGCGGCAATTGTGCTCAGACCACCGTCGATTCAACCGGGGCTCCGGCGGTTGCGCTGACGGACTCATTCGGAACTCCGCTGACCGCCGATCAGGAATTCGAAGCTGGCCTCTTCTGCGGATCGCAAAAGGCGACGCCGACGGTTGCCCTGCCGAATCCGTGTCCGTTAGCGCAGTACGGATCCACTTTGTTGAATGTGCCTAAACCGAACACGGAAAACGATGACAAGAATCCACCGCGCATCGCGGCACGAAGCCTTTTCGACGTTTCCGTCGGACATGACAACATCTTCCGCGGGGATAAGTACAAGGTGAGTCTCCAACTCACTGCGATCAATTTGACCAACAAGTACGCACTTTACAATTTCCTCTCTACCTTCAGCGGCACGCACTATGTGACCCCGCGCACGCTGACGGCTGAGATTGGGTTCCACTTCTAGCCAGATGTGCTTACCACCCTTCCGTCGCGTACTCGGCGGAAGGGTGGTACGTCAATGTAAGGCGCCGGAGCAGAGCCGCTCTTGAGGCAAGCGATGGCTCGCGCACACGCATCTCATGTCCACAGGAGATTGCTCGCCGCCCGGCTCCGTGCCATGCGAGGGACGATGCTCCTTAAGAAAGGACCCAATTCAAACTGAGCCGCTACCAAAGGTAAGCAATCGGAGTTAGTATTTTCCGTGAAATATCACCCGATTGATATCGGGCCAGAACTCTTTTAGCGCGTTGAAGACACCGTCCAAACCCACCTGCGTTCCCCAACGTTGGTACGTTTTCACCCACGGGTTGGACTGTTGCGGGTAATACGCATTGCCGATGCCCGCGGCCGCCCCGGCCCCTACGATCTCTGACAGATTGAAGGTGCTCCCTCCCGAGTTGGTTCTAGTTATGAACAGGCGACTTACGGCGTAACCGGTCCGCTTAACGAATCCGCCTTTTTCCAGGGTGTAGTATCTCGGGTCTTCTCTCGTCGCCGCCGGCACAATCGCTTCCGTCATGTAGTTTTCTATGGCCCCGTCGACAAAGACGTGCCAGTAGTATTTGCCGTAGCCTTCCGCGCCCTGGCCAAAGGTCGGCTGCGACTTGTTGGCCATGTTGATCCCCGCGAGTCCTCCCACGAAAAGGAAATCGGAGTAGTCGAATGTATCCTGGGTCGCCAGCCAGAGGTCACTCTTGAAACTCAGCGGAGGTAAGTGCGCATTGGCGCTGACCGCACGGTAATTTGGAACTATCCCCAGAATTCTCTTGGATTGCTTGCCATATTGGTCATCGGCGTTACCTGGAGTGGAAGGGCTGGCCTGCGCCGGGGCGTCTGGCAAGGAGGACTTCCCGTCCGTTTGCTGGCTCGCTTGCTTAGTATCCTGAGTAAGCAACGAAATATTGTCCAAACCCCGCTGCACCGTCCCTTCCTGGGATTGTTCTAGAGCACCCGTTGTTGTCTGCGCTTGAACCGACGCAGTTCCAAATATGCCCGCCAGCGCTGCCACCATACAAAATGATCGAGTCGCTCTCAAATCTCCTCCGATGCTAGTCCCCGCGAGCCTATTGGCCCTACTCTTTGAAACTATCGCCGCTAATCACCCAACGTTCGATTGTCTGAAGCGGCGTTTGGATGCACGCCGACGGCAGAAAACGGGTAAGGGCGGAATCCGGAATGGAATCGTTAATCGGATGTTCTTTGCTGCTGTTTCTGCAGGTAGCGCTCGTGTCTCCTCTGCAAGTAGTGATGAATATCGGGCCAAAACTCCTTCAGCTCATTGCCAAAGGCATCCAGGCCCATCTGCGTTCCCCAGTCCGACAAATTCGACGAAAAACTGCGATCGGACTCGGGATAATAGAAGTTGGAAATCCCAATCGCCGTCGCGTTGCCGGCAAACTCGGGAACGTTGAACATGTGCCCACCGGAGTCTTTCCGAGCGATGAAAATACGGTCGATGGCATAGCCAAAGCGGTGGACGAACGAACCCCTGCCCAATCGAAAATAGCGAGGATCGATTTTCAGGATCGTGGGGTAAACGCCGCCCACCATGACATTGCCATCCACCTGATCGGCGAAAGCGGCTCCATACCGCTTCGAGTAACCCTCCGCTCCCTGCCCGAATGCGGGATAGGAATTACCCGCCTGGCGAATGCCCGCCACGATGCCCACGATCGTGAATTCATAGGGGTCGAAGGAGCCTTTCGCCGCCATCGCGAACTTCTCTTGCCAAGAGACTGGCTTCACTTCCGATTCACCATCTACGGTCAAATAGTTTGGCATCACGTAAAACATCCGGTCGTCTTTCTTCTTTGGATCTTCGGTCTTCTTCTTCGGATCTTCCTGGGCCGGCTTTTTTTGATCCTGAGAACTGTGCTGGGCAGACGGTTGGTCTCCGGACTGATCCAGCTTCGGAGGGGTAGCCACGGGCGGTTGGGTAGACTGGGCAGAGTCCGATGTTTGGGTCTGCGCCGAGCTTTGACCTGCGCAGAAGGCCACAAAGGATAAGATCGACACAGTCAGTAGGCCTACACGCGCTGAATGGCTCAGTTTCAAATTGATGATGGCTCCAGGTCCAGCTGATTAAGATGTCGCCGAGGCGATGTTGGCAGTCCACCGTTGGCAGTTCATTCTCCGCAAACAGCGTCCGCAATCGTGCCAGCACGAAAGCCCTGGAGAACCCTGAGATTCAACGAGTCTACCGCAAGATTTTTGGGGTAAGTTTCCCTATCTGCTCCAGATTTTCACGCTTGGATCCCGCCCGAAGCGAGGCAACCCCTCTACCCACTCTACCAGTAGGATGCAGGTTGGGGCGAGTAGGCTGTCCAGGCGCGAGAGTGTCCGGGTTGCGCAGGGTATCGATGCAGTAAAGACCGTTTGGTGTGTGCGGTGCTTGAAGGCGCGGCTGAGTATGGTCCTTCATTGCTCGCTTGATGCCGTAGCCGATTCAGGTTTGAAAATGATCCCCTGACTTTGCCGGCTGTTCATAATCACGCGCAGCGGCGCATCGAAACGTAAGTGGCGGACGCATCCGTCTTCTTCCATCGCCGGCTGCTGGCCGAGCCACTCCCAATCTACCGATCCCTCGCCGGCATCTGGATTCACCGTGAAGTATCCGACCTGGAATGCGGTGAGATTCTGAAAGAAATGACTGCCCTGCGAGGGCGTAACGCGGAAATCGCGAAAGCCCGCTTCGGCGATGACGCGCGCGCCGGAAATTTCATCCCACTCGACGGGAATGCCTAACCAGGGATCGTTCGACCCCCAGCGGCCGACACCGATCAGCAGATAGGGACGATTCTCCCCGTTCAACAGGCTGTTGAAATGGGCAACGGCTTTTGCTACTTCCTGGCTGCGGCTACGCTCAAAACGCTGCGAATCGACGACGATGGCATCATACAAATTTTCAATACGGCCATTGCCCAGCACTTTATTGCTTTGGCAGAGCAGTTGTCGAGCATCCGCGTTGGCGACGGAGAGATCCTGATGATCGCGCGAAAGCGGGAGCGGGCGGATCTGGAGGAAGCCGAACTCTGCGGCTTCGCCCGGCTGCCGTGGCAGGCGGACGGCAAATTCTATTTCGACGGGAATACCCAGAGCGTCTTCGCCGCTCTTCACCAGGGTTTGGAGAATTGCAGGCAGAGGAAATAGTCCATGCTTGAGCATGGGTGCGAAACTCACAATGCGAATGCCAGGACGGCTCATGCCGTCGTAGACAGCCTGATTGTCGACCGAATACGTAGAGGCGAACGCGGGCAGAGTGCCGTCCAGTTCAGCCATATCCAGACCGAAGCGCATCTCGTGCAGGCACCCGGGGCGTCCTGCAAGGATACTACTCAGCGAAAGGGCCCAGAACTCGGTTTGCGAGTTCGCGAGAATATCGTCCACCGAAGAAAATTGCAGGAGGTTTTGCGGATAGCGTGGACAGAACCTCAGACATTTTCCGCCATCGACGACGGCTCGACCGAGTCCTAAGGCGACTGCGGCAATTCCATCGGAGAACGTCATCGGCGGCACGGGATAGAAATTGTGCGACCGCACTACGCCGGAGAAATCGGGATAGAAGCGGTCATCATGCGCCCTGCCGACGAGCTGCTGAACGATCACCGCCATTTTTTCTTCTTCCAGGCGATAGGGAGTAGCGCGCACGTACGCCTTGGCATGACGGCTGAAGGTCGAAGCGTAGACGCGCTTGACCGCGTCGACCAATTCCGCGAGGCGCACATCCGCTTCGGGCGATTGATTGCCGAGCATAAAAGTTTCGTAAACGCCGGTAAAAGGCTGGTATTGCGAATCCTCGAGCAAACTCGATGAGCGCACCGCGAGCGGATAGGTGACGTGGTCGAGGAAGGCTCTCAAGTCTTTCCGGAGTTTCTCGGAGAGTGAAGCGGCAAGGAATCTTTGCAGGATCTCGGCATCGTCTTCGCATTGCAGAGCGAAGTCGAGCAGATTGTTCTCCGCCATGAATTGATCGAAGGCATCCGTCGCCAGAACCAGGGCCGGCGGCACCGCGATACGGACGCCGGGAAAGCGTTTCACGATGCGGTGCTTGCGCAGCAGATGGCGAACAAACGCCAATCCACGCGCCTTGCCTCCCAGCGATCCGGCGCCAATACGCAGGAAAGTCGATTCCGACGGCTTGAACGTATCGGCGTTGAAGTCCCCGATGACGAGTTCACTTTGTTCGCGCCGGTAGTCGTTGATAGATTCGATCAGATCGCTGCGCAAGTGTTCCGGACTGGCATAGTCCGAGATCTTGCGCGGCCGCAGCTTGGCGGCCAAAGCAAATTCGGTGCGCGCCATCAGCCAGTGCGAAAAATGGTTGCTCTGCGCATGATAAGTGAGGCTTTCGGGTGGAACCGTCTGCAACTGTTCTTCGAGTTGGTTCAAATCCTTCGCGCGGCCGACTTCTTTATAGTCCGGCAGGCGAAAAATGAAATCGCCGAATCCGAAGTTTTCGGTGAGAATGCGACGAAGATCTTTCAGCAAGGTGGGCGAACGCTTGCGCAAAAACGAATAGCCCGCGGCCAGCGCGCGGGGACGAAATTCGGTTCGGCTGGTCTGCAGAACTACCGGCACATCCGCCACCAGAGCCTTCATCAGCCGGGCCAGCTCGAAACCGGCTTCGGGACTGAGCTTGCCATCCCACGGGAATTCCACGTCTGAGACCAGGCCGATCAGGTAGTCGCGATACTGCTGCACCAACTGCGCGGCGTCTTCGAAATTCGAACTGAGTAGGATCTTCGGGCGGGCCTGCATACGCACAAGCTTGTGCGCAACGTTGATACCCTCCTGAATCACTCGCCGCGACTGCTTGATCAGCTCGGTGTAAATCACCGGCAAGAACGACGAGTAGTAGCGAATGTTGTCTTCCACCACCAGCAGCACAGGCACGCCCATGGCCCGCGTATCGTGCAGAACATTGCGCTTGTCTTCGATGTACTTGACGATAGCGATGAGAATCCGCGCATTGCCCTGCCATAGGAAAATTCGCTCGATCTCTGTGAAGGGATTGCGGGCGATGAAATTCTTTACTTCGCGATAGTCGTAGGCCAACACCACAACGGGGACATCGAGACCAGATTTCTTAACCTCGTGGGCTAACTGAGCGGCGGACATGTCGCCCACGGCAAGATTCGTGACGATCAAATTGAAACGCGGCTGCGAGCGAGCGAGTTCAAGCGCCTCGGCGCAGCTGGATACGTGGGTGATTCCAGGAATGTGCTGCGGGTTCAGCTCCAGCGATTCGTCGATGAGAAGCTCGTTGAGGCGGCCATCTTCTCGCAGGATGAAAGAATCGTAGAGGCTGGAGACCAGAAGAATGTTCTGGACCTTGAAGGGCATCAGATTGTCGAAGCCTTCGAGACGGGCTTCGGCGTCGAGGAGGGGCTCGGCGATGGGGTGGGCGGTCATAACCAGAAGGTTAACAGCCATTCAAATGTGCGGTGAAATGAAAACCATTGCTTTAAGAAAAAAGACGCTCCAAATCACGCGCACCATGCACGACGCGAAGCACGAACACTTCGTCATCGTCGAACCGGTAGAAGAGCAAGTGTTTAGGAAATCCCGTGATGTTTGTTCGCCTCACGTCCTGCAGGGTCTCGGATCGAAATGAGCATGGGGCACCTGTAGCGGGACGGCGAACCACCTGCGAGATGGCCGACCTGACTGCTCTTTCCCAGCGTCGCCCTAATCTTTGCCCCGCCTGCTCAGAGTACCAGTCAGCCTGCTCCAGGATGTCGGCAACGACCGCATCGCTGAAGACGAGCCGCCGCTTTTTCATCGGCGTCGGGCGGGCTCACGGAGCGCGGCGATCAGGCCCTTGCGTCGAATCTCGGCCACAGAAATTTCAATTTTCGACCCCTTAGCCGCGGCGGTAAGTTCTTGCTCAAGATTGTTCAGGCGACGTTCTTTGTCCTGACGAATTAGTTCGCGGACATATTCGCTGGGTGTACCCCAGTCGCCCGTCGCGACTTGCCCTTCTACATATTCTTTTAAAGCTTCGGGGAGAGAGATATTCAGTGAGGTCATGGCCATGGTTTCATAATATGACATTTTATGGAGGCAAGCAACCTAAGCTTAAGAGAACGTGCCCACCAAAGCATCCGCGTCTCTCCCGCCGTCGAAGCTGGCATCACCGATCACATATGGACTCTGCGAGAATTGTTGGATGCTCGAATCTGAAGGCTACGATCCGATTCTAGTACGATGCCCCGTTTGTAAGAAACTGCTTCAGCCTGATCGGCCAATGTCTCCTAAGTTCGTCGCCATAGTCGTTAAGCCCAGACTGGGCCACGAATGTCCTAACCATTCGTGGCCTGAAGTCGTTGAGGACTCTCCAACGCAAGCTTAGGACAGTACCCGGACCGCGTGTTCGCTCCTAAGAATCCAGCGAGTAGTAAGATTCTTGTTCGGAGGCTTTTGGCGAGCGAAGGCGTAGCTGTGGGCCAGGTATTTACGTCTGACGACGGCGGAATCAGAGTGACGGTTATCCGCGTCGGCAGCTCCGAGGAGAGGGCGCGCTTTCAAGATTGAGAATCTGAAGACGGAGAAGGCGTCGTATACGATCAGCGTAAGGCGGAGGTCCGGAACCGACCCCGACCGGACTAAATACGAGACAGACAACTCAAACGACGGCGGAGAGCACGAGCTTAGCCATCACGAAACGACAAGCGTTGAAATTAAGCGAAATCCATAAGGCCTCACCTCTCACGTGGCCCGAGGTCCACCCCCTCGATCACTTGGCCGTGCACTCCCGTACTGCGTTGGTCAAGTCCATGAAGAAGGTTCCTCCGTTAAGGCAGTACGTGTCCTTCATGCGGTTGTAATAGGACTTAGGATTGCTGACTGCCTCAAGCTGCACCGTGCGGATGAAGGCCAAAGTAGTTTCCTCCTTCTGAGTTCCCCGAGCGTTGCTCTGTGCCGTATTGAACCGAGCGCGAATCTCATCGAGCCAGCAGAAGGCGATGACCACGGGCCGTTGCTTCTGGTAGGTGGTCCGGATGAAGGCCTTGCCGTCTGATTGTTGGGAGGTGACCACGACCTGTCCGCATGTTCCGCTGTCCACTATCTTCTCGCCTTTCGTTACGGGAGGGCTGTTCATGTCCTCGAGAGACGGAACCTCGACTTCCAGATTTAGCAGGTCCAACGCGCTCTGGGCATGCACAAGCGTAGTGAGGAACAAGGTCAAGAATCCGACCAGAACCTGTTTCATGCAACCCTCCGGCACTCACGCCCACGGTGAGCGGCTCTTACTCTCCGAAATGAAGCGGGGTGGAATGTCTCCACCCCGCATCCTGCCATGCTCTCGACTTCCAACACCGACCTACACCAGGCCCTGATCCAGCATCGCATCGGCTACTTTCAAAAATCCTGCAATGTTGGCGCCGTTCACCAGGTTGCCGGGCGTACCGTATTTGTCGGCCGTTTCGTAGCAGTTGCGGTGGATGGAGATCATGATCTTGTGCAGCTTGTCATCCACTTCCTCGCGTGTCCAGGAAATGCGTGCGCTGTTCTGCGACATCTCCAGGCCAGACGTGGCCACGCCGCCGGCATTCGCCGCCTTCGCCGGACCGTAGAGAATCCTGGCATCCAGGAACAGTTTGGTTGCTTCGAGCGTGCTTGGCATGTTGGCGCCTTCGGCAACCACCTTCACACCATTCTTGATCATGTTCGCCGCATCCTTTGCGGTAATTTCATTTTGCGTGGCGCTCGGGAAGGCGCAATCCGCTTTGATATTCCATAGCGGGCTGTGCTCCAGCTTTACGTCGGTGGGCATGAAGATGGCTTTCTTGTAACGGTCCGAATAATCGCGGATGCGTCCACGTTTCACGTTCTTCAGCTCCAGAACATACGCCAGCTTCTCGCGATCAATGCCGTCGGGATCGTAGATGACGCCGTTCGAATCCGACACGGTCAGCGGCTTCGCGCCGAAATCGAGCAGTTTTTCGATGGTGTATTGCGAGACATTTCCGCTGCCGGAAACCAGGCAGAGCTTGCCTTCGAGCGAATCCTTACGGCTCTTCAGCATTTCCTCGGCGAAATACACGCAGCCGTAGCCGGTCGCCTCCGGACGAATCAGCGATCCGCCCCAGTTCAGCCCCTTGCCTGTGAGCACGCCGGTGAACTCATTGCGCAGCCGCTTGTACTGGCCGAAGAGATAGCCGATCTCACGTCCGCCCACGCCGATGTCGCCGGCGGGAACGTCGGTGTTTGGACCGATGTGGCGCTGCAGTTCGGTCATGAAGCTTTGGCAGAAGCGCATCACTTCGTTATCGCTCTTCCCTTTCGGATCGAAATCCGAACCGCCCTTGCCGCCGCCCATGGGCAGCGTGGTAAGCGAATTCTTGAACACTTGTTCGAACGCCAGGAACTTCAAAATGCCGAGGTTCACCGAGGGATGGAAGCGCAGTCCGCCTTTGTACGGGCCGATGGCGCTGTTCATCTCGATACGAAAACCGCGGTTCACCTGCACGCCGCCTTGATCGTCCGTCCAGGGCACGCGAAACATCAGGACGCGCTCTGGTTCCACGATCCGGTCAAGGATTCGATTGGATTGATACTCGGGATGTTTTTCCAGGACCAGCCGCAGAGAATCGAACACCTCGCGCACCGCCTGGTGGAACTCAGGTTCGGCGGGGTTCTTCGCCTTTACGCTGATCATCACGTCCTCAATGTAATCGCCTGGAGCTTTGATTCCAGGCGACGTCAAAGTGCCAGAAGTCATAGTCCTACCTCCGTAGGTAATCAACTATTCACTACTTTCATTTTCCGCTTCAACCGCTTGCAGGTACTTTAAGCCGCGAGGCGGGATGACGGTTGTCATGCTGGGTAGAATCCATCTGCCCAGCCCCTGAAAGGATACGCCTTTGTGTAGGTTTCGCTCTGGCGGCGTGCAGAAAAATCCATGCGACGAATAAAAAATGACGATTGTACATTGACGACATTTCCGTCTAGACAAGTAACATGGCGGAAAGTCGCTACATCTTCGCGAAGGATCATGATGCCTGCGGTGTAGGTTTCATCGCCCAACTGGGCGAGCCTGCGTCGAATGCGCTGGTCCAGCGGGGCTTATGTGCGCTCGATCGCCTGGCCCACCGTGGTGGCGTCGATGCCGATGGGCGAAGCGGCGATGGCGCAGGTTTGCTGGTGGAACTTCCTAATTCGTTTTTCCGGAAGGCTGCGGGCGCCCAGGGGATTGCGTTACCGGAGGAGTTTGGCGTCGGCATGGTGTTTCTTCAGCGTTGCCAGGAAAATACGACGTTGGACGCGATTCGCAGTTCGGTTGGGAAATTTGATCTCTCTTTTCTGGGCTGGCGTACAGTTCCGACCGATCCTTCAATCCTGGGGCCGCGCTCATGCAATTCTTTGCCCCTGGTGCGGCAATGCTTTATTGCTCCCAGCGGCAGGGCTCTCGGCCTCGAACATTTTAATTTCGAGTTACAACTCTTCCGCTTGCGGCAGGAACTTGAAACGGTTCTCGACTCCGGCTACTACTGTTCGCTCTCATCGAGAACGATTGTGTACAAGGGGCTGTTGACTCCAGAACAGCTGGCGCCTTTTTATTCCGACTTGAACGATCCGGATTTCGCCAGCGCGTTTGTGATCTTTCACCAGCGATATTCCACGAATACTCAGCCGAGCTGGTCGCTGGCCCAACCATTTCGCTTCGTTGCGCACAACGGCGAGATCAACACAATCAGCAGCAACCGCCGGTGGTTTCAGGCAAGGGCTGCCACGCTGCGGCGCGATCTTGAACTGCCCGACTGCGCAAGGCTACTGCAGCCAGGCATGAGCGATTCGGCAAGCTTTGACAATGCGCTGGAAGCCCTTGTGCGGACCGGTTCGAGCATCGGCGCAGCGGCGATGGGCATGATGCCGCCGGCATGGGAGCGCGACCATCGCCTCGACGATGGGGTGCGGCAATTCCTTTCCCACAGCGCTTCGGAGCAGGAGCCCTGGGATGGGCCTGCGGCGATGATCTTCACCGATGGCCGCGTCGTAGGCGCAAAGCTTGACCGAAATGGACTGCGCCCGCTTCGCTATACATTGACGTCTGATGGATTGCTGATCGTTGGCTCAGAGGTGGGCATCGCCGATCTGTCCGACAAGCAGGTGGTTGAGCGCCAGCGTCTGGGGCCGGGCGAAATGTTGATCGCCGACCCTGGGAACGGGATGCTCTTCCGGCCGAGCGAAGCTGCGCGGCTCGCGGCTGTGAGCAACAACGTGATTCAGAAAACGGGCGCGCCGAGAGTAATTTCCGTGAAAAACGAAGCGCCGCCGATTGGCACGGAGGCGAACCAGTTGATGGCCGCGTTCGGCTGGACGGAAGATCAGACCCGCATGTTGTTTCAACCCCTGGTCGAGAACGGCCAGGAAGCTTTGTGGAGTATGGGCGACGACGCTCCTCCAGCCTTTTTATCCAAACTGCCGCGTCCGCTCTGGGATTATTGCAAACAACGATTCGCACAGGTGACGAATCCTCCGATTGATCCCTTGCGCGAGCGTCATGTGATGTCGCTTGACGTGTATCTGGGCAAGCACATCAAGCTGACTTCTCCACTGCTTGATTCCGGACAGTTGGATGGGCTTGCGGAAATGTTGCTAACCATCCATTCGATCGACATGACTTTCGAAGCGGAGAGAGGGATTGCTGCTGCGCGCGAAGTCTTGCGCGCTATCCGGAGAAAAGCTGCGATGGCGGCGGCTGGGGGCCGTGCAGTTCTGCTAAGCGATCGTGGTGTGAACCAACACCGGGCGGCACTCCCTGCGCTGCTGGCGATTTCTGCAGCATGGCACGGGATGACCAGCGCAGGCGGCTGGAATGTTCCCCTGATCGTAGAGACCGGCCAGGCTTTCGATACGCATCACATCGCTCTCCTGATGGCCGCAGGCGCCAGCGCCGTACATCCATATCTGGCGATGGGTTTGGCCGCGCGCGCGAATTCTTCCGGCCCGGTAAATGGTCCAGAACGCTACCGCATGGGGATTGAGAAAGGTCTGCGAAAGGTGCTGGCGCGCATGGGGATCTCGACTATGAGCAGCTACCGGAACAGCCAGATCTTCGAAACGGTAGGCATTGATGCGGCAGTGTGTGAGGAGTTCTTCGAAGATGCAGGCCAAACCCTCGGTGGTACATCGCTGGGCGATCTGCTGCGGGACTGTATCTCATGTCACACTGCCGCTTTTGGAGCGGCTGCCACGCCGTTCCGGGATGCCGGCCTGTATCGCTTCCGCCGCGATGGCGAGCAACACGCGAGTTCACCCGAACTGGTGCGGCGGATGCACCGCTTCATTCGGTCCCCGACACCCGCTAACCAGATGGCTCTTGCGGAGCTCTCAGGGGAACGAAAGCAGATTGCGGTGCGGGATCTGCTCGAGTTCCGACCCGGTAAGGCTATATCGCTGGATGAGGTGGAAAGCGAAGTCTCCCTGCTCAGCCGCTTCAGCACGCAAGCTATGTCGCTGGGGGCAATCTCCCCGGAAGCGCACCAGACGCTCGCCATCGCAATGAATCGCCTGGGGGGACGCAGCAATACGGGTGAAGGTGGCGAAGATCCCAGAATCTATTACGATCACCCCGAGGCCAACAATCGCGTGAAGCAGGTTGCTTCGGCGCGGTTTGGCGTCACGGCGGAATATCTGGTGCATGCGGATGAAATCGAAATCAAGATGGCACAGGGGTCGAAACCTGGCGAGGGCGGCCAACTACCTTCGGCGAAAGTCACGCCTTACATTGCGAGACTGCGGCACGCTATCCCCGGAACGTCGCTGATTTCGCCGCCTCCGCATCATGATATCTACAGCATCGAAGATCTGGCGCAGCTGATTTATGACCTGCGCGCGGTCAATCCGAACGCGCGCATCGGAGTCAAGCTGGTTTCCAGTTCCGGAGTTGGGGTGATCGCCACGGGCGTGGCAAAGGCCGGGGCCGACGTGATCACAATCAGCGGCCATGACGGTGGCACGGGGGCATCTCCGCTGACCTCGATCAAAAATACCGGGTTGCCGTGGGAGATTGGCCTGCGGGATGCGCACACGGCTCTGGTGCAGGCAGGCCTTCGCGCGCGGGTGCGGTTGCGCGTGGATGGCGGTTTGAAGTTTGCCCGCGATGTGGTGGTTGCCGCTCTGCTGGGCGCGGAGGAATTTGGCTTCGGCACGGCCGCTCTGCTGGCAATCGGCTGCGTAATGGCGCGGCAGTGTCATCTCAATACGTGTCCCGTGGGCATTGCGACGCAGGATGAGACTTTGCGCGCACGTTTCGCCGGAAATCCGGAAATGGTAGAGTCTTTTTTCCGTGCGCTGGCGGGCGACGTGCGGCAACTGCTGGCTGAGATAGGCGCGGGCTCCATTGACGAAGTGCTGGGTGCAGTCGACCGCTTGCGGTCACGTTCGCTCGAAACGGAACTGACCGTGACGTCACTCTTGCAGCCGATTGCGAACCCGCCGGCGCAATATGGATGTCCTCACTACGATAGCAGCGCTCTGCATGTCGAACTGAATCGCGTGGTGGATGAGATGGAATCGCTCTCCCCTCGTCCTTATCGCTTCGCGATTACCAATGAAGATCGAGCCGTGGGAGCGCATTTCAGCGGCGAGGTGTTGCGCCGCTTCGGGCCTTCCAGTTTGGAAATGACAGGAGTCGATTGTGAGTTTGCGGGAGTCGCGGGTCAGAGCTTTGGCGCGTTCCTGATTTCCGGGGCAAATTTCCGGCTAACCGGCGAAGCCAACGATTATGTCGGCAAAGGCTTGTGTGGTGGCAGCATCGCGATTACGGCGCAAACCGAAGCATCGGAGCGCGGCGATGTTCTGGTGGGCAATACGGTGCTGTACGGGGCCACCTCCGGTGAACTATTTGTTGCCGGACGTGCCGGGGAACGGTTCGCCGTCCGCAACAGCGGAGCGCTGGCCGTGGTTGAGGGGGTAGGGCGGCATGGATGCGAATACATGACCGCCGGCGTAGTCGCGATTCTCGGCCCCGCCGGCGATAACCTGGGCGCCGGGATGACCGGCGGCCTCGCCTACCTGTCGTCAGCCATGGACGAGCCTATTGGCGGTAGTTATTTGAACAATCATTATTTGAACCGTGACTCTGTGCGGTTCGCACCTCTCGAAGCCCAGGAGGAGCAGTGGCTCCGCCGCATTCTTCGCCGGCATCTGCAACTCACCGGAAGCCCGCGAGCGGCTCGGCTACTCGCGTGTGAGGAGCTGCCGTTGCGCAGGGTTGAGCCTGTGACTCCGCCCTGTACGCTCGAGGAGAGCTGGGCTCCCATCCTTACGCGGCTGGCCGCTCAGGAAGCACGAAGTTATGGCCGCGACGGGCTGGTTTCTTCTGAGAGATCGATGGTTCAGTAACGCGCGGCTCTCGTGTTCAACGGACTCTTGTGTTTAACGGAGTCTAAGAGATGTTGCGGCCGGAGCATTAGCCACTTCGACGGTTGCGCGGGCCGAACCAAACTTTGAGCCGAGTGTTTCGGAAATGGCCAGCCTGTCGCCGAGTGGTTCTTTCGTACTGACTCGGACAACTCGAATTCCAACATCACAGACGCAACAGCAATGCAGATTTATCGTGCTGTCGTCTATCCCGGCCTGGTCTTCGCCAATTGGCTATACGCAAAAAGTCCAAAAAACAGTCCGATCACCACCCAAGCCCAGTAACCCTTTTCGCCCGACGACTCCCGCAGATGCCACGCCCCGTACGGCCCGCTCAGCATATCCATCTCCACCAGCCTGTTGTTGTACGCGACGTACCGCACCCGCGCCCGTTCTCCCTGTACAAAACCCGGCCCGCTGTGACTGCACAAAATCATAACGGCTCGGCTAGTCGCGTCCGTAATCATGAATCGGGTAGAACCGTTTTTAAACTCCTCCCTGATGTCCCATAAGTTCCCTTCGACTACGGGGCGGGGCGAGGTGTGGATGAGCACAAAGCTCACCAACCCAAATGCAACGAGAGCACCACTGATCAGGCTTAGGCCCCAGCCTCGCCAGGATGCCTGCTGACTTGGCGTAAGGATGGTTCTTGACCCGCAGAGAATCACTACAATGCCACACAACAACAATGCAAAAAAGCTGATGCCGACGATATCCTCCGCTCGCACTGCTCACCTCCCGGTACAACCTTACCCGCCCGACGGGAATGGTTCAGACAGATGCTTTTTTTGCCAACATGCCCCATTGAACAACCATAGCAGTCGATACCCTTTCGCGAATGATAACGTCCTTTATCGAGTAAAGGTCGCGTCATCTGATGAAACATTTCGTCGAATATTTGACCCGCTCCCCAGGCTTGACCAGCGGTGAATGCCAGACGTCTACGGTTGCCTGCGGGACCACTCGTGTGCGAGAGCGGTGCGGGAACTGGACGGTCATAACCGAGATTTATTTCGTAAACTCTCGAACCCTAGGCAAACTCAATCATGTCACTACGCAAGCATCATGACAACAGATGGCGAACTACTTCGGCCGGCGCTTTTCAACACGCCGGCGTAGAACAGGGAAGGGCCTGGCTACGACTCCTCTATTTATGCTCTGAAATATGCCCTTGCCACATTGATCCAGGGTGTCGCATCGGCACTTCGTCATCAACGTCTTGAGCACGCCTCGCACTACCTTTATTCCATTCATCAGATCATCCAGCTCCGCAAGCTTTCTTTGGGAGAGCGTTCGCCAGCGACCGGCGCGGATACCCGCTGCTGCAAGTCCGTGGCGGCAGCCGAAAGCGGCTGCGTATCGACGGAGCGGTCGTAATTAAATCGCATGAAGGCTGTGGTTGCTGCCGTGAAATGATGGTCGAGGCGCAGCATAGCCGAATTCTCGTTGACCACCTGAGTGCATGAGCAGGTCAGCAGGTCATAGTCCGCGTAGTGCTGGTCACCGGGATCGTTAGCCGGCGTCCAGGGCGTCAGAATTGTCCGTGGACCCGCTCCCGGGAAGGCATGGATGATCCCGTAGGTCGGCGACGACGTCGGAACCGCCGCAATGAGCGCGGCGCTCGGCACGTCGCCGCTCACCGGATAGCCCCAGGTTTGCCGGTAGGCTTCCGCAGCGACGAAGAAGAATGTCTTGTCGGGGTTGATCGGGCCTCCGAGCGCTCCGCCAAACTGATTCAGACGAAGCGGTTGCTGGGCTTCGCCGTTGGAGGCCCATTGGGGTACGGGCGCGTCAAAAGCATCGTTGCGCAAGAACTCGAATAGCCGCCCGTGGAAACCGTTTGTGCCCGAAGGCGAGGTGACGGCCAGTTGCGGCCCGCCGGTTCCGCCGCCCTCGGCGGATGCCAGCAGCGAATCGACGCGAAACTCCTGGATCGCGTCCAGGGGAATGGCGAGCCTCACCCATGGGCGCTGCGTCTGATTCACGATATTAGTCGAGTCGACGCCATCGTAAGTCCAGTTGCTGTCGTCGAGGCCCCGTCCGGCGAACCGAATCGTCCGCTGGTTGCTGCCGCCGGTATCAATGGCGCCGGGGACAAAAGCCGTCAGCGAGGCCCAGTTGCGGCCGTTCAGCGGCAGTTCATCCGCCTGCTCTTTCTCGATGTAGCCGGTCACCGCGCTCATGTTGCGGTCCATCAGGGCCGAACTGGCGGATACTTCCACCCGTTCGTCTTTGCCAGAAACCTGGAGGGTCGCGTCGAGTGTTCGCGTACGGCCGATGACCTCCTCGACATCAACGAAAGTCAGCGACTTGAAGCCTTCATGCTCAAGTGTGATGGTATAAATTCCGACCGGCAACTCAGGGATGTCATACGTTCCTCTCGAAGAGGAAAGGGTCTTACGTTGCAGCCCGGTCGCACGTTGTACGGCGGAGACCTGAGTCTGTGGCAGAACGCGGCCCGAAGTGTCGGTGACAATGCCGCTCAATCCTGCGCGATCGACCTGCGCCAGCGAACATGCCGAGAGGGATAAAACGATTCCGGCCAGAAAAAGTGTTCGACGAGTTCTGTAACCGCAATTCCGACCTGCCCATTCGAGCGCCTGCTTTCGACTTCGTCGCATGGAGTCCTCCTCGTTGTTCGTTGGCCGCCCGTGTCGAGGCTGCCCGTAGCGCTCGATCACCTGGACATCTCGAAAGCTTCTGCGGCTCGCGGCCACGGTCCCCGGCATAAGCGCTAGAAACTGGTACAGTCGGCCGTGATCCGAAACGGCAGTCTGTCGCAGTCCAGTCGCAAGATTGCGCAGAATAACTGGCGTTCCCGGAACCACCGCGCGACTTGGGTCGCTCACGCGACCGCTGATGGGCCCAGTTAGTACAACGTTTTGCGGAAACATCTCCGGAATGCTCGCTGAGGTAAAGATTGCACTGAGGAGCAAGTGGGTTTTGAGCGTTGCGGTAAATAGACGGAAGGTCTTTCATTTTCGAGTCGACTTTCATCAAGCTGACCAGCAGATCAATCGCTACCGGAGCATGTAAGAACGATGCCGGCACCGCATCGACGGCAGAGCGCTGCTAAATCCCCGTACAGGAATCAAAGATAGCCTGCCTCGATTGGGAACTGACCCACGACGCTACGTGCTGTTGGTTAGGGGAAGTTTAATCGAACGTGAATTTTGCATGAAAAAAATAGCAACAAAACCTTGAACCGCCGAGCAGACCTATCGAAGGGGACTTTGCGCGGAGAAGAAGGCCCTTGCAACGCTGCGCAAAACCGGAAATCATTCTGGGACTGAAGGCCCCGTCGGGGAATCGTGGAGCATACTCGCCTCTCTGTGGGAAAGCGCGGCGAAAGGAATGATGAGGGTTGATTTCCGGAAGTCAGAGGGACGCCTTTCCAATTTCGGCCGTTTCCCTGTTTTCGCCACCTCCAAACAGCGCCAATTCAACCCGGAAACAGCTGCCCCGCCCTTCCTCGCTGGCGACACCGATATCGGCGCCGTGGGCCGAGCAGATGGCTTTCACGATGGAAAGGCCGAGCCCCGCTCCGCCGGAACTTCGGGAACGCGCCTTGTCGACTCGATAGAAGCGTTCGAAAACATGAGCAATCGCGTCGGCCGGAATTCCCGCACCGTTATCGGAGACTCCGAGTATGGCTTTCCCCTCTTCACTCTTGACTTTGACTTCGACCGTGCCGCACTCCTGCGTGTACTTGATGGCGTTGTCGATGAGATTCGCAATCACCTGCTGCAGGCGTGTGCGATCGCCCTCGACATAAACGCCATCCTCTGTGGCGGTACGCAACGTGATCGCCTTCTCCTGCGCCAGGACTCGCATTTCGTTGGCGGTGGAGATGACCAGAGCGCTCAGGTCCAGGTGAATTCGTTCGAGCTTCGCATCTCCGGCGTCGAGGCGCGAGATCGTCAACAAACTTTCGACAATCCGGGACATGCGATGAGTTTCCTCCAAAGCGCTGCCAATCTGGTCCGCCAGAGGTTCGCTCGGCGCGCAGTTATTAACCATTGCTTCCAGTTCCAACTGAAGAATGGTTAAAGGCGTACGCAATTCGTGAGAGGCATCCGCGGAAAAGCGATTGATATGCTGGAAGGCATCTTCGAGACGGGCAATCATGCGGTTAAGCGCAGTCGATAGGCGCTCCAGTTCATCTCCGCTGCGGATCACAGGCAGGCGTTCGCTCAGGTTCGTGGAAGTGATTCCCTCCGCCCTTTCGGTAATCTTATCCACGGGCTGCAATGATCGTCTCATGAGCCAGTAGCCGCCTGCGATCGCCAGGAAAACGATGAATGGCGTGTAGATCGCGAGCGTCAACAGCAATCCGTGCAGGACCACTTGAATCTGCTGGTATGAGACCCCGGTTTCAACCAGGAAACGGCTGCGGTCGGGTGTCGTGAAGGTCATCGTATTGATGAGCAGGTGATGTCCGCTCCCGAGTCGAATCTGGCGCAATCCATCTCTTTTTTCCGCGCTGGGCAGAGGAATTTGAACTGGATCGAACTCACCGTCTTTTGGCGCGCCCGAGAGATAAATCAACCCCTCTCCCTCACGATAAACACGGATGAAACGCGCGTTCACCTCCGGGGCGTAGGCTTCGTTGATTTCGGTCTGCAGCCAGTCTGAATGCTTCCCGGGAAGTTGGGAAAGCAACTCGGTTCCAATGGTGCGGCACTCCGAAGACAGCGTTCCTTGCAAAGTCCAGTCCAGATACCTTTCCAGCCCCAAATATACTGACACCCCAAAGACCAGCA
>Ga0307474_10000287_pt1 | contig 37137 bp, 38 predicted proteins | sample atmos_gasesECM1C_2_FD_203312 | JGI IMG/M metagenome (GOLD analysis project Ga0307474, IMG submission 203312) | Hardwood forest soil microbial communities from Morgan-Monroe State Forest, Indiana, United States - atmos_gasesECM1C_05 | ecosystem: Environmental > Terrestrial > Soil > Temperate... | reverse complement strand
AGTAACGTCGAACTCCGCGGGGTTGTACTGGTAACTTTCGGCGAGCGGCCAGAAGCGGCCGGAAAAAGGGAGTAGGGTCGTCCGCGGAGTAAACCACATCGACGCGGCCCGCTCGATGGGAATCCAAGCATAAGTGCGAATCGGATGACGCTGCGCGCGTTCGCGCGCGAGCTCGGCGAATTCGAGATCGAGCGAACGTGTCATGCCATGTGTGCGGTTGTAGCGGTCGAGCAGGGAAGCGACGCGTGACAATTCTTCGGGCGAGTCCACAGCGTACGGCGGAAGATTTTTCATTTCGATTGGCTGCGTGGGCAATTTCCAAGTGAAAAGATAAGCGTCGCGAAAACGGAACATCCAGGTTTTCGTCCAGGCGTAAAAGCCGGTCGGCATGACATCGCCGTACGTTTCCGCGTAGCGTGGTGCGAGAAATTGTACGCGTCCAACGCTGATGGAATTGCGCGCGGCCCACGGCGCCAGCGGGAGCAACGATCCGGCGATCATCCACAGGGTCGCCAGCGCTAGCCTTTTCCAATTCGCGGGTTGGCGATAACGGAACCAAAGGGCGAGCAGTACGGCCACGAGAAGCAGCGGCGTTTCCGGGCGAACCAGCGTACCGAGGCCAACCACGAGTCCGCCCGCGAACCAAGTCTTTACGGCGCGGCGCAGATCGCGGTCTGCCGTCAAGCGCTCAATGCTCATTCCATGGGGCGCCAAAAAAATCAGCAGCGCGAGTGTGGTAAAAAATGTCGCCAGAACTTCCGTCAGCGGCACGGCAACGTAGTTCGCGGTGAACGGGCAAAGAGCCGTCAGCCAGAGCGCCGCTGCCGCGACGCGGTCTCGATCGGTTTCCGATGCTCCACTTGCCAGGCGAGTAGTGATCCCCACCGCCAGCATGCAAGTGCCAAGATCGACAAAAGCTTGGGCAACCATGACAGCTTTGCGGCCGGTGCCGGCCAAGAAATAAATCCCAGCGAGAAATGCGGGATAGCCCGGGACGCGCGCGTCCGAGGGGAGAAGCTGACCGTGGGAATAGAAGCCGTAAACGCCGTGGTACAGCCAGTTGCGGGCGAGTTCTTCGTAATAAGCCGTATCGCCGGAATAAAAAGGGAAACGCCAGATGAAAAAAAGCCGCAATACCAGTCCCGCGAGCAGCGCTGGCGCGAGTTGTTTGTAGAAAGCTTTGGGGAACATGGCGCGCAGCCGAAACGGAATCGGATGGCACGGGCATTGTAGCAAGCGCGGGACCGGGTGCAAAAAACCTCGCTGACAAGGGCTTGACACTCAGGGTAGAATCGCTGGAAATGGCTAACGCACCGGATGCAGTCAAAGCCCCTGGGATGGTGCCCGACGAGCAGAAGTTTGAGCCGCGCTCGAAGGGAATTACTTTCGCGCGCAAAAAGAAGCCCAAAGAATTGGCGGTCATTACCGAGTGCTGCACGGGCTGCGCCGGGTCGCCGGCTTGCGTGGAGTACTGCCCGGTGGAAGACTGCATGTTCTGGGTGCCGGACGAGGACAATCCCCCGTTCGGGCGCATCCAGATTGACCCGATTTTGTGCATCGGCTGCAAGAAGTGCTTGAGCAAAGGTCCCGACGGCTGCTTCCTGGACGGCTGCCCGTGGGACGCCATCGTCATGGTAGATACCGTCGAGGTGGAAAAAGAAGTCGGCCCCATGTCGTATTGAGTTTCTGCCGAAGCGAATTCTTCGTCGTCCCTCTGATCCCACACCACCGCTGTTTTCAGAAGGAGTGCGCATCCATTTGATTCTACAGGGGTTGTCGTGTAGAGAATGGCGAAAAAAGTGCTTGCTTTAGATTTAGTGTTATAGTTAACTATAACACTATAGATCGGGCCCGATGCACGAGATGGGTGACGGGACGGTCATGCAAATCTCGCTGCGCGTGACTTCCCGGGGAAACGCTCTGGTGCATGAGATGAAGGAAGCGGGAACGGCGGACGACCCCGCTCGTTACGACCATCCGCTCACCATGTTGTACCTGGATGGCGATCGCTTGCTCCTGACTCACTATTGCGACGCCGGAAACCGGCCGCGCATGGTCGCCAGGACCTCGACGGACGGAAAGACGGTGGAATTCGACTTCCTCGATGTCTCTGGTGGCACGCAGTTCGGACACATGCACCATGCGGTGTTCACCATCATCGACGCGAACCACCACAGTGAGGAATGGAGTTATATGATGCCTGGGGACAAGCTGGTCCACGCGCACTTCGACCTGAAGCGGACACAGTGAAGGACGGCCTCGCCGGTAACGGGAAAACCTGATGGACCGTGAATGGAATGACAGTCAGCCGATTTACCGCCAGCTTCGCGATCGCGTCGTCGCCATGATACTCGACGGGGTGCTCAAAGAAGGCGATCCGTTGCCCTCGGTGCGCAATGTCGCGGCGGAATACCGGGTCAATCCGCTCACGGTCCTGAAGGGCTATCAACAACTAGTCGACGAGGGGCTCGTCGAGACCAAACGAGGCTTGGGCATATTCATCAATACCGGCGCACGCAAACTACTGCTGCAAGGCGAACGGCAGAAGTTTCTTGCGGAAGAGTGGCCCCGGGTCCACGCCACCATTCAGCGGCTGGGCCTGACACCGGACGAACTAGAGGCAGCCGCAAAACGCCGGTCGTCATCAGATGGCGCACAGTCGAAAACCGCCGAGTCGAATCCCCTTAACAAGGAGCGCTGAAGCCATGGCATGTATAGAAGCACGCGGTTTGCGGAAAGCGTTCGGAACAACGGTGGCAGTGGACGGCATCGATTTGCGTGTCGAACAGGGCCGCATCCTCGGACTGATCGGCCCCAACGGCGCTGGGAAGACGACCGTGCTGAATGCCATTCTCGGACTCACCCTCTATCAGGGGGAACTGAAGGTGCTCGGGCGCGATCCTTGGACCGAGCGCGATCAGCTCATGCGCGATGCCTGCTTCATTGCCGACGTCGCGGTGCTGCCGCGCTGGCTGCGGGTTTCGCAGGCCCTAGACTACTTCGCCGGCGTGCATCCGCGATTCGATCGCGCGAAGGCGGAAGGTCTTCTCACCAAGACCACGATCCGGAGCGGCAGCAAGGTGAGGGAATTGTCGAAGGGCATGGTGGCCCAACTGCACCTTGCTCTAGTGATGGCCATTGACGCGAAATTGCTGGTGCTGGACGAGCCGACGCTTGGGCTGGACATCCTGTATCGCAAGCAGTTCTACGATTCACTGCTGAACGACTACTTCGATCGCAGCCGCACTATCGTGGTGACTACCCATCAAGTGGAAGAGATTCAAGATGTCCTGACCGACGTCATGTTCATCAACCGCGGCCGCATCGTATTCGCTTGCAGCATGGAAGAATTCGAGGCGCGCTATCTGGAAGTGATGGCGAAGCCGGAGCAGATCGCGGCGGCACGGGCGCTGAAGCCGATGCACGAGCGCCAAGTGTTCGGGCGCAGCATCCTGCTGTTTGATGGCGTCGATCATCAGCAACTCGCCGCGTTCGGCGATGTCCGCACGCCCAGCATCGCCGACTTGTTTGTTGCCGTGCTGAGCAAACAAAGCGGTGCGGCACAAGGAGCGGCTCGATGAGTACTCCGTCGAACGTCATGCCCGAGTCTCCCCTCGAATCGGAAGTAACTGCGCCTGCGGTCATCACCGCCAGCCGGCGCTTTTACTGGGCGGTGCGGCGGGAATTATGGGAGCACCGTTCGATCTATATCGCCCCGCTGGCCGCGGCGGCCGTTTTTCTACTGGCCTTCTTGACTGCGTTGACGATCAGTCCGGTGCATCGGCACCAGCCGCTCGACGTGCCGTACGAATTCGCGGCGGGTCTGATCATGGGGACGGCTTTTATCGTCGGGATTTTCTACTCACTCGACGCTCTGTACGGAGAGCGCCGCGATCGCAGCATCCTGTTTTGGAAGTCGCTGCCGGTTTCCGACCTTACTACCGTACTCTCGAAGTTCACCATTCCCCTCATCATTCTGCCGCTGCTGAGTTTCGCCATCGCCGTGGTCACCCAGTTTGTCATGCTGCTGAGCAGCGCGGTCCTGATGGGAAGCGGCCTGAGTGGCGGGACGCTCGGGGCCCGGATGTCGTTCTTCCACATGTCCCTGATGCTGCTCTACCACATTCTGACTGTTCATGGCCTCTGGTACGCGCCCATCTATGGCTGGTTGTTGCTGGTTTCAGCTTGGGCACCGCGCGCGCCATTTGTATGGGCGTTCTTACCTCCGTTCGTGATCTGGGGAGTGGAGAAGATGGCGTTCAGAACTTCGCATTTCCTAGCCATGTTGGAGTACCGCTTGGTCGGACCGGAAGCTCCCGCCACTACAGGGCCGCGGGGAAACCTAATGGACATGCTGTCAGCGCTCACTCCGGTGCAATTTTTCAGTACCCCGGGTCTGTGGGTAGGGCTGGCAGTCGCCGCGATATTCCTCGCCGCCGCGGTGCGGCTACGGCGAAATCGCGAACCGATCTGATCCGCGTGCGCAAGGAAAAGCGAGCTGCCAGACAGCTGTAATGTCCAATTCGATGTTCAGGAGGAAACGGAGCTCGCACCCTCTTACAACGTAACTGGACCAGTCTCAGAAATTCGGAGAAGCGGCGCTGCGGCGAGCTGTTGGTCAGAAGAGGCTATGGATTGGGCGAGAGTGAGGCAAGGGGCGCGCAGCAAGACGAAGAGTTCGCCGGCCCAGAGCAGAATGTCGAGCAAGCGTCCGCGCTGGAGATTGCTCAAGTTTTCAGAGTGGAGGCTCGCGTCGAGGGCTTTTCGAGAGCACTCCTCGATGAAGGCGCGCATGGAGGCCGGGTCGATGGGTTCGGCGGTAAACCTGCGGCCGCGCGGGTCGACGTGTTCCAGTTTTTCGTAACAGCGCGACAAGAAGTGGTTCAGGCAGAGAGCTTGGCGATCCAGCGTTGTAATCGCGGCGCTGCTACAAGAACCCACCCCGCAGTTTCGCTTCCCCCGCATCGTATCCATTGGACCCAGGCCCTTTGCTTTAACTCTACTGCCCAACTCATTCTGCTTCGATTCTCTCGTTATGTAAGATGCGCTAGGCAGCGCAAACGGTTTCAGCTGTGGAAATACGAGCGTCTGTGGAAATACGCTCCTGCACCATAGAACACTCGTCGGTGGCATCCGTTTCCTTACGACGCGCAGGAAGGAAATCTATCAACGGCAACACCGGCAAATGTGCGGCCATGGTTTGCACGCGCAAGCAGCGGTCGAGATAAGGCTGCAACAGCGCGTGGACCCAGCGGACGTTCTGGCTGCAGTACTGCGCGCGATCGCTTCCGGCCCAGAGCGTGACGACGGTGACTAGGCGCGCTTCTTGATCGGAAATCATGACCAGGCAGCCAGCAAATCCGTTTACGTTTTTCAGCGCGCCGGCAATAGCGGTGGGAATCGAAGCTTGCACGCGATGCGTTTCCTCGGGCTTGGCCACAAATTCGATGCTCAGGGCCGTGACAGGGGGAAGGCCCGATGTTCCGCTGGCAGGCAGGCGCGATTTGGACGCGGCGCTTTTTGGCAACCGATATGTGACATTTTGTGTCACAGTTGAGTAATGTACTAGACTTTCCACAAACCCTCCAATTAAGCTGGCCCACCCTTGGGAGAAGGGAGGCGCATCCAGGCTCGTTCAGGGCAGGCCAGGATGCGCCTACTGGGGCACATGGGGACCGGGGAAGGTTCCCCTCGGATAAGGACTCCCGTCGAAACGGGCGTTCCTACGCACAAGTAGTGCGCTTGCCACGGATTTCGTTTCAACACTCTCGGCAATGGACGCCAATGGCACATAAGTATCATTGCCCCCCGGAGGGATGCGAAGTTATACTCCTCCCCCAAGAGCCGAGGTTTCGCGTGGAATTTTTCACATTTGACCATGCCTATGTGGAACGGCTACGGGCGGGGGACCCCCCGACCGAACAGCATTTTGTCGCCTATTTTGAGCAGCTTCTGCGCATTAAGCTACGTTCCCGAATGCTAAGTTCAGACATCATCGAAGACTTGCGGCAGGAAACCTTTATAAGAGTCATCGCCAACGTGCGGAAGGACGGCGGTGTGAGGCAGCCGGAACGTTTTGGAGCTTTCGTTAACTCTATCTGTAACCACGTCTTACAGGAGTTCTACCGGTCTTCGGCCAAGAACCAGCCCATGGAGGACGCCCACATGGAGATACCCGACAAAGTATTGGATTTGGATGGCATGCTGGTGACCAAGCAATCGGCGGAGCAGGTGAGGCGGATCCTTGATGGAATGCCAAAGCGGGACCGCGAGCTTCTGCGGGCCATTTTCCTGGAAGAAAAGGAAAAAGACACCGTTTGCCGGGAGATGGGTGTTGACCGGGAGTATCTGAGGGTATTGGTCCACCGTGCGAAGGATAAGTTCAAGGCCCTCTATGAGAAAGGGCAGATGGGGTTGCGCGTAAGGCGCCTGGATGGGGGAACCAGTGAAACGTTTTAGCTGCCCCCCGCACTACTTTACGGATGGCACAAATGGACCATAATGAGGCTTTACAACGGCAAGCGGCAGTAAAGTATGTGCTCGGCGAGCTCTCCCCGGTCCAAAGGGAGGAGTACGAAGAGCATTATTTCGATTGCGCGGAATGCGCGGTCGACATCAAGGCGCTGGCAACCTTTGCGGACACAACCCGGGAAGTGTTGCGGCAAGAGAAGCAGAGCCCGTTCGCCAAAGATTTGGCGCCGGCGCGCGGATGGCTGCGCTGGCTACAACCGATTGTGGCGGTACCGGCTTTCGCGGCGCTGCTGCTGATTATCGCTTATCAGAATACGGTGACGATTCCGCAAGTTAGGGAAGAAGCTACTTCCGGCGCAGCACAGATGTTCGTTTCTTCTCTCTCGCCGAAAATGGCGGTAGTGCGTGGCGGCGAAGACATCCTAAAGTATGCGATTCACGTTAACGCTAGCCTCCCGCTCAAATTTGACTTTACGCCTACTCCGGTCGCTAATGCTTATGTTTGCCAGCTTCAGGACGAGTCCGGCCGCAGCGTGCTACGCATGCGAGTGCCGGGATCGTTCACGAATAAGGAGTTGAACCTGGTAATTCCGCCGAACGGGGTGAAGCCGGGGAAGTACACGCTGGTTTTCACCGCCGACCCGGGGGCAAAAGGACAGCCGACCAAGGACGAAGTCCTGCGCCTCAGTTTTGCTGTTGAATTTCTCCCGTAGATGAAAGAGTATTGGGCTCCAATTTAGCTAATCGAGGTGTCCCCAATGTCCCCCGCTCCCCCGAACATGCCCCTAGAGGACCCCGAGCCGCGCATCCCTTTCCATTTCCATGGAGAGGCCCACGCGTTGAGCGCGCGGTTTCACCGGCCGATTCATTTCCCGATTGAAGCGCAGGCGTCCGTCTCATTGCCGACGATCGGCGGCCATGCCCGGTCGCGGGTTGAAAATTTCGTAGGCGACCACCTGGTGCGTTTCAGTGCGGCGCATTGCCACGTCTCTGGCAGCTGGATGAACAAGGAAGTTGCCACTACCCACGCCACGGCCACGATTGAAGGGCTGAACATTCTCGATTTTGTCACTGCCGATCGGATTGTGGCGCGGCTTACCTCGGAGCACCACGTTGGCGAGCCAGAGGGGCACTTTATCGCGCTGGGGAGCACGTTTGAAGGATTGAAAATCGCTGGGCACGACGTTAAGGTGACGCTGCGGCACGAACTGTTTGTGGAATGCAAGACCTTCGGTGAATTCAAGAAACGAGTTGAAAAAGACAAGAAACCAGACAAAATATCCGTCACCGACGACAACGTCGCTTTATGCTCGCTTGCCGAAGACATCGATGTACGGTTTCCCGGCCTCAAGAAGAAGGGGCACATCCTGCAGATCGATCATTTTGGGGAACTGGCGATTGCCGAAGTTTTCGCCGCTTTTGGCACGCGTACGCTGACCATGCTGCGCTTCAAACTGGGCTCGCCCAGTGGAGGCAGCGGCACGGTCACGGAAGCCACCACCAACGGCCAGCCCATGCCGCCTCCGGGTCCTTCCGGAAATTAGACCTTTCACTGTTCGCACTACTGCTCCTCCAGGGCTTTCTCTGCGGGTGTAGTTCCTACCAAGCGGTTCAAAGAAAGATTGAAAAAGAAGTCGACAATGGTGAATTTAATTTGGCTCTGACCGACGTCGATGGGGCCCTGAAGAAGTATTCTCACCTTAACGATGAACGGGCTTGGCATCTGCGAATCCTCAAGGCGCGCGTTCTTGTCTCTCGATCTCAATTCAAAGAAGCGCTAGAGTTGCTTGGCGATGAACTTCCTTCCGCCACGGATTCCACGGATGTTGCCGAACAGCGAAAACTCTATCAGGGGATAGCGCATCGTGGTAACCAGCAATTTGCAGAAGCGGCGCGTGACTTTGATCAAGCCGAGGTCTTGGTTGGATCGCTCGCTGCCAACTACAAATGCCAACTATATATTGCAAAAGCAGCACTCCAGGTTGACCTCCGGAAGTACGCAGAAGCGAACGTAAGCTACAACAGAGCACTTGCCATTGCCCGACAAGAGAAGGCGCCTCTCCTGGAGGTCAATGCACTCTCAAACTTGGGGCGTCTAGCAGCTAGCGAAGAGCATTTTGATCAAGCCGTTGAACTAAACCAAGAAGGGCTTCGGCTGTCTCGCCTTTTGAGAACGCAAGGCAACACAGCCACGATTCTAGGCAATCTTGCTTGGAGCTATTACGAACTGGGCGATTTCGAGAATGCCCGTGATTTTTATAAGGCGGGAGCGGTGGACTCACAGAAGAGTGGCCTTATTGGCAATTCCGCTTACTGGCTGACCGGCGTGGCGAACAGCTCGATTGCTCTTCACGAATACGCCACAGCGGAAATGCTTACGAAGGACACGTTGAAACGCGCCCGCGAGTTGGGTCATGGGCAGACAATCGTGGAGTGTCAGAATATCCTTTCAGAACTTGCATTGATTGCAGGTCGACTAGATGAAGCTGAACTTCGAAACCAGGAAGCTCTAAAGCTGGAGGAGCAAGGAGTAGATCAATTCGGGATCCTCGAATCCCGTCTCCAAACTGCCAGGATACAGTTGAAAAAGCATCGATTTCCCGAGGCCGAAGGTCTATTTAGGCGCATCATCGAAGATCCGAACGCAGAGAGCCCCCTCAAGTGGGAAGCAGAAGCAAAATTGGCAGAAGCCAACGAACAAGAGGGGCGCCTGGCCGAGGCGGACAAAGGATACCGCAAGGCAATCGAGCGAATCGAAAACTCGAGGTCCTCAATTAACCACGAAGATTTGCGCATGAGTTTTCTTTCCGTGGGCATCGATGTCTACGCCGACTACATCGATTTTCTGATCCGGCATGGCAGGTCGGCGGAAGCTCTTCACCAGGCCGAATTGAGTCGAGCGCGAACCCTTTCAGAAGGGCTAGCCTTAACGAGCTCCGTCTCACCTGGCATCCCCAGCAACCTGAGTCCGCAAGAGATTGCGAGAAAGTTGGGCGCCTCAATCCTCTTCTACTGGGTCGGGCGCAACGGTTCCTACCTTTGGGTGATCACTTCAGCGGAAACGACTTATTTCGCATTACCTAAGGCTGAGGACATCGACTCGGCAGTGAAGGCTTATCGTGAAGCGCTTCCAAATGTGAATACCGCGGTCGATGCGGGAGCTTCCGACGGAAGAAAGTTGTATGCCATGTTGATCCAGCCGGCCAAGAAGCTTCTCCCACATGGCTCGCGGGTGATCCTACTCCCGGCAGAGAGCCTCTATGGCTTGAACTTCGAAACCTTGATTGCCCCCGATCCGCAACCGCATTTCTGGATCGAAGACGTCACCCTAACCACGGCGAACTCGCTGACGTTACTCGGCTCTTCCTTCCAGCACTCGGCCGTCACGGGGAAGGACCTTCTCCTTGTCGGAAACGCGCTCCCAACGCCTGGCTTTCCCGCCCTCGCGCAGGCTCCCGCAGAAATGAAGAACGTGAGCAGCTACTTTTCGGGTCAGAATCGTAAAGTCCTGGAAGGGCAGGGGGCGACAGCCTCGGCGTACCTTACAAGCAATCCCGAGCGATACGCCTATCTCCACTTCGTCACGCACGGCACTGCCAGCCTCACTCGCCCGTTGGAATCGGCCGTGATCCTGAGTTCCGAGGGCGACTCTTACAAGCTGTATGCGCGTGATATCGTCACCCACCATCTGAACGCGCAACTCGTCACCATTTCAGCTTGCAACGGTTCGGGCAGGCGCACTCTTTCCGGCGAGGGCGTGGTGGGCCTCTCCTGGGCGTTTTTGCGTGCTGGGGCGCATAACGTTATTGGGGCGCTGTGGGAAGTCAGCGACGCCTCTACGCCGCAATTGATGGATGCGTTTTACCGCGAACTCTTTCAAGGCAAAGATCCTGCTACCGCTCTGCGCGACGCCAAACTAAGCCTGCTCCATTCCGCCGACCCTGACTCGGTCTTCAAGAACCCCTTCTACTGGGCGCCCTTCCAGCTTTACGCGGGATCATAGTCCGCACCGACCCATCTCTGAAACGCGGTTCAACCACACAACTACTTCATCGGTTGATCTCGTGAAACGATTCTCCGGCTCGGGGCACTACCTATAGTTCCATGCATTTCCCGGAGAACCAACTGCCATGACTGTGAGCCAAGTGGTCGAAATGAGCACGAAGCGAGTTGCTGAACTTCCCCTCGCGCGGCTTGAGGAGCGGCGCGAACCCAAAAGGCTCGAAGCCTGCGAGTTTGAGTGTCTTCTGCGGCGCGCGATGGAAATCGTGAGCATCAGGGCACGAAGCGGAACGGCCTCACGATAGTAAGATCTGGCGAAACGACGGAGACTAAGCGGAAGCGGCATTTTTTCGGCGGTCACGGCAGCAAAGCTGCGGCTCGCGCGGCGCTCTCCTGGTTTCCCCAAAAATGGGACGCCTTTGTTCCTGCCGCCATCGGCCGAAGGGCCGCATCCGTATTTTGGAGTTGCTAATTTCGTGTGAAGGCGATCTTGACGGCGCATGCCTGTTCCGGAATCGCGGGACACGTTCTATCTGCTCAAGGAATTATTTTGGTGGCGGAATCGGCGGCCATCGATCGCAGCGCCTCGACAGAGTAACCCAAGCCTTGCAGAACTTCGTTGGTGTGTTCCCCCAGGAGGGGCGGGGGCAGACGGTAGCTCACCGGGGTGTTTGAAAAGCGGATGGGATTGGCGATGCTCTTGGCCGTGCCGAGTGTGGGATGCTCGAGCTGCACAATTAAGCCACGCCCGCGCGTTTGCTTGCCGTCGAGAGCCTCGGCGACCGTGTTGATCGGCCCAGCGGGGATCTCCGCAGCGGCAAACCTTTCCAGCCAGCTTGCCCCCGGCTGTTGCTGAAAAATATTGTGGAGCAGTGGCACGAGCGCTTCCCGGTTTTTGATTCTCAGGGCATTGGTTGCGAATCGTTGATCGCTTCCAACGCCGTCTTGAATGTTCATCACCTGGACGAACTTCTTCCACAAGGCATCCGTTCCCACTCCGACGACAAAATACTTTTCGTCCATTCCGCGAAATGTTTCATACGGCACGATATTCGGATGCGCATTGCCCCAGCGTCCCGGAGAAACACCGGCGTTCAGATAGCTGCTCCCCGCGTTCGCCAACCACGTCAGTTGCGAATCAAAAAGCGCCATGTCGATGAATTGTCCCCGGCCGGATTTTTCCCTTGAATAAAGCGCCGCTAGAATTCCCATCGCCGCGTACATTCCGCAAGTCATGTCCGCAATGGCGATCGGATAACGCAGCGGCCCGCCGCCCGCTTCCCCCGTGAAGCTCATCAAGCCGGCTTCGGCTTGCGCGAGGATGTCGTAACCCGGCATGCCCGCTTTCGGGCCAGTGAACCCGTAGCCGGTGATGCCGCAATAAAGGAGCCGCGGAAATTTCGAGCACAACGAAGCGGGATCGATGCCACGTTTTTGCAGCGATGCCATGGACGGCTGATTCACAATAAAAATATCCGCACTGGCGATGAGTTTTTGCAACGCTCGCGTGCCGAGCGGATGATCGTAATTGAGAATGATCGATCGTTTGTTGCGATTCGCCGCGAGGAAGTAAGCGGACTCGCTGCCCACAAATGGCGGACCCCAGCCGCGGGACTGGTCGCCGGCTCCGGGCCGCTCCACTTTGATCACATCGGCGCCGAAATCGCCGAGCAGCATGGCACAATAAGGCCCGGCGAGGGCCTCCGTCATTTCGACGACGCGGATGGAATCGAGAATGGCTTCCACGAGCCGCGATTATAGCTGACATCGGACTCCATCATCGTTGCCCATCCGCAGGACACGTCCGCAAACCGATGGATGGCATTCAAAACCTAATTCCAATTTCGCAAGGTTTCCACAGGCGCTGCACTTGTGCTTTTGCATCTCCCGGCATAAACTCGCCGCAGCAAATCTCTTGCGGGCCGCCTCAACCTCTCGAGGATTTCATGGCGCGCAAGAACGGGGTTTGTGAATTTGGGGGAGAGAAAATGAAAAAATTGTTGTGTGGCGTATTTGTGCTGACGCTCGCGCTGGCCTCGTCGGCGTGGGGCCAGGCGACGGGGAGTTTCTCCGGGACGGTTACTGACAAGTCTGGATCGGTCATTTCGGGAGCCAGCGTGACAGCCACTTCGCAGGGTACCGGCATCTCGCGCACTGCTAAGACCGATGACGCCGGCCACTATCTGATTCCACTGATGCCGGTGGCGATTTACACGCTGCGCGTGGAGTTCCAAGGATTTCAGCCTGCCGAGCGCAAGGACCTCCGGCTGCAGGTGGATGAACAGCGCGAACTGGATTTTGCGCTAGCACCGGCTTCCGTCACCACATCGGTAGAAGTGTTAGCCACGGAAGTAGCCGTCGAGACGACCAACCCGACGCTTGGTCAGGTGATCACCGCGCAACAAGTTGCTCAGCTTCCGCTGAACGGACGCGATTTCGTGCAGCTCGCCACACTCACCCCCGGCGCTACGGCGGAATCGAACCCCAACAGTTTTTTCACCGGCGGCGCTGACAGCGAAGTGGCCGCCCGCGGGTCGTTCTCTCTATCGGTCGGAGGGTCGCGGCCGAATAGTACGGATTGGATTTTGGATGGTGTGGACAACAACGAATTGACCGCGGGGGGTATCGGAACTTTTTCATCCATCGATGACATTGAAGAATTCAAGGTTTTGACGTACAACTACTCCGCGCAATACGGCACGCGCGCAGGTCCCACCGTCCTGGTCACCACGAAATCCGGCTCTAACGATTTTCACGGCTCGCTGTTCGAGTTTTTGCGCAACACCGATCTGGATGCCAAGAGCTTCTTTGCCACTGCGCCGGAGAAGTTCAATCTGAACCAATTTGGAGGTTCCATCGGTGGACCGATTCGCAAGAACAAGACCTTCTTCTTTGTGGATGGCGAACAAAAGGATCAACTCCACGGCATCGCATTTACGGGTTTGGTGCCCAGTTTGGCGATGCGGCCGAGCGCAACTCAGCCCTTTGCGGATTTCACGGACAATGCATTCGGAAATCCTGTCAACGGCACAGTGCTAGTTGGCGGTAGTCCGGTCACGGTACCTGGGATTGTCAATCCGAATATGCTTGGAACTTCGACAAACCCCGCCGTCTTTCCAAATGTCTATTTCCAGTGCAACGGCAGTGGCCAGCCCCTGCCGGCCGCCGCGAATGGCAGCCAGGCACAGGGAATCCCGTGTAGCAAAATACCAGCCAGCTTGGTTAACAATATCGGCGGGGCCCTGATTAACCTTTACCCCACCCCAAACGCCAACAATGCCGGGGGAGGGTTCAACTTCGTGAGCGAGCCTGTCCGCCGACTTGACGAAACCAAGCTTGACGTCCGTGTGGACCACACCCTATCGGCCAACGACAATCTCTTCGCCCGTTTTAGCTACGACGACGCCGTCTCCTACGTTCCTGGCGGCTTCGCCGGCGGATTTGCCGAGGCCAGCGCTTTCGGCAGCAACCAGGGCATCATCAACCACGCGCGAAACATCGCCATCGGGGAGACTCACGTGTTTTCCCCCACGACGGTCAACCAGGCGAGTTTTGGTTACAACCGCATCTTCGACTACATCACTTCGCAGGGCACGGGAAGTTGCGCTTCTGCGAACCTTGCGAACGTTGGCATTCCAGGCGCGAACCTGGGCTGCACCGGCCTCGCCGGTAGCGCCAAGTGCACGCCCGGCGCCTATAGCTGCGGCCTGGTGTCGACCTTGATGACTGGCGGCTACTGGTCTCTTGGCGACCGCGGTTTCACTCCGTTTCAAGGTGGAACCGATATCTTCACATTCGCTGATTCCTTCGACTTGATTCGCCGCAAGCACGACGTTCATGTCGGAATTGACGTCCGAGCCAACCAGATGAATGTGGGTACCGAAGCTTTCCAGGATGGATTCTGGATCCCCGGGGCCATCGGTTCTTTCTCCGGCTACTCCAGCAGCACGACCGGCGTTCCCGGAAATCCGGAAGCGGATTTAGTGCTTGGCCTAGTGGGAGTGTCTGAGCACGATCAGACCTTCAACGGCCCGGTCACCGGCCGCCGCTGGAGAATCTACCGCCCCTACATCCAAGACGACTGGAGAATTACGAAGAACATTACACTCAATCTAGGCGTTGCGTGGGATCTGACTAGTCCTATCAGCGAGTCCGCCGGGCGTTTGGCGGACTACGTACCATCGACTGGTGCGGGCCAGCTTCTGATCGCCAATAAGGGTGGGGTGAGTTCGTCGGCAGGCATAAAGAGGAATTGGACGGCCTTTGAGCCGCGCTTCGGTTTCGCTTATAAACTCCTCGGCAGCGACAAGACCGTAGTTCGCGGCGGCTATTCCATCTATCACGATTCCGCTTGGAGCCAGGGCGCCCAGGGGCTTTGGCAGAATCCTCCGTTTTTTGCCGAAGGTGATAACTTCGGCTTGGCCGAAAATTCCGGAATCATGTTCGGGCCTACCACACCCGTTGGTTGCCCCACGTCCACCTCGTTTTGTGCCTCGCTGACAGGACCGGGCGCCCCGGCGGTTACGGGCGTCACCACCACTCAGGGCTTTCCAATATTTAACACGCCCCCCACTATCTCCACCTTTACTGGAACTTTTTATTACCAACCGACGGACTTCAAGATCGGCATGGTTCAGCAATTCAACGTGAACGTCGAACGCCAGTTGGCCGGAAACGTTGTCCTCACGGTTGGCTACGCCGGTTCACGTGGCAGGCACATCCTTGAGTATGGAAACAACCTCAACACCAACAGCCCTCTTAGCGGGAACGGGATTGGCCCGACTGCTTGCGGCACCGTCAGCGGTTATACCGTCGGGTGTACGGCAAGTGGCGCTGCTTATGTGTCGCCGTTTGGGGTTGGCAACGCCGTTTTGGAGTTCGGCGATCTCGGCAAAACTACCTACAATTCGCTGCAAATCAAAGCCGAGACCAAAGCCCCGAAGTACGGTCTCTACGCTTTGATCGGTTACTCGTATTCGCGCACCTATGACAATGGCCTATCCGACGGTTTGGGGTCCGAACTTAGTGCGCCCTATTTCCCGCTCCCGAATTGGGAAAAGCTGGATTGGAGCTTGTCGCAAATCAACCTCAATAACAGCTTCACCGCTAGCGTCATCTATGATTTGCCCTTCGGCAGGGGAAAGAAGTTCGGCAGTGATTGGAATAGTATGACCAACACTCTTCTTGGGAACTGGCAACTGACGGTCATCGAAAAGATCACCTCCGGGTTTCCGGTCCCGCTCATCGACAGCGCGAACTCCTCGGGAGTCTCCTTCAATGCCGGCGGTAACGGCAATAACTTTAACCGACCCAACGAAGTTGCTGGTTGTAACCCCTCCGCGGCGAACCACAGTCTGAACGAGTGGATTAATTCGGCCTGCTTTGTTGCGCCGCCAGCGGGCCAACTGGGTAACGCGGGTCGTGTGCCGGCCATAGGTCCGGATTTCGTCAACACCGACTTCTCCGTGATCAAACAGTTCGCGCTGCCGTGGGAAAACATGGGTTTGAATTTCCGGGCAGAGTTCTTCAACCTTTTCAACCATGCGCAGTTTGGTTTGCCGGTTAACGATGTTAGCGCTCCCGCTTTTGGCGCGGTGAATTCGACTGTGAACAACCCCCGTCTGGTCCAATTCGGTCTCAAGCTGACCTTCTAGTGTTCGTTGATGGATGAGGGGTCTTCTGGTGGCAGCCCGGGCGCTGCCCGTAGCCTGCTGTATGTCATACCGGCGCGAAAATGCGGGCGAGGAGCGAAATTGCTGGGCACTACAAATCTTCGCGGCGTGGCCATCCGAAACTGGGTTGTCATTGTTTCGCTTGCCACGATTCTCGCGACAACCGCGTCTGCCCAGGGCAAGCGCAAGATCATCATCGATCAAGACGCCGCGGGGCCCGGCGGCACGGATATGCAGTCCATCCTCGCGCTCATCAATTCGCCAGACACTGACGTAGTCGGCATTACCGTTCTTACGGGAGACGCCTGGCGCGACGAAGAAATTGCCCACACGCTCCGCTTGCTCGAAATCATCGGTCGCACTGATATTCCAGTGTTTCCTGGCGCCGTATTTCCGCTGGTGAACAGCAAGGAATCCATAGCGAAATGGGAAACGCTCTACGGAAAGGTGATTTATCAAGGCGCGTGGAATTACGCGAAGGGCCACGAGGTTCACGGACCCTACGAAATTCCGCCTATGCCCGAAGGAGCGCCCACCATAAGAGCCGCAACCGAGGATGCTGCCCACCTCTTGGTGCGCATCGTTCACCAATACCCGCACGACATAACAGTGTACGCGGCCGGACCTATGACCGACCTCGCTTTGGCCATTGCGCTCGACCCGCACTTCCCGGAACTCACGAAAGAGCTGATCGTCATGGGCGGCAGCATCAATCCCGTCACCGATGATCCGGAATTCACGTTCACGCCCAAGCGCGAATTCAATTTCTGGATGGACCCGGAGGCCTCGCACGCCGTGCTTCACGCGCGCTGGCCGCGTGTCGTCCTCACGACCGTCGATATTTCGGTGAAAACCCGAATGGACAAAACACTCATCGAACAGATCGCGAAGAGTCCCAACCCCGCCGCGAAATATGTGGCGAAGTACGCAGAGGCTAATATCCTGTGGGATGAGCTTGCCGCCGTCGCCTGGCTCGACCCGAGCATTATCACGAAATCACAAAAGCTCTACATCGATGTTAACGTGGATCATGGAGCCGGTTACGGAGACACGCTCGCATGGGCGCCTGGCCGCCAGCCTATCTTGAGTGAAACCCTCGTCGAAGTCCAACAAGACCTCGACAAGGAAAAGTTTTATAAAGAGTACGTCGATTTGCTCACGCGCCCGACTCCGCGCGCCCGCGCCACGAGTGAACCACGAAATTAGAACATTGTGCACAAACCTTTTTGCAGCGCTTGCTTGCGCGGCGGGAATCCCTGACAATCTAAGGTTTATGGTTGCGTGTTTTTCCGCACGTGCGGCGTCGCGCCCGAAAAAAAAGCGAGTGAAATGGCAAGTCAGGCGAATTCTATAAAGCGGCTAGTAGCATACTTTTCGATGGAAATTGCTTTGGAGAACGCCATGCCGAGCTACAGCGGCGGACTGGGCGTTCTTGCGGGCGACACGATTCGCGCGGCCGCGGACCTGCGGCTGCCCATGGTGGCCGTCTCGCTGCTTTACCGCAAAGGATTCTTCACGCAGCGTCTCGCCGAGGATGGCTCGCAGACCGAAGAACCGGTCGAGTGGCGCGTCGAAGATTTTCTGACCGAAGAACCGGCGCGAGCCAGCGTTCCGCTGGAAGACCGCCGCGTAGAGTTGCGTTGCTGGCGGTATCCCGTAAAGGGTGTGCACGGCTTTGAAGTGCCGGTCTATTTCTTGGACGCCGATCTGCCGTCGAATGCGGAAGCGGACCGCGCGCTGACCGGCTCACTCTACGGCGGTGATTCCTACTACCGTTTGCGGCAAGAAGTGCTGCTGGGCATTGGCGGCGTGCGCGTCCTCCGCGCGCTCGGCTACCACGACCTCGCACGCTACCACATGAATGAAGGCCACGCTGCGCTGCTGACCTTGGAGTTGTTGGGAGCGGAAGCGCAGAAGGCTGGGCGCACTTCTATCCGTGGCGAGGACATCGAGAAAGTCCGCAATAAATGTGTGTTCACCACGCATACGCCGGTTCCGGCCGGGCATGACCGATTTCCCATGGAGTTTTTCACGCGAGCGTTTCCGGGAAGAACAGATTTTCTGGACTTGAAAGATACTTTAGCCGCTAATTTGATGAAGCGGACACTGCAAGCGGAGCAGAATTTCCCCGGTTTGCAGGAAGCCGCGCGGCAAGGGGCTACGCTGAATATGACGCAGCTTGCTCTAGGGCTGAGCACCTACGTCAATGGCGTCGCGAAGCAGCACGGGGAAACCTCGCGCCAGATGTTTCCAGGGTCGGACATCGAAGCGATCACTAACGGAGTGCATGCCGCCACGTGGACCTCGCCTCCGTTTCAGCAGCTCTTTGACCGTTACATTCCTTCGTGGCGCGAGGACAACTACAGTTTGCGGAGCGCGCTAGGCTTGCCCGCGGAGGAAGTCTGGGCGGCGCATCTGATCGCCAAGCACGACTTGTTCGAGACCGTTCGCCAGAAGACCGGGCTCAAATTTGATCCGGAAGTCTTCACGATCGGTTTTGCGCGCCGCGCAACGGGCTATAAGCGCGCCGACCTGATCCTATCCGATCTCGATCGTCTCCGGCAAATTGCCAAGAACGCCGGGCCCTTCCAAATTATTTATGCCGGGAAGGCGCATCCGAACGACGGGGGAGGGAAAGACATTATTCGCCGGATTTTTCATGCGAAAAAAGCGCTGCGCAAAACGATTCCGGTGGTTTTTCTCGACGATTACAATCTCGAGCTTGGCGGCAAGATCACTTCCGGCGTGGACCTATGGTTGAACACGCCGCAATTTCCTCTGGAGGCTTCCGGCACCAGTGGAATGAAAGCGGCGCTGAATGGAGTGCCGAGCTTGAGCATTCTCGATGGCTGGTGGGTGGAAGGGCACATTGAGGGAGTCACTGGCTGGTGCATCGGCGAATCGCGGCGGACGGCCTCGGGGAACACTCCGGCCGACAACACGGCCGAAGCTGAGTCGCTCTACAATAAGCTGGAAAATGTGATTCTTCCGATGTACTACAACGATCGAGGGAAATTCCTGGAAGTCATGCAGCACGCCATCGCCATCAACGGGTCATTTTTCAACACCCAGCGCATGGTGCAGCAGTACATCACCGACGCGTATCTCCACTGATTTATTGAATACCTAAGGCTTGAGGCCGCTTCCCTGAACTAGCGCAGGCGGTTCTTGTAGATAGCCATGCCGACGGCGGCGTCTATTCCCAATTTTTCTAGAGCCGCAATTTCTGCGCGGTCCCTGATGCCGCCCGCGGCGATGATCGGATGGGTGGTGGCGGCGCGTAGTTTAGAAAACCACTGAAGATTTGCGCCCGTCATGGTGCCTTCGCGGTCCACATCCGTGCATAAGAATCCCGAGCAGTACGGTTCGAGTTGCGTCATTACTTTTTCGGCGCGCAGTGCGATGCGCTTGCGCCACCCGTGGATGGTGATGTGCCCTCTGGCGGTATCGAGCGCGATGATGATTTTCTTTCGCGGGACTTTTGTTGTGAGCCGACGAAGGAATTTGATATTTGTTTTGCCTTCACGGAAAGCGGCGCTTCCAACAACGATCTGACTCGCGTCCCAGCGGGCAATTTGTTCGGCACGAGCAACGGTTCGAATGCCACCGCCGACGCGCACCTTCATGCCAAACTTTTTTCGGGCACTTTTACAGAGGGCGCGAACGATCTCATCGTTCTGGCCTCTTCCCATCGCTGCGTCCAGGTCGATGATGTGCAACCAGGGATGCTTTTTGAATTTCTTGAGTAAGCCAAAGACGTCGGCGACAGCGAGTTCGCGCTTTCGGCCATGGATGAGCTGGACTGCCTGCCCGCCTTGCAAGTCGATGCAGGGAATCAGCACGGGAAGCGTACCGCGACACCGCTGGCGGCAAGAAATTCCTTCAGCGTTCGAATGGATTGCACTTGATCGTGAAAGATCGACGCTGCCAGCGCAGCATCTGCCGCGCCTTCCTGGAAGATTTCGACAAAATGCTGCGGCGATTTGGCGCCTCCGGAGGCGATCACCGGGACGGTTACGGCTCTCGAAATGGCGACCGTCAGAGCCACGTCGAAGCCGCTTTGTGTGCCGTCACGATCAACCGAGGTGAGCAATATTTCACCGGCGCCGGCCGCGACTCCCATCCGCGCCCACTCTGTAGCATCCAGCGAGGCGGATTCCCGGCCGCCACGCACCATGACCTCCCAATGGCCGCCGGCGCGCTTGGCGTCAATCGCCAGGACCACAGCTTGCGCGCCGAACTCCCGCGATAATTCGGAAATGAGCTCGGGCCTTTCCACAGCGGCGGTGTTCACGGTGACTTTGTCCGCGCCCGCGCGTACCACGGCGCGTCCGTCTTCGAGTGTTCGAATGCCGCCGCCCGCGGTAAGAGGAATAGCCAGTTTCGCGGCGACGCAACGGATGGTTTCAAGAAAGGTCGGACGGCGGTCGCGGGACGCGGCAATGTCCAGAACCACCAGTTCGTCGGCGCCTTCGGTGTTGTAACGGGCAGCGAGCGCGACCGGATCGCCGGCATCGCGCAACCCTAGGAAGTTGACGCCCTTGACGACGCGCTCGCCGTCAGTGTCCAGGCACGGAATAATGCGGTGCGCCAGGGTCATGCCGCACGCCTCACAAAATTCTGGAGAACGCGCGCGCCAGAATCGCCGCTTTTCTCCGGATGAAACTGCACAGCGTAAATATTGTTTTGTTCGATGACGGCGGCGAATTCCGCGCCGTGGGAGCACGTCGCGGCTGTCGGACCATGCGAATCGAGCGCGGCATAAGAGTGCGCGAAATAAAAATACGCGCCAGCGTCAACGCCTGCCAGCAGGGAAGAGTCACGTTTCTTTACAAGCTGATTCCAGCCCATGTGCGGGAGCTTCACGTTCGGTGGTAACGCGGAAACGATTCCCGGAAGGAGATTCAATCCTTGGAGTTGCCCACCTTCTTCACTGGACTTAAACAGCACCTGCAGACCCAGGCAAATCCCTAGGAAAGGCACACCACGGTGGATGGCGTAGAGCAATGGCGCGCGCAGATGTTTTTCGTCAAGGGCGCGAACGAGAGCGGCATAGTGGCCGACCCCGGGGAGAAGCAGTGCATCCGCTTTTGAAATGCCTTCGGGCGAATCGCTGCGGTGCGATTCAGCGCCTAGTCTTCGGAGGGCGCGTTCGACGGAAGGCACGTTGCCGGCGCCATAATCGAGGATGGTCACTCTCATAGAAGGCCCTTGGTGCTGGGTAAAACTCGGCGGAGGCGCTGGTCGCGAGAAACAGCAAAACGCAGTGCGCGTGCGAACGACTTGAAGATGGCTTCGACTTGATGATGCGACGACCGCCCGTAGAGGGCGCGCAAATGAACATTGGCCTTGGCAGCTTGCGCGAAACCTTGAAAAAAATCTTCCGTCAGTTCCACTTGGAAATCGCCGACGCGCTTGGCCGCGATCTTCGCCTGCACGACGCAATAGGGCCTGCCGCCGAGATCGACTGCGGCGGCTGCGAGCGTTTCGTCCATGGGCATCAGGAAATAGCCCGCTCGCAAAATGCCGAGCTTGGAGCGAAGCGCTTTTTGTACGGCTTCACCGAGCGCGATGCCGATGTCTTCGACGGTGTGATGCTGGTCCACATCCAGATCGCCGTGGGCGTCCACGTGCAGATCAAATGCGCCATGCCGCGCAACCAACTCGAGCATGTGATCGAAAAAGCGGATTCCCGTGGTGATGCGCGCTTTTCCGTGGCCATCCAAGTTCAGCTTTAGGCGGATGTCCGTCTCGTGGGTCTTACGATGAATCGTCGCCGTGCGTGGCATAAAGGTCTTTCCGTTTGCGCCGTGTTTCAAAACGGGGTTTTCCATTCTTTGTGAATTGCTTTCAGCAACCGCCGCATTTCAGATTCCGTTCCAATGGTGATGCGCACAAATCCAAGCCCGATGTCTTTGCTGCGTTCGCGGAGCAGCATGCCTTGTTTCTCCAGCTTCTGAAAAAGCGCCGGCCCGCTTGGCCCAAAATTCGCGAGAAGAAAATTTCCGGCGCTTGGGTAGGTCTTTACGCCGAGCTTGTCCAGTTCTGAAGCGAACCATGCGCGCAGCCGCTTGACCTCGCTCACGTAGCCCCGCATCGCGGCCCGGTCGGCAATGGCGGCATCGGAGGCCACGAGAGCGGCGAGATTCACCGGGAAGGGAGGCATAGCGCGGCGCACGAGTGCAAGTGACGCTTTACAAGCGATCACCGCGCCGAGTCGCAAGGCTGCGAGCCCGGCCACTTTCGAAAACGTTTTCGCTACAAACAATTGCGGATTTGTGCGAATCCACGGCAATGCCGAGAAGCTGGAGAACTCCGCGTAGGCTTCATCCATCACGACTGCCGTGTGCGTGGCGGCTTTCAAGATTCTCCGCAACTCTTCTTTTTGGAGCAGCGTTCCTGTCGGATTGTTGGGATTGGCGATAAAAAGAACGCTGGGCTTTTTCCGCAACGCGGCGATGATACCCTCGAGGGGGAATTGCATTTCGCTACCGTAGCGCAGCACTGAGATGCGGGCGGCATAAATCTCCGCATAGTAGCGATACATCGGAAAGGTGGGCTCGCAAATCAAGATGCTGCTGCCGGGTTCGACGAAAGTATCGAAAAAAACGCGCAGGGCGTCATCGCCGCCGTTGGTGAGCAGCAATTCTTGCGGGCGGACACCGAAGTGCTGTGCGATTCGCCTGGTCGGCGCTTGATATTCGGGATACATCGCCAGTTGTTTCGTGGTGAGCTTGGCGAGCGCGCGCCGCACCGCCGGTGAGCAGCCCGAGGTGTTCTCGTTGAAGTCGAGGCGCAATTTGTCGGCTCGTCCTTCGGCGGGGGCCTCATAGGTGCGACGATTCAGAATCGCCAGGCGCACTGGCAGTTTAATCTTCATCGGCGGACCCTCACGGCGTTACGGTGGGCCAGCAAGCCTTCGGATTCTGCCAGAATTTCCACCGTATCGGCGAGCCGCAGAAAACCACCCCGTGTGATGGTCTGCACGGTAATACATTTCACAAAGTCCGCCGCTGAAAGACCTCCGCGCTTGCGTGCCCAGCCGTTCGTCGGGAGTACGTGGTTGCTGCCGCTCGCATAATCACCCAGCGGCTGGGCTCCCCACGGTCCTAGAAAGACAGTGCCGGCCGAATGAACTTTTTTAAGGAGGCTTTGGGCATTTTGCGGAAGACTGAGATGTTCAGGTGCGAAATGATTGACGAACTCGCAAGCCTGCTCAAGAGAATCCGCGAGCAGAATGGCGCCGGAATACTTAGTGGAAAAGTGTGCCATGCCGAACGGCAATTCGCCGAGTTGCCACGTGATCTCGCGCTGCACTTCACTGGCAAGAGAGCGTGAAGTGGTGACGAGAAAACCGGCGGCGTCTTTGGCGTGTTCGGCCTGGGCCAGCAGATCGGCGGCGATCCAGCGCGGGTGGCCTTCGGCTGCCAGAACAATCGCTTCCGTCGGCCCGGCCGGCAAATCGATCGCGCAGTCGCCGCTAACCAATTGCTTTGCCGCGGTGACATATTTGTTGCCAGGTCCGAATATCTTTTCCACGCGGGGAATGGATTTTGTGCCGTAGGCGAGGGCGGCGATCGCTTGTGCGCCACCAATGCGGGCAATCTCCTCAATTCCGAGCAGGCCGGCGGCAGCCAGCAATTGTGGATTTGGATGGGGGCAGACCGCAGCGACGCGCGAAACGCCCGCGACTTGGGCCGGAACGGCGGTCATGACCAGCGTTGATACCAGAGAGAAATGGCCGCCGGGGATGTAGCAGCCGATCGATTCAATTGGAGAAACGCGCTGGCTGATCCGGACTCCCGGTTCGGTTTCGAATGACCACGGTCGGGGGAGCTGTTTTTCCGCGACGCTGCGGACATTTTTCGCCGTTTTTTTGATGGCGTTCAGGAATCCGGAACCCACTTGCCGCTGCGCGGAGCGAATTTCCTTCGTTGAAACCCAGACGCCCGCGCGCGCGAGATTTAAATTGTCGAGTTTTTTCGTCCAGGCAAAGAGCCCAGCATCGCCGCGTTTGCGGACGTCACCAACAATCTCGGTGGCCACGGACTGGGCCTTGTTATCTTGCCGGGCACGGCGCGCCAGTAGCCACTTTTCGATTCGCGGTGTAAGTTTGACGATGCGCATCAGAGCACGATCTTGTTCAAGGGATATTCGACGATCCCTTGGGCGTTGGCAGCCTTCAGCTTTGGCAGAATCTGCCGGACCACCGCTTCTTCAACGATAGTGTTGATCGCGACCCAATCGGGATCGCTCAAGGCGGAAATCGTCGGCTTCTTCAGCGCGGGCAGAACGCCCAGAACCGCCGGCAGGTCATCGCGATGCACGTTGAGAAGAAGGCCCACTTTGCTCGCCGCGGCAATCGCGCCCTGTAACATCAGAATCAGGTTTTCGGCTTTCTCGCTCTTCCAGCAATCGGCCACCGCCGTGCGATTCATGATGAACACGGTGGCGGATTCCAGCACGGTATCCACTATGCGCAAGCGATTCGCGCGCAGCGATGATCCTGTCTCCGTCACTTCCACAATGGCGTCCGCCAGCTGCGGCACTTTGACTTCCGTCGCGCCCCAGGAAAACTCCACGCGGGCTTTTACGCGGTGCCGAGCGAGATAGCTTTCGGTGATCTTCACGACCTCTGTGGCAACCACTTTTCCTTCCAACTGGCGTGGTTCCCGGATTGCGGAATCTTCGGGTACAGCGAGGACCCATCGGACGCGCGCCAATCGCTGTTTTGCGTAGATCAACTCCGACAATTCGTCCACCGCCGCGCCGGTTTCCACCACCCAGTCGTGTCCCGTAATTCCAGCGTCCAAGGCGCCGGATTCGACGTAGCGTGCCATCTCCTGTGCACGTACCAGCAAACATTCAATTTCGGTGTCGTCAATCGCCGGAACATAACTTCGAGACCCCACGGTAATCTTCCATCCGGCGCGCGAGAAAAGATCGATTGTCGCGTCTTGCAGGCTGCCTTTTGGGATTCCCAACTTTAGCCGTCTCATGGGGTTTTCTCCTGGCCATAAACTTTCTCCGGTTCGAAAGTACGCTCGGTGATCACCGTGGCGCTCCCGTCCGGCGCTAACTTCCTGAAGAAACAACTCCGGTAACCCTCGTGGCAGACGCCGGGCCCAACGACTTCGACGCGCAACAGGAGCGCATCCGCGTCGCAATCCACACGTACCTCAAGAACCCGCAAAACATGCCCGCTAGACTCGCCCTTCTTCCAAAGCTTGCTTCGAGACCGGCTGAAGAACACCACTTCGCCTGTGTGGTGGGTTTGCGTCAGCGATTCCCGGTTCATGAAGCCTAGCATCAGCACCTCACCGGTGCGCTCGTCCTGGATGATAGCGGGCACTAGCCCGCCGCTTTTCTGAAAGTCGATCTCCATGTGTTGTCTCCCGAAAAAGACTCCGAAAAACAAAAAGCCCGCTGGGGCTTAGTGCGCCAGCGGGCCGAAGAGTGCTTTTTTTAGCGAATCGCTATGCACACCTCAGGGGGCGCGGCGCATGGCCGTGATGATGATGATGATGGTGCGCCCGAGATGTGTGCTTGCCGTTCATTGCGAAACATAAACCTAATGCAAACTCGCGCGCATGTCAACGGCAGGGCAAAGCAAAATTTCAAATGCCATGCATCTGAATTTCCCGTTTGACCCCGGATTCCAGCGCCCTAGAATCGCTACATTGCGGTATGCGTCTAGGCCTTGGGGGGTGCACTGATGAAAAAGTGGCTTCCTGCTGTACTTGCCGTTGCCCTGCTTATGCCCTGCACCGCTACCGCGCAGCATTCCTCGAAGGCTGCCGAGGGCACGCCGGCCGGAGTAAGTTCTTCAAAAGTCGCACCCAAAGCGGTCACTATTTCCGGCCAGATCAGCCTGGATGGAAAAACGCTGGTGAGCGAACAAAACGACATCTGGAATGTGAGTAATTCTAACGTCCTTGCTGGGCATGAAGGGCAACAAGTTTTCGTGAAGTGCCAGGTCCACCCTGGGAAGAATGAGATTCAGGTATTTTCGATCAATGTCGCGCCGTTGAAAGAGAAGTCTGCGTCCAACAAGACGGATTCCGCATTTCGACGTTAGAATAATTGTCCAGCTGAACCGAGCTGAACCGTTGCTCACCATCCACCACTGTGCCCCTGTAGTACAATTTCCGGGAAAATAGAGGGCCACTCCCCGGGGAGGAGCCATGCAAGATAAGATTCGCAAGGAAGAGAAATTGTGGAAGCAACAACTTACGCAGAATCAGTACTTTGTGACTCGTCAGAAAGGGACGGAACCGCCCTTCACAGGCGAATACGAAGACACGGATACGCCAGGCACATATAGGTGTGTCTGTTGTGGCCAGCCCCTGTTTCGTTCCGAGACGAAATACCACTCAGGCTCCGGATGGCCCAGTTTCTATGCACCAGCCAGCGAAGAAGCGGTCGAAGCTGAGACCGACACGAGCCACGGGATGCGACGTACGGAGGTGAAGTGCAGCCGGTGCGACGCCCACCTTGGTCACGTCTTTGACGATGGGCCGCAACCCACGGGGATGCGGTACTGCATCAACTCCGTGGCGCTCGAGTTGGTGGACGACTGAGGAGCGTCCCGGTTTTCACCGGGACGCTCTCCTCGATTTTCTTTCTCAGGCTGTCAGCGAAAAGGAATTTACGCCGCGGGGCAGGAACACGCCGCCATGGCGGCTACGGGATCGCTCTCGCGCTCCCAAACGCCGATCAGCAGAACTTTCGTGCCGGTCGGATACTTGAACACGTAATACGTGTTCGCTAGGCCTTCTACTTCATAGAAACCAGGCCGACGCGGATCTGGCCGCGAAGGCGCACCCACAGCGAGAAGTTGACGCAATTCAGCGATCTGTTCCTGCGAATGATTTCGCAGGTCTTCCACGAGGGGCGGTTGTTTTGGGACTGTTATCGTCATTACGTTTCTCCGCCACATTCAGCTTATCTTCTCCTCACAAGTAAAGACGTTGAAAGTCGGAAAATGTTTCATGAACCACAACAGTTTTTTCAGACAAATTGGACTGCTCGTTCCACTGCCCAAATAGCTCCGAAACGGACGATAGATAAAGCAGTATTGGTTTGATGTTCTGGGGAGTCCAAAAGTTGCGCCCCTGACCTGCACGTCTTCCTGTCGGTTTCTGATCATTCAGCTAAAACGATTAAATTCACGGCGAGCAGGCTCTGCCTGTTTCTCCGCAAAACTTCTCATTTCCTGTAACAGATTTTCCGGTGCAATAAGGTGCGTGATACTATCTTCTCTGGTACTTGTGCTGGGCTCCCTGCCTTGAGATAGTGCTGTACGAATCCTCTTCCTATAGGGTGGCCAAAGTGACAAAAGGTGAGACCAATAAAAGTGGAATTCAGGGCAAGACTTCGTTTGGCAAAGACCGTCGCCGCAAGCACCACCATTATCTCGTCAGCGTCTTCTATGCGGACGGTGAAAAGTTCGGCCGTGTCTACACGGACAAGGATAAAGCTACCCGCTTTGCGGAACGCCAGCGACGCTCTCCGGTGGTGAAGTCAGCCCGGATTACCCAGGTTTCTTAGAAACACCAGCTGCGAAGCTGTTTGGCTACGGGCCTGCGGAAGCGAGCAAGACTTGTGGCTGCCCCGTGTTCATGCTATAAAAAGAAGGTCAGTCAGCGGCCTTAGTATAGTGGTAGTACGGAACCTTGCCAAGGTTCAGGTGTCGGTTCGATTCCGATAGGCCGCTCCATTAAATCAAGCACTTACAGACTCTACTTCCTCAGCGTGGGACCACAAAGGACCAATTGCTGTTGCTGCCGCTGGATGTATCAATCCAACCAACTTCAGATGGGCTGCCCGTTTAGCCGGGGTCAGAGCCTGTGCGTACACGTCCAGCGTCAATCTGCTGCTTGCGTGCCGCATCAGTTCCTGGACCGTCTTTACGTCCTCACCGCCACCTTTCAGGAGCGTTGCGAACGTTCTGCGAAAGGAATGCCATCCAAGAGCCTTGGTGATGCCTACGCGCTTCGCAGCGGGATGCACGTAGCACCTTAGCGGCGTTTCTGGCCAGTACGGTTGTTTGCCGCCCATATCCGGGCTAGCAAACACCCAGTCACCCGTCTGCCGGTACGGTGCCTGTCTCCTCCAATCCTGCAGAGCGTCGAGCAGTGCGCCATCCATAGGCACGGGCTTCTGGGAAGCTTCTGTCTTCATGACGCCAACATGCTGACGAACTACTGCCCTGCTGAGCCGGATTTCACCAGCGGCGAAGCAAGGCTGCGCAGAAAATCTTGCGAGTCGCCCTGGTAAGAGGTAAGCCTACATCGACTGCAGCTTGTCGAATGTACGGAAGCTCACGAAATGTAATTACTGTGAGCTAGCCGTTCCTCACCTTCCCAACATTCCCGCGTAGTGCGAATTTGCGACTGCGGTCGAGGACGCAAATTCGCGGCGACACATGGCAGAGAGCTATGGACTCTGGCCTTCGTTCCTCTAACAGCCTGAAGCAGGTCAGGCAGCTCCGGCGTGCCCGCGCGGGATTGAACGATCTGCTCAGATTCAATTGAAGGGGTGAGAATCATGCTTAAAGGCTTCAACTATCCGCTTACACCGAAAGGCAAGTCGACTCTGAACCCGGCACCTCCTTGGTACTACACTTCCGACTTCCTCAGCATTGAGTTTTGGTCCGATCCCGTTGCGGTCAAGGCTCTATTGCCTGACGGTCTCGATCTCGACCCCTCCGCAAAGGGTCACGCCAATGCGTACTTTTACGATTGGCAGTTCAGCGGCGAGAACGAAGAATACCTCCACCCCGACCGTTATCAGTATCGCGAATTTTTCATTCTTCTGGATGCGTTGTTCGAGGGCAGGCCGGTCTGCTATAACCCGTACATCTTCGTCGACAACGATGCTGCCCTCGCTCGCGGTTGGGCTCAGGGCTATCCGAAGCGCCTTGCCCAGGTATACCAAACTAGATATCACGCGGCCACCGGAAAGGCAGGACCCGCGCTTGCGCCGGGAGCGAAGTTTGCTGGCACGCTCACCTCTGGCGGGCAACGACTGGCTGAAGGACTCGTCACGCTAAAAGAGCCGGTCAAAGACTTATCCGTATTGAAGCCAAGACCCGTCACCGCTCTCCTGCACTACCCGCGTCTCGCGGCTGGCCAACAGAATAAGCCCCCCATTCACGAGCTTGTCGAAAACGTCCCCCACGACGTGAAGATTGAGCAAGCGTGGATCGGAGAAGGCACTCTTACCCTGCCGGTCTGCCGAGGCGAGGAAATCTCGGATTTGGCGCCGGTTCGTTGCGGCAAAGGCGTACGGGCTTCTATGGCCTATGTTGTGGACGATCTCAAAACACTGAAAGATCTGAGGTAGCGGTCCGAACGAAACGCCAATTTCAGGGGAACGAATCGCGTTGCACATCGAAGCAGTTGATTGTCTTTGATGGCCAAGCGGAGACAGGAAGTTCTGAGCATGGAGGCAAGGTGCATGCCGCTGTACACTGCAATCACGCAAGATCCGCTGCCGGATGAAACTAAAGCCAGAATCGCAAAGGAAATCACGCGCATCCACACCACAGTGATGAAGGTTCCGAGCAGCTTCGTCCACGCGATCTTTCTTCACTACCCAAAGGGATCTGGATATTCCGCTGGCAAGGAGGGTCCGACTGCAGCTCTGAATTGCGTTTTGCGAAGTGGTCATACAGCCGAGGAAAAGACGGATCTTCTAAAGCAGCTGTGGTCAATGTTTCAAGGTCTGAGCGCGGTAGCTACCGATCAACTGGTGATTTCTCTTCAAGAGATACCCGCAAGCAATGCAATGGAGATGGGACAGATCATGCCGGCAGTTACCCACGACTAGTTCATCGATATCCCAAAGAGCCCTAGATTCTCTGCGCCGATCCAAACGGTTCATGCCCGAGGCCAACTCAGTGAAAGAGATTGGTTTTCGCTAAGTCGATCAATTCATCGCCGCGCCCGTTCATCACGGTACGAAGCATGTACAGGCTGAATCCTTTTGCTTCCTCAAGAGTAATCGTGGGAGGCATCGCGAGTTCAAGCCGGTGGGTGAGAACTTCGACGAGCGCGGGACCCTTGTGCGAGAGGGCGGCCTGCAATGCAGGCCGGAGCTGTTCAGGGCGCTCGACACGGACGCCGAACATTCCCATCGCTTCCGCGACTTTTGCAAAGCTGGGATTCTTCAGATCCGTGCTGAATGTGACGTAGCCGCTGCTCTTCATTTCGACTTCGACAAAACCCAACGCTCCGTTATTAAAGACCACGACCTTCACTGGTAGTTCCATCTGATTGAGCGTCAAAAGGTCGCCGAGGAGCATGGCTATTCCGCCATCCCCCGAGAAGCTGATTATCTGGCGACCGGGAAAGGCAGCTTGCGCACCAATCGCTTGCGGCATCGCATTCGCCATGGACCCGTGGTTGAAGGAGCCTAGGATCCGGCGTTTGCCATTCACCTTGAGGTATCGCGCAGTCCAAATAACCTCAGTGCCTACGTCACAAGTGAAAACGGCGTCGTCAGCGGCAACTTCGCTGATGGTAGAGACGACAAACTCGGGACGAACTGGCGAAGTCCCCTCTTTGCCGGTGGCCAATGAATCTAGATCTTTCCTTGTATTGACGTAGTGCGCGAGAGCCCTATCCAAATGGCTGCGATTGGCTTTGTCGGTAAGGAGCGGGAGGAGAGCTTGCAGAGTGCTTTTCACGTCGCCGATGAGTCCGATTTCGACGTGCGTGCGGCGGCCGATCTGCTCGCCGCGAATGTCGACTTGGATCACTGTGGCTTTCTCAGGGTAGAACTGACGATACGGGAAGTCCGTCCCGAGCATCAGGAGGACGTCAGAATTCATGATCGCGTGATATCCGGATGAAAATCCGAGAAGCCCTGTCATCCCGACATCATAAGGATTGTCGTACTCGATGAATTCCTTGCCTCGATATGCGAACACGATTGGAGCTTTCAACTTCTCCGCGGTGGCGATGAGTTCGTCGTGTGCTTCCTTGCAGCCTGCCCCTCCGAGAATCGTGATTTTCTTGGCATCGTTGAGAGCATCTGCGGCTTGTTGAAGTTGCTCTCGGTGTGGAGTCAAGGAGTAGGTGTTGTCCTCGACGGCTATGGCCAAAGGTTTTTGCGAACACTCACTGGCCATGACTGTGCCGGGAATGACGACGACCGCGACCGTACGTTTGACGATCGCCGTGCGCATTGCCGTCGCTAAAACACGCGGAAGCTGATCGGGCTCGGAGACCAGAGCGCAGTAATCACTACATTCCTTGTAAAGGATCTCCGGGTGAGTTTCTTGAAAGTAGTTGTTGCCGAGTTCAACGCTCGGGATTTGAGCCGCGATTGCGAGCACGGGCACGCGGCTGCGATAGCAGTCGAACAATCCGTTAATAAGATGGAGGTTTCCGGGGCCGCAACTGCCGGCACATACGGCCAGTTGGTCGGTCAGGTGAGCCTCGGCGCCTGCGGCGAACGCCCCGGCTTCTTCATGCCGAACGTGCACCCATTCGATGCCCTCGTTGGTGCGAATGCTATCGGTGAAGGCGTTGAGGGAATCTCCGGATACGCCATAGACACGGGTGACGCCGGCATCAAGCAACATTTGAATGAGAACTTCGGCTGTTTTCATAATTAAGACGCTCCTTGGCAATCGAGGGGAAGGGGTCGATTGCCAACCGCATGGGTCGCATCGGCTTCCGCAAAATCTTCATACGATGCGCAATGCGCAGGCTCGCATCGATGACACAACCTGTAAACGTGAGGAACGGCTAGCTCACAGTGAGTAACCCCGCGCTACTAAGGCGCGGCGCAGACACAAGTTAGAACGATGTGCGAACGGATTTCCTACGTGTCGCAGCAGAGGGGATCCATCGAAGGGAACGTTCAGCATCGACAGCAAGCGCTTGGGGTATTCGGACCAAGGCGGACGGAGTCGGTCGGCCGAGCTTCGGTTCGGTCGGCGTGGTGCTTCACGATCAGCCTTGAACCTCTTTGACCGGTGAGATATGTCCAAACCCATTGAACAAAAAACACTCACCCGGAGGCTGGAAGTGGCGAGAAATTGCAGGTGGACGGCCGCCCACGCAAGCCAAGCCGCAAAGCCACTCACGTTGAGATTTCCCGCTTGCAGTACAGCAAAGCCTTTCCCAACGACGGCCATACTGCCTTTGTAGAAGTACTTGAATGGTTTTGGCGGCTGCCCATCGACGAGACGCATATGAATGCCTTTGCCCGCGTAGTGACCCTGTTGCATCGCGACTTGGGCAACACCAGGCAACGGTTTGCCGTTCTGTTGCTTGAACGCAGTGTCACCGATGACGAGTATCTCGGGGTGGTCTCGAATCGTAAGATCCTCTGTACGCACACTCTTCCTGCTCGATCTGTTTCCGCGCGGAGCCACGCGCCCGCAGGCGATGGTGCCACACCCGCAGTCGATACCACCGTCTTGCTGGCGATCTGCTCTCCAGCGATAACAACACCCTCTGCGTCAATCCGCTCAACACTGTTTCCGAGGCGCACTTCAACACCTAGCGTCTTGAGCCGCTTGTGATAGTCGTTCGGGGAATTGCGCAAGAACTCGCGGCGCCAAATCGACGAGCAGAATTCGGGCTTCTGCAGTGTTGCTCCGGCGGAACTCCGAGTGCATGGAGCCTCGCACCAGTACTGCGAGAGCGCTGGCCATTTCCACTCCCGTAGGGCCAGCTCCGACCAGAATGAACGTTAAGAGGTCGCGATGCCGGTTCGGATCTTCTTTGGCCTCGGCCTGTTCGAAGGCCTGCAAGACCATGTTTCGGATGTCTACGGCGTGCGCCAACGTCTTTAGGCCGGGTGCGAATTTAGCGAAATCGTCGTGACCGAAGTAGCTGTGTTGCACTCCGGTCGCAAGTATCAGGTAATCGTATTCGAGGGGGACGTTTGTGCGATCGACACCAGTGACGAAAACACGTTTTGTTTCTTTGTCTATTCCGGTTACTTCACCCAAAATCACCGTGGCGTTTCGCTGCTTTCGGACGATTGCGCGGATGGGAGTAGCGATCTGGCCTGGAGTGAGTCCCGCTGTTGCAACCTGATAGAGCAACGGTTGGAACACATGATGATTCATGCGATCGATCAGGATTACATCCGCCGGAGCATGCCGGAGCGCCCGTGTTGCCGCCAATCCCCCAAGTCCCGCGCCGACAATGACGACTCTACTGCGAGCCATGTTTCAAACCCTTCTGTGGGTTAGATCGAATTCGCTTGCGAAGATGCGGAGGTTCCGTCGGCGACACAGACGAGTTTTTTGTTAATGAATTCCTCGATGCCCAGATTGGAGAGTTCCTTCCCGTACCCTGAGCGTTTGATTCCCCCAAAGGGAAGATCTGGGGCACTCAGCGATGGGTAGTTAATGAAAACCATTCCGGTCTCAATACGGCTCGCGACAAGCTTCCCGTGGCGAATGTCTGTCGTGTAGATCGATCCACCGAGACCAAAAGGAGAGTTGTTGGCAAGTGCTACCGCTTCGTCTTCATTTTTCACAAAGAACATCAGCGCAACCGGACCGAAGAATTCCTGTTGGAAGGCGGGGTTGTCCGGAGTGATGTTGGAAAGGATCGTCGGCTGCATAAAGGACCCTTTATTGCCGGCGCGTCCCCCTCCTAGGAGCACGCGGGCACCATTCGCGGTCGCTTCCTTCACTTGTTTGAGCAAGAGTTGCAGGGCGGCCTCGGAAGAGAGAGGCCCCAGAGTTACGCTCTCGTCGAGGGGATCTCCGAGTTTCAGGTTCTTGGCCGCTTTGGAAAAGGCCTCCAAGAAGTGCTCTTTCAAAGGGTCTATGACAATAAAGCGCTTGGCGCCGATGCAGGTCTGACCGTTGTTCCCGAATCTGCCGATCATGGCCATCTTGACGGTATATTCGAGATCGGCGTCCGGCAAGACGATGAATGCGTCGCTTCCACCCAATTCCATCGTGGATTTCTTGAGATTTTTTCCCGCCCGAGAAGCTAGCGCTTCTCCAGCACGTTCAGAGCCGGTCAAAGCTACTCCGCGGACACGGGGATCGTCGATCAAAACTCCTACTTGTTCGTTGGAGAGAAACAGATTGGTATAAACGCCGGCGGGCAGACCCGCCTCCTTCAAGATTCGTTCGAAGGCTAAGGCGCATTGCGGAACCCCGGGGGCGTGTTTCAGCAAGATTACATTTCCAGACATCAAATTGGGTCCGGCAAAACGGGCTAGTTGGTAATAAGGATAGTTCCATGGCTGAATGCCGATCAGAACTCCGAGTGGAGAATACTCGATGTGGGCATGACCCACGCTTGAACTCAGCTCCCTGTGGGCGAGAAATTTCTCGGCGTTGTCCGCGTAGTATTTCAAAATCGATGCGCTAAGTTCCACTTCGCCGCGGCTCTCCGCGATCCTTTTCCCCATTTCCAAAGTCGCAATGCGGGCAAGCGCCTCTTTCTGCTCAAGCATGAGTGCTGCTGCCTTGCCTATGTACTCTGCACGTTCTTTGTACGGAGCGATTGACCACGATTCGCGATAGGTGGCGTTTGCAGCGGCCAGCGCTTTCATCATTTGAGCGTCTGTCTGCTCTTCGAATTTCTGGAGTACTTCTCCCGTCGCTGGGTTCACACTTTGATAGGGCATGAATAGCTCTCCTTTGAGATAAATCTTGGAAACATCGCAAGCGTAAGTAAAAGTTGGCTCACAGTGATGAATTCTTGGATTTCCTCCGCGCTCTGTCTCGCAGCAAGCACATTCCCCGGAACAATCGCCCTTTGTACGTAGAGAGAGGAATGGCCAATGCCGAACTCGCTTCGGAGGAGGACAGCTCGTCGTAGTACGCGACCTCGACTGCTTGACGCAGGATCGGATTCATTTCGCCTATCAGCCCATCGAGAAATGCGAAAGATTCGGCTCGCGAACAGGCCAATTCGGGATTCGGCTGGAGGTCGGGAACGGTTTCAACGAAGACCGTGTCGTCCCCATTTAGGTCATGGAGAGACCGAATGAAAGTGGTCTTCCTTTTGCGCCGCACCATAAGAGCGGCGTTTATAACGATCCGTGTGAGCCAGGTGGAGACCGCAGAACGGCCTTCGAAATTGCCGAAATGGCGGGAGGCGGAAAGAAACGCATCCTGCACGGCGTCTTCCGCGTCGTGCTGATTTTGCAGAATGCCGTACGCAACTCGCAGCAGTCGCTTGCGAGAAATCGAAAACAGTTCTTGAAGCAATTGGTCTTGCTTGGCCTTGGGCCGACTTCGTCTTCCTTTGAAGCGATGAGTGGGAGACTGGTAAGACACGACGGTCTCTCTCATTCGAGAAAAGTCTGAGGGCGAATTGAATTTGCTTGCTGGCTGTGTTGCCGGATCATCCGGATTCAAGATCCGAGCGGTTTCGTGTCGTCCGTTCGACGAGGCGAAGGTCAATCTCCGGGACACAGTTCCTGCGGTTGTCGTCATAGCTTTGCCGAGGCTCGCGAAGCATCGCATGGTGATAGAGGTTGGAGAATGTGAGGAACGGCTAGCTCACGGTGATTTCAAAATGGTCACGCCGGCTGGTGTTTGGGAAAACGCCCAGAAGTTTCGCCAATTGTCGGCCAACTGCCGAGAGTTCGACATTCTGGGCCGCGCCGGCGGCACTAAAGTCAATGCCTTCAGCACTCAGAACTGGCCATAGGGTTGCCGTTAGGTGGCATGGTTGAACCCGCCGACTGAGATAGATCGTTTGGCAAAGGTGTAGTTGGTGCAACGCCCCAGGGTTTCGATGAATCTCGGTCAGACGTTTACAGGAGTTTGCATGTTCAGGATTCGAAAGGGCGGGAACGGGCAAGTCGTCTTCACTCTCAGCGGTCGAATAGAAGCCGACGTTCTAGTTGAGATCCAGCAACAGCTGGCCAAAGAGGGGGGGACGAGAAATGTCGTTTTGGATTTGAAGGACGTGACGCTGGTCAATCAGGGTGCCGTCGAATTTCTCGCTCGCTGCGAGGCTAACAACATCACCCTTCAACGGTGTCCCGGCTACATTCGAAAGTGGATGAAGCAAGTCAAGGAACCGACGGCGTCGTTCAAACGATGAGAGGTTTCTAGGCTGGCGCGGCGGAATTCATTTGTGAGCGAGGTATCAGATGAGCGTGAATTTGGTTGTGACCGCACCCGAAGCAGAAAGCGATGTTTCCCATCAAGCGATTCGTGAGCAGCTTCTACGGATGCTAGATAGCGCGATCTTCATGTATTCGCGTCGCCTTAGCCGCTTCCTTCGCTTCACCGTTGAGACGACTTTGGCAGGTCAAGCAGAGATTCTGAAGGAATATTTGATTGGTACGGAGGTCTATGATCGCAAGCCGCCCTACCATCCGAGTGACGACTCCATTGTTCGCAGCGAAGCGCGGAGACTCCGTAATAAATTAAAGCAATACTACGAATCTGTCGGTAAGGATGATTCCGTCTTTATCTACTATCGTCCCGGGGGCTATGCACCCGTATTTCGGCTTCAGCGCAAGAATCGCATTGAAACAACTCGCGCGTTGAGCGATTTCCTCGCCGAAGGCTTGCTTGCACAAGGGCTTGACCTTCCCCGCGCGGCTCAAGAACTCGATGTGCGTATTGTCTTTGAAGGGAAAATGCGTATATCTCAGCCCGGTTCAGTGGCATGTGCAGTGACAGATTTTAGATTTGGTTCAAAGATCACAAAGCGGAATTGAGTGCGTACTGTCGTCTGAATCTAATCCGAAAATGTGCAGAGCGAAAATCGGATGGGGTAGAACGAATGGGCACTCGAGAAATTCTAAAAAAGGAACAGGGAAGCCACCGCATGGGCAAGCACGTTGTCATTTCCGCAAATGAAGCGGCGGATCGCCTCGCTGTCCGGGGACTCATCGAGGCCTACGGACACTGCACTGACCGTCGCGATGCAAAAGGCCGGATGTCTCTGTTCACACCAGACACCCACTTCGTGGCGTACATGAATGCCAAGGATCCGACACCGTCAAGGAACTGCGCTCCCGCGGTGTGTTTGCTCCC